>Ga0075163_10001689_pt1 | contig 29753 bp, 31 predicted proteins | sample JI1023141ADNA_FD_71478 | JGI IMG/M metagenome (GOLD analysis project Ga0075163, IMG submission 71478) | Wastewater effluent complex algal communities from Wisconsin, to seasonally profile nutrient transformation and Carbon sequestration -... | ecosystem: Engineered > WWTP > Effluent > Algae...
GATGCGAGCATGCATGATCGCCCCCGCGCACATGATGCAGGGCTCGAGGGTGACATACAGCGAACAGCCGGGCAGGCGGTAATTGCCCAGGGCCTCGGCGGCGGCGCGCAGCGCCATCACCTCGGCGTGGGCGGTGGGGTCGTGACGCAGGATGGGCTGGTTGAAACCGCGGCCGGCAACGCTGCCGTCGGGGGCCACGATCAACGCCCCCACGGGCACCTCGCCACAGCGGCCGGCCTCTTGGGCCAGCGCCATCGCTTCGCGCATGAAGGCAGCGTCCTGCTCGGGACTGAAAAGAGTCATGGGACGGAAAAGACATAACCTGGAAGCTGGACGAGAGATTCTAAAGCAGCATCGTGAAAAGACAGGCCCCGACAATGCCGCGCCTCTCCACACCGGAGCCGCACCCATGAACGGCCCCCAGGACGCACCCGCCTCCGCCCTCGATGGGCCGGGGGGCCCGTCGGCGCCCGGCGGCGGCGACGTCAGCCGCAGCTGCCTCGAAGTCACCCTGCGCCACATCAGCGACGGCGTCATCGTCACCGACGCCGAAGGCCGCGTCACGCTGATGAACCCGCTCGCCGAAGCGCTCAGCGGCTGGACCAGCTTCGAGGCCGGCGGCCAGCGCCTCGCCCATGTCTTTCCGGTGGTCGGCAGCGTCACCGGCGAGCCGCTCTGCCTCGCCCCCACCCGGCCGGACGAAGGCACGCCCGACTGGACCGCCGTCCAGCTCATCGACCGCCAGGGCAAGCGGCACGCCGTGTCCGTGCGCAGCGCCGACATCCCCGGCACACCGGGGCAGGCCCAGCCCGGGGTGGTGTTGATCGTGCGCGACGATGCGCCCGACCGCAGCGCCCCGCGCGGCATCGCCAACCCACCGCGCTACCGGGCGCTGGTCGAGAACTCGCCGGTCGGCATCTTCCATTTCGGCCCCGACCTGCGGATCACCTACAGCAACAACCGGCTGGCGGAGATCCTCGACACCTCGCCGGAAGCCATCCAGGGTTTCGATCTCCACACCCTGGACGACATGAGCATCCTGTCGATCCTGCAGGGCGCCCTCGGCGGCCAGCGCGGCGCCTACGACGGCCCCTTCGCCCTCCCCCTGTCGCCGGACGTGCATCTGCTGTCGATCCACGTGGCGCCCGAGCGGGACGTGGCCGGCCAGGTCTACGGCGGGGTCGGCATCGTCGAAGACCGAGCCGCCTTCCAGAGCACCGAAGAGCAGCGGCGGGACGCCAAGGAGCGCTACGTGCTCGCCCAGCGCGGCACCAACGAGGGCCTGTGGGACTGGGACCCGAACACCCAGCTGCTGTACCTCTCGCCACGCCTGCTGGCCCTGCTCGGGCTGCACAGCGACACCCTCAGGACCACCGGCGCCGAGTGGCTCAAGCTGATCCACCCGGACGACCGCAAGCGCTACCGCGCCGACGTCATCGCCCACCTGCGCGGCCAGACCGATCACTTCGAATCCGAATACCGGCTGGCCGACAAGGACGGCAAGTTCCACTGGGTGCTCGCCCGCGGCCTGGCCCACCGGGGCCCCGACGGGCGCGCGGTGCGCATCGTCGGCTCCATCGGCGACATCACCGCGCGCAAACGGGCCGAAGAACAGCTCAAGGCCGAGCGCGACTTCTCCCGCGGCCTCATCGACAGCCTGCCGGCCCCCTTCTTTCTTTTCGACGAGCACGGCCGGCTGGTGCTGTGGAACCGCTTCGTCAGCGATCTCACCGGCCTCGACGACGTCCAGCTGCAGAACGCCGAAGCCGGCAGCCTGGTGATCGCCGAGCAGGAGGCCGTGCTGGCCCACCGCATCGAATCGGCGCTGGGCACCGGCGAAGCCTCGGTGGAGGTGATGCTGCGCCGGGACCACGCCGAGCCGGTGCCCTTCCTGGTCGTCGGCCGCCGGGTGATCCTCGACGGCAAGCCGCACATCGTCGGCGTGGGCACCGACCTGACCGAGCGCAAGTTTGCCGAGAAGGCCATCAAGCGCCTCAACCTTGAACTCGAACGGCGGGTGGCCGAGCGCACCTCGCAACTGAGCGCGGCCTTGAGCGAACTCGAATCCTTCAGCTATTCGGTCTCCCACGACCTGCGCGCCCCGCTGCGCGCCATCGAAGGCTACAGCGCCATCCTCGGCTCCGACTACGGCGACAACCTGGACGACGAGGCGAAAGAGCTGCTGCGCCGCGTGCGCGCCGCCGTGCATCGCATGGGCCAGCTGATCGACGACCTGCTGACGCTATCGCGGGTCAGCCGCAAGGAGCTCGAACGCCGCCCGGTGGACCTCACCACGCTGGCCCTGGTGATCTGCGAGGAACTCCGCCAGCAAGACCCGGCGCGGCCGGTCAGCGTCGACATCGCCCCCGGCCTGTGCGTCGAGGGCGACCCGAGCCTGATGCGCACCGTGCTCGAAAACCTGCTCGGCAACGCCTGGAAATTCACCGGCCGCGTGGCCGCGCCAGAGATCCACTTCGAAGCCACCCGCCACGCGGGCGTGGACGCCTTCGTGATCCGCGACAACGGGGCCGGCTTCGACATGCGTTACCGGGAAAACCTCTTCAGGCCCTTCCAGCGCCTGCACTCCGACCGGGAGTTTCCGGGCACCGGCATCGGGCTGGCCACCGTGGCCCGCATCGTGCGCCGCCACGGTGGGGAGGTGTGGGCCGAAGGTGAAGTCGGCAAGGGCGCCTCGCTCTACTTCAGCATCGGCCAGACGCCGCTGCAGGCTGGAGGCTGATGTGGGTAGTGGGTAGTGGGTAGTGGGTAGTGGGTAGTGGGTAGTAGATTAACCCGGGATCACAGCCTGACGGGCCGGTTGGGCAGTTCGTCGGGGTTGTCGCCCCGCGCCGGAAAGGGCCCGGCGAGCAGTTCGCCCACCGCCATCACCGCCTCCACCGCCCCCGGGCCATAGCGCCCCTCGCGGAAGGCCGTCTCGAGGCGCCTGCAGACGGCGTCCCAGTCGGCCTGGGGCACCTGCCGGGCGATGCCCCGGTCGGCGACGATCTCGACGCGCCGGTCGAGCCACTGCACGTAGATCAGCACCCCGGTGTTCTCTTCGGTGTCCCACACCCGCAGCTGCGCGAAGACGTCCACCGCGCGGGCCCGCGCATCGATGCCCGCGAGCAAGGCCGCGAAATCCAGCCCGCCCTCCACGGCGAAACGGAGTTCGCCCCGGTGGCGCACTTCGGAATCCCGGACCGCCAGCTCGATGGCCGCCATGACGGCAGGCGTGAAGGCCCGATCGACCCACCAGGACGGCACAAGCAGATGCCGAACAACACGCGCGAAACGCATCTCACCAACCTCCCGACGCGCCACCGCCGCCAAAACCGCCACCCCCACCGGACCAGCCGCCCCCACCGCCGCCGCGACCGAAACCTCCACCGCCCATGCCGCCGCCGATCCACGGGCCGCCGGTGTGCCGGGTGCCGCCACCGGCGCCCATCACGAGCACGAATACGAAGGCCAGCAGACCGCCGGCGACGCCGATCAACAGCGCGCCGGTGAGCGTCCAGGCGCCGAAACCCACGATGCCCGAGGCGAAGGTGGCCCCCAGCAGGCGGCCGAAGATGGCGCGCAGGATGCCACCGATCACGATGGTCACGATCATGCCGACCACCAGCAGCTCCTCGAGCCCCATCGCCCCGTCCGCAGCCTGCCGCGGCACCGGCGCCGCCGGCAGCGGCTCGCCCGACACGCGGGCGGCGATGGCGTCGACGCCGGCCTCGACGCCGCGGGGGAAATCACCGGCCTTGAAGTAGGGCGTCACCACGTCGGCGATGATGCGCTTGGCGATCGCGTCGGGGATCGCCCCCTCCAGCCCGCGGCCGACCTCGATGCGCATCCGCCGGTCGTCCCGGGCCACCACGAAGAGCACGCCGTCGTCCACGCCCTGGCGGCCCAGCCGGGCAGCCTCGGCGACGCGCAGCGCGAATTCCTCGATCGCCTCCGGCCGCGTCGTGGCGACCATCAGCACCGCAACCTGGGCGCCCTTCTCGCGCTCCAGCGCCACCAGCCGCGCCTCGATGGCCTCCCGACGGTCCACCGACAAGAGGCCGACGGTGTCGGTGACGTGGGCAGCGAGCTGCGGCAGCGGCTGCACGTCCTGGGCCCGTGCGCCACCCGTCAGCAGCACGAACAGGCTGGCTGCCAGCATCAGCCGCAGAGGCCACAGCAGCGCGCGAAGCATGACGCGGGCCTGCCCGGGCTTACTTGGCCGCCGGCCTGGCGGGCGCCGGTGCAGCGCCGAAATCGACCTTCGGCGGCTCGCTGATGGCGGCTTCGTTGTCGACCGCGAAATTGGCCTTGGTCTTGGCACCGATGACCATCGCGGTGAGGTTGTTGGGGAAGGTGCGCACCGACACGTTGTAGTCCTGCACCGCCTTGATGTAGCGATTGCGCGCCACGGTGATGCGGTTCTCGGTGCCTTCGAGCTGGGCCTGGAGATCGCGGAAATTGGCGTCGGCCTTGAGGTTGGGGTAGTTTTCGGCCACCACCAGCAAGCGCGACAGGGCGCCGGAGAGCTCACCCTGGGCCTTCTGGAAGCGGGCCATTGCGTCGGGGTCGTTCACCAGCTCCGGGGTGATCTTCATGCCGGCCACGTTGGCGCGGGCCTCGGTGACGCGGGTCAGCACTTCTTTTTCGTGGGCGGCGTAGCCCTGCACCACCTGGACGAGGTTGGGGATCAGGTCGGCGCGGCGCTTGTACTGGTTGAGCACCTCCGACCAGGAGGCATTGACCTGTTCGTCGTTGATCTGGATCTGGTTGTAACCGCAGCCGGAGAGCAGCAGCACCGAGAGAAGCAGGGGCAGGAAGAGCCTGATACGCATGATGAGTCCTCGAAAATTGAACGCGGCGGAAACCCGCCGACGCTACGCAGAAGTCATTCTAGCCACAGCCGCCCCCGCCAGCTGCCGCAATGCTCAAATCTTGCAAAGAGTTGTCACGCCTCATCCCGCAGCGCCCGCATGGTTCTGCGGGCAAAACACAGGTCTTCCCAGGCTTTTGCCTTGTCGGGCTGGTTGCGCAGCAGGTAGGCCGGATGGTAGGTGACCACCACCGGGATGTCGCCGTAGCGGAAGGTCTTGCCCCGGGCGGCCGAGATCTTGACCTCCTGGTTCAGCAGGGCCTGGGCCGCCGGGCGGCCGAGGGCCACGATCAGGCGCGGCTGGATCAGCTCGATCTGCCGGCGCAGGTAGGGGAAGCAGGCCGCCAGCTCGTCGGCCTCCGGCGTGCGGTTGTTGGGCGGGCGGCACTTGACCGCGTTGGCGATGTACACGTCGTGCCCGCGCTGCAGGCCGATGGTGGCGAGCATCGCGTCGAGGAGCCGCCCGGCCTGGCCGACGAAGGGCTCGCCCCGCTCGTCCTCCTCGGCGCCCGGGCCTTCACCGACGAACAGCCAGTCGGCCTGGCGGTCGCCCACGCCGGGCACCGCCTGCTTGCGGCGCTGGCACAGCACGCAGCCTTCGCAACCGAGGATGCGCGCCTCCAGGGCGTCCCAGCCGAGGCTGGCCAGATCGCCGGCGGGCGGCGGCTGAACCGCGGGAAGCGCCGGCGCTTCGGCTGCGGGCATCAAAGGCCGGCGGGCGGGCGCGGTGGGCGCGGCCGGACGGCGGGCAGCCTCAGGCGCTCGTGCAGGTGGAGCCTCGACCACCGGCGCGGGCGTCGGCGCTTCGACGACGGGCTGTGCAGACTCTTCCGAGCCGCTCCGCAGGCGCCACAGGGGCGCCAGGCCCATCTCGCGCAGGATCGCGTCGCGTCGGCGGGTCATGGCAGCGTGCTCACAGGGCGAGGCTCATCACGAGGCCGTCCTCGCGGCCGCCGGCCGCCGGGTAATAGCCCTTGCGCCGGCCTATGGTCTGGAAGCCGGCCCGCGCGTAGAGCGCCAGGGCCGGCCCGTTGGAGGGGCGCACCTCGAGCAGCAGCCGGCGCGCGCCGGACTCACGGGCGAGCGCGGCAAAGTGCGCGAGCAAGCGACGCCCCAGGCCGCCGCGCTGGCGGGCCGCCAGCACGCTGATGTTGAGGATGTGGGCTTCGTCGATCACCATCATCAGCACCCCGTAGCCGACCCGCTCGGCACCGTCGAGCATCACCCAGCAGGCGTAGCCGGCGCTGATCGAGTCGGCAAAATTGCCTTCGGACCAGGGGAACGGGTAGAGCTGCGCGTCGTGGGCAGCAACCCACTCCAGGTCGGACTCGTCCATCGGCCGGAAATGCAGGCCGGCCACAGCGCCGGCCGGGGCCTCGGTCTGAACCGCCAGCGGGGCGCTCACGCCTTGCCTCCGCTGGCCAGGCGCTCGGCGGTGGTCAGGGCCACCTTGTCGCGCACATAAAGGGGCGCCGCCAGGGCGGCATCGACGACCTCGCCCCGGGCAAAATGGCGTGCGGCCAGCCGGGCCACGCTGGAAGCCTGCGGCACCGGTGTGGCGTCGTGGCCGACAAGCCGCGTGCCCAGGCCCGGCACCAGCTGCTCGGCGTAGGCCTTGAAGGCGGAGCCGAAGCCGAACCAGTCGCCCTCAGCGGGCAGCGCAACGGCGCCAGGCGCCGCGCAACGGGGCGCGAGGCATTCTTCCAGCGCACCATCGACACGACGATAGGCCGCAAAGTAGACCTCCGACATCCGCGCATCCGCCGCCACGAAGATCGCATCGTGGCTGCACTGGCTGGCCAGGGCGGCCAGCGTGCCGACCGGAATCACCGGCTTGCCCAGGCCCATCGCCAGGCCCTGGGCGACACCGCAGGCGAGCCGCAGGCCGGTGAAGGCCCCCGGGCCGGCGCCGAAGGCGATCGCGTCAAGGGCATCGAGGCTTACGCCGGCATCACGGAGCAGCAGGCGGATTTCCGGCAGGATGGTTTCGGAATGGCCGGGCCGGCCGGCCACGCTCCGCTCAAGCAGACGCTCGCCGTCAAGCAGCGCGACGGAGGCGGTTTCGGTGGAGGTTTCAAGGGCAAGGATCTTCATAGCGCCCGCATTCTACCGCCCCCGAGGGCCGAGGGCGCCGTGGATGGAAAGCTGGCGGGGCAACAGCCGGCACCACGCCGATCGGTAGCAGGCACTTCCGGGTGTTATCAGCGTGTGTATACGCCTTCAGCAGCGTGAACGCACTCCGCTAATCAGCGCGGCGCGGCGGGTTGCCATAAACGTCGCGCCCCGCGTCCTGAACGTCACGACGCAGCTGCCGACGCTCCTCGGGCGACAGGCGCCGAGGGTTGCGAGCCTCGTCGACGTCCTGGCGGCGTGGCACATCGGCCATGAATGACGACATCTCGCCCCCCGGCCGGTCCGGCGGAAGAAAGATCGGCCGCATGCCAGGGCCGCCACGCTCGCCCTGCGGCCCCTGGGCCAGCGCAATGCCGTAACCCAGCCACGCCGCCACGATCACGCCGACCCAAGCGGCACGATGAAACTTCTTCGTCACAGAAAGCTTGCTCCCATGGAATGAATCCTAACCCGTTATGAAGCACTTCGGGCAGTCCCGGGTTCCTTGAAACAATTGTGGCAGCCCGCCCTGCAGGCGGCGGCGGGCTTTGTAAGGGGATGTGATTCGGGCCGATCCGTTTACCTTTGCTTACCCGCGCTTTCCGCCCCGGCTAGCCGCCCGGCGAGGGAGGCGCTAGGATTCGCCCCATGGAAAAAGAAAGCTTTCGCATTCTCGTCGTCGACGACGACCTCCGCCTGCGCGACCTGCTCAAGCGCTATCTCAGCGAGCAGGGCTTCAACGTGAAGACCGTGAGCGACGCCACCCAGATGGACCGCGCCCTGCTGCGCGAGCATTTCGACCTGATGGTGCTCGACCTCATGCTGCCCGGCGAGGACGGCCTGTCGATCTGCCGGCGCCTGCGCGGCACCAACAACCAGATCCCCATCGTGATGCTCACCGCAAAGGGCGACGACGTCGACCGCATCGTCGGCCTCGAGATGGGTGCCGACGACTACCTGCCCAAACCCTTCAACCCCCGTGAGCTCGTCGCGCGCATCCACGCGGTGCTGCGCCGCCAGCCCCAGACGCCGCCCGGCGCGCCGGCGGCCGACGACGAGGACGTGCGCTTCGGCAGCATCGTGGTCCAGCTGGGCACCCGCATCCTCGTCCGCAACGGCGAAGAAACCCTGCTCACCACCGGCGAGTTCGCGCTGCTCAAGGTGCTGCTCCAGCACCCGCGCCAGCCCCTGTCGCGCGACCGCCTGATGGAGCTCGCCCGCGGCCGCGAGTACGACGTCTTCGACCGCTCCATCGACGTGCAGATCTCCCGCCTGCGCAAGCTCATCGAAGAAGACCCGAGCAAGCCCCGCTACCTCCAGACCGTGTGGGGTTTCGGCTACGTCTTCGTGCCGGACGGCAACAAGCACAGCCAGTAAGCCGCCCCCGGAGCAATCGTGCAGCCCCGCTATCGCGCCTTCCTGCTCGGGGCGCCGCGCACCCTGCTGTGGCGCATCTTCCTGCTTGTCACGGTATTGATGCTGGCCTCGGTGGCCATGTGGTCGGCCATCTTCAGCCATTTCGACCAGGCCAGCCAGGCCCGCCAGACGGCCCAGACGGTGGTCAGCATCATCAACCTCACCCGCACCGCGCTGCTCAATGCCGACCCGGCGCTGCGCAAGGACCTGCTGCTCGACCTCGCCACGCTCGAAGGCATCCGGATCTACCCCGCCGAAGCCCAGGACAAGACCACGCCGATGGACGACACCCCGATCCTGCGCGTGGTCACCCGGGAGGTGCGCCTGCAGCTCGGTGCCGACACCCGCTTCGCCGCATCCTGGGAAGGGCTTCCCGGCTTCTGGGTGAGTTTCCGCATCGGTGCCGACGACCCGGCCGACGCGGAGGATTTCTGGGTCATGCTGCCCATCGAGCGCGTCATCCGGCCCCACGCCCGCGAATGGATGTGGTGGGGCCTGGCCGCCCTCAGCCTGGCCATGCTCGGCGCCTACGCCATCGTGTCGCGCCTGAACCGCCCGCTCAAGGCCATGGTGATGGCCGCCCGCACCGTCGGGCGGGGCGAGGTGCCGCCCCAGCTCAGCGAAAGCGGGCCCGCCGAGGTCGCCGACCTGGCCCACGCCTTCAACCAGATGGCCCATGACCTGCAGCAGCTCGACGCCGACCGGGCGCTGATCCTGGCCGGCGTCTCCCACGACCTGCGCACCCCCCTCGCCCGCCTGCGCCTCGGCGTCGAGATGTGCGGCGCCGACCCGGCCGACGTGGACGCGATGGTCTCCGACATCGAAGACATGGACCGGATCATCAACCAGTTCCTCGAGTTCTCGAGGAAGGACGGCGGCGAGCAGATCGAAGCCCTCGACCTCTCCGCCCTGGCCGATGAGCTGGCCTCCCTCTACGCCCGCCGGGGCTTTGCCATCGCAGTGCGCCACAAGGGCCCGGCCCTGGCCCTCGCGCGGCCCCAGGCGCTGCGCAGGGCCCTCACCAACCTGATCGAGAACGCCATCAATTACGCCGGCCACGCACCGGAGCTGGAGGTCGGCAGCGCGGGGGCAAAGCCGGCCATCCACGTGCTCGACCGCGGCCCCGGCATTCCGGCTGACGAGGCCGAACGGGTCAAGCGCCCCTTTACCCGCCTGGAATCCGCCCGCAGCAATACCAAGGGTTCCGGGCTGGGTCTCGCCATCGTCGATCGCATCGTCCGTGGCCAGAGTGGTGAATTTCGTCTCGCGGCCCGGCCGGGGGGCGGTCTCGACGCCTGCATTGAGCTTCCCACCGCACCAAAGGCCTGAGTTAAAGCTAGAATCGTGGCAACTACCTTCATTGCGGGCGCCCCATGATCCTGTTCCACCAGTTCTTCGATCAGACCAGTTCCACCCTGACCTACCTGCTCGCCGACCCCCTCAGCGGTGATGCGGTCATCATCGACTCGGTCAAGGAGCACCTGGGCGCCTACCTCACCTTCCTGCAGGAGCAGGAGCTCCAGCTGGCCTGGGTGCTGGAAACCCACGTACATGCCGATCACGTCACCGGCGCCGCCGGCCTCCGCGAAATGACCGGCGCCCGCAGCGCAGTCGGCGCGGCGGGCGGTGTCGGATGCGCCGACCGCCAGCTCGGCGACGGCGACACCATCGTCTTCGGCAACGAGGTCATCCGCGTCATTCCCACCCCCGGGCACACGCCGGGTTGCATCACCTACCACTGGCGTGACCGCGTGTTCACCGGCGACGCCCTGATGATCGCCGGCTGCGGCCGGACCGACTTCCAGGGTGGCGACGCCGGCCAGCTCTACGACAGCATCACCAAGCGCCTGTTCTCGCTCCCCGACGAGACACTGGTCTATCCCGGCCACGACTACAAAGGCGCGAGGGTGTCCTGCATCGGCCAGGAGAAAGGCAGCAACCCGCGCCTGGCGGGCCGCGGCCGGCAGGAGTTCATCGAGCTGATGGCCAGGCTCGACCTCGCGCCCCCCGCCCTGATCGGCGAAGCCCTCCCGGCGAACCTCCGCTGCGGCAAACCCGGAGCCCCCGAAGTCCATGGCGCCTGACCTGAACACCCCCTACGGCCAGCTGGGCGGCGAAGACAGCATCCGCAAGCTGGTGCATCGTTTCTACGAACTGATGGACACCCTGCCGGAAGCCTGGGATGTGCGCCAGATGCACCCCGAAGACCTCTCCGGCTCCGAAGAAAAGCTCTTCAAGTATCTGTCCGGCTGGCTGGGCGGCCCACCGCTCTACGAGCAGGAATTCGGCCACCCGCGCCTGCGGGCCCGCCATCTTCCCTTTGGCATCGCCAGCGCCGAACGCGACCAATGGCTGATGTGCATGCAGATGGCTTTCGACGAATGCATCCCCGACAGCCCCCTACGGGCCCGTCTGTGGGGCGCCATCGAAGGCCTCGCCGACCACATGCGCAACCGCAACGACCCGGCCTGAGCCGCCGCCCCCCGTAACCGCCATTCCCCCTGAACGATGAAATTTCTCTTCGATCTGTTTCCGATCATCCTGTTTTTTGCCGCCTACAAATTTGCCGGTATCTTCGCCGCAACCGCCGTCGCCATCGCCGCCACCGTCGGGCAGATCGCCTGGGTGTGGTTCCGCCATCGCAAGGTGGACACCATGCTGTGGGTCAGCCTCGCCATCGTCACCATCTTCGGTGGCGCCACGCTGCTCTTCCACAACCCCACCTTCATCAAGTGGAAGCCCACGGTGCTCTACTGGTTCTTCGCTGCAGCGCTGCTGGTGTCGGCTTACGGGCTGCGCAAGAACCTCATCCGCACCATGCTGGAGGCCCAGATGAAGCTGCCGGAGCCCCTGTGGAGCCCGCTCAATCTGGCCTGGGCGGGGTTCTTCGCAGCGATGGGCTGCCTCAATCTGCTCGTCGCCTACAACTTTTCCGAGGAAACCTGGGTCAACTTCAAGCTGTTCGGCGGCATGGGCCTGATGCTCGTGTTCGTTCTGGCCCAGGGGATGCTCCTGTCCCGTTACATCGAAGAGGAACCCAAGTAATGCTGTATGTACTGATCGGCGAAGACGCCCCCAACGCCCTCGAAAAGCGTCTCGCCGCCCGCGGCGAACACGTCGCACGCCTGCAGGCACTGCAGGCCGACGGCCGTCTCGTGCTGGCCGGCCCCTGCCCCGCCATCGACGCCAACGACCCCGGCCCGGCCGGCTTCACGGGCAGCGTCATCATCGCCGAGTTCCCGTCCCTCGCCGACGCCGAGGCCTGGGCGGCCGCCGACCCCTACATGACCACCGGGGTGTTCACCCGCTGCACCGTCAAGCCCTTCCGGAAGACCCTGCCGTGAGCCTGGCCGACGAGATCCAGCAGCGCCTCGCCGTGCTCGCCCCCCTGCAGCTCGAGCTCATCGACGACAGCGCCCTCCATGCCGGTCACGCCGGCGCCCGCTCCGGCGGCAAGCACTTCCGTGTCGCCATCGCCTCCGCAGCATTCACCGGCAAAAACACGGTGGCCCGCCACCGGATGATTTACGATGCACTCGGCGAGCTGATGCACCGGGACATCCATGCCCTGGCCATCCAGGCACGCAGCCCTGAAGAGCTGTAAACTTTAAATCCGCTCCACCAAGCAAGGAAAACAGATGAAGATCGTCCCGAGCCGTCTGGCCGTGTCCCTTTTCGCCACCGCCATTGCGCTGCCGGCTTTTGCCCAGAACGTCGCAACCGTCAACGGCACCGCCATTCCCCAGTCCCGCGTCGACGTGCTGGTCACGGAGCAGAAGAACCAGGGTGCGCCCGATTCTGATCAGCTGCGTGCCGCCATCAAGGAGGAGCTGATCCGCCGGGAAGTGCTGAGCCAGGAAGCCCGCAAGAAGGGCCTCGAGAAATCCGCCCCCGTCCAGGCGCAGATGGACATGGCCCGCCAGACCGTGCTGATCCGCGCCTACCTGCAGGACTTCGTCAAGGCGCATCCGGTCAGCGACGCCGAGGTCAAGAGCGAATACGACAAGATCAAGGCCCAGCTCGGCGACAAGGAATACAAGGCCCGCCACATCCTGGTCGACAAGGAAGAAGACGCCAAGGCCATCATCGCCAAGCTCGACAAGGGTGAGAAGATCGAAGACCTGGCCAAGCAATCCAAAGACCCGGGCTCCAAGGACAAGGGCGGCGACCTCGGCTGGGCCAACCCGGCCGGCTTCGTGAAGCCTTTCGCCGAAGCGCTCTCCAAGCTCGAAAAGGGCAAGTACACCGCCACACCGGTCAAGACCGACTACGGCTACCACGTCATCAAGCTCGAAGACAGCCGCCCCCTGAAGGCGCCGGCCTTCGACGAGGTGAAGGGCCAGCTCAAGCAGCGCCTGGAACAGCAGCGCGTCGAAAAGCACATGGCCGAACTTCGCAGCAAGGCGGCGGTCAAGTAAGAAGCGCCCCGCCTTCTCAAATCAAAGCCGACGCCTGCGTCGGCTTTTTTCGTTGAGCTGTCTTCCGTCAAGTAGTGGGCTGGCGCAGACTGATATCGTGGTTCCGTATCGTGCTTTGCCGTTTGTGCGCCGAAGGAGAACATCATGGATGACATCCATCAGCCCCCCGGCCAGGAAGCTTTTTGGCATCTGCTGTACCGCTTCCTGTGGCCGTTCCCCTATTTTCGGGATGTGACCCAGGGCAGTCTCCTCGAACGGCAGCAAAACTACCGCCATAACCGGCGCATGGGCATGCACCTGCCGCGCTTCATGCTGAAGTGGGCGTGCCTCACCCTTTTTTTCTTCGCCCTGGGCTGCCTGTGCGAAGAACTCCTCGAAATCGTCCTGCCCGCCGCCTGTTGCTATGTAACCAGCACCTGGACACTGACCATCCTCGTCCAGCTCACCGTGGCGTGGCTCTGGTTGCGGCGCTTTCCCGAGCTGCATTGACGTAAAAAAAGGAGCCTCGCGGCTCCTTTCGTTTTTACGGCAGCTTCCAAGCCTGAAGGTCAGAACATGTCTTCGGGCAGCGCCAGCGCAGCGGCGGCGCCATTGACCACCGAATACGCGAGGCCCGGTGCCTGGGACAGCACGTGATCGGCGTAGAAGCGCGCGGTGGTGATCTTGGCCTGGTAGAAGCCCGCATCACCGCTGCCTTCGGCGAGACGCCGTGCCGAGACGAGTGCTGCACGGCCCATCTGCCAGCCGCCAGCCACGATGCCCAGCAGCTTGAGGAAGGGCACCGAACCCACCGAAGCCGCCTTGATGTCCTGGCCATAGGTCGCAACGATGTAGGCCACCGCTTCTTCGAGGGCGGTCACGCCGGCGGAAAGCGACTTGCGCATCGCGGCAAACTCGTCACCGGCAGCCTCGGCCAGATTGGCCTCGACCTTGCGCATCTCTGCGATCACCGCCTTCACGGTCTGGCCGCTCTCGCGGGCGATCTTGCGGCCGATCAGGTCGTTGGCCTGGATCGCCGTCGTGCCCTCGTAGATCGACGTGATGCGCGCGTCGCGGAAATGCTGGGCAGCGCCAGTTTCCTCGATGAAGCCCATGCCGCCATGCACCTGCACGCCGGTGGAGGTCAGATCGATGCTGCTCTCGGTGAGCCAGCCCTTGACCACCGGGATCATCAGATCCGTGAAGGCCTGGTTCTGGGCACGCACGGCCTCGTCCGGGTGATGGTGGGCCATGTCGGTGGCCGCACCAACCACGTAAGCCAGCGCACGCTGGGCTTCGATCTGGGACTTCATGCTCATCAGCATGCGGCGCACATCGGCGTGGTGGATGATGCTCACCTTCGGGCCGCCGCGCACACCGGCCTCGGTGCCCTGGACGCGATCCTTGGCGTAGGCCAGCGCCTGCTGGTAGGCGCGCTCGGAGAGCGCCAGGCCTTCCATGCCCACCGCAAAACGGGCCTCGTTCATCATGATGAACATGTACTCGAGGCCACGATTGGCTTCGCCCACCAGGGTGCCGATCGCGCCGCCCTTGTCGCCAAAGGCCAGCACCGCCGTCGGGCTGGCGTGGATGCCCAGCTTGTGTTCGATCGACACGCAATGAACGTCGTTGCGCTCACCCGGCGTGCCGTCGGCATTGAGCAGGAACTTCGGCACGACGAACAGGGAGATTCCCTTCACCCCTTCCGGCGCGTCCGGCAGGCGTGCCAGCACCAGGTGGATGATGTTGTCGGTCATGTCGTGCTCGCCGTAGGTGATGAAGATCTTCTGGCCGAAGATCTTGTAGGTGCCATCACCCTGGGGCACGGCGCGGGTACGCACCGCGGCGAGGTCGGAACCGGCCTGGGGCTCGGTCAGGTTCATGGTGCCGGTCCACTCGCCGCTGACCATCTTGGGCAGGTAGGCGGCCTTCTGCTCGTCGGTGCCGCGCAGCTTGATGGACTCGATCGCGCCGTTGGTGAGCATCGGGCAGAGGGAGAAGGCCATGTTGGCGGACTTCCACATCTCCATCACCGCCGTGGACACCAGCTTGGGCAGGCCCTGGCCGCCGAACTCGGGCTCACAGGCCAGCGCCGTCCAGCCGGCTTCGGCGAACTGCTTGTAAGCGTCCTTCCAGCCGGTCGCGGTGTGCACCACGCCGTTGTCCCAGCGGGCACCTTCCTGGTCGCCGGTCCAGTTGAGGGGGGCGAGCACGCCACCGGCAAACTTGCCGGCTTCCTCGAGGATGGCGTCGACGACGTCGGGCGAGGCATCCTCGCAGCCCGGCAGCGCCGCGACGGCGTCCAGGCCGGCGAGTTCGCGCATCACGAACTGCATGTCACGAATCGGTGCGTTGTAGTTGCTCATTGTTTTTCTCCACTAATATTGTTTTAGATTTTTACGACACGACATTCCGGCCAGCCTCACCTTTCCCTGTGCCTCATTTGTTCATGAGATAGCTGCGGTCGTCGAAGCTTGCCACCCATTCAGGGCAGTAGACGACCAACAGCGTCAGGGTCATGCCGGACAACCAGGCCTCGGCAAAACCCAGCAAAAGGAAGAACGGGAGGTAGTCGGACAACAGCAGATCCACCGGGTAAGCCCCGGCGGCAGCCAGCCCGAGCGACGCCACGGCGCCCTGGATCAGGACGATGAGTGCGGCACCGATGAAGGCATTGACAAAGATATAGACAAAGAAGTGCCGCGGCAGCCAGCGCCCGACGAGGCGAGCGTATAGCGCACTGACGGCGACCGGGATCACCGCCATCGCCAGCAGGTTGATCGGGTAAGCCGACCATTCGGTGCTGCCGTTGAGCGTAATGCCCGCCAGCGCGAGTGCCAGGACGACCAGGGCCAGTTGCGGCCCGAAGATGAGCGTCGTCGCCATGGCGCCAAGCAGATGGAGATTGAGGCCGGGATAAACCCCGGCATTCAGGCTCCAGAGCAGGGTCAGGATGACTGCCGCACCGAACACCGCGTTGAGCTGGTGCCCATCCTGAAGGCGCTGCCACGGCGCCGTCCGCACGACCCACACCGCAACCCCGACCCCGACGATGGCAGCGATGATGTGCCATGCGATGGAGAAGAGGTCGGGCGCGAAGTTCATTCAGACCGTACCGTGGCGTCTGCTACCTTTCCTGTCAGACAGCGGCCGTGAGTTGCGGCACGGCTTCGAACAGATCGGCCACCAGGCCGTAATCGGCCACCTGGAAGATCGGGGCTTCGGGGTCTTTGTTGATCGCGACGATCACCTTGGAATCCTTCATGCCCGCCAGGTGCTGGATGGCGCCGGAGATGCCGACCGCAACGTACAGCTGCGGCGCGACGATCTTGCCGGTCTGGCCGACCTGGTAATCGTTGGGCACGTAGCCGGCATCGACCGCAGCCCGGCTCGCACCGAGGGCGGCGCCGATCTTGTCGGCCAGGGGCTCGAGCACCTTCTGGTAGTTCTCGCCGCTGCCCATGCCACGACCACCGGAGACGATGATCTTGGCGGCGCCCAGCTCAGGGCGCGCCGACTTGGTGAGCTCACGGCCCACCAGCTTCGAGAGGCCCAGATCGTCCGTCGGAGCCACTTGCTCGACGGCCGCAGCACCACCCTCAACCGCCGCCTCGAAGGCGGTGGTGCGCACGGTGATGACCTTGACCGGGTCGACCGACTTGACCGTGGCCAGCGCATTGCCGGCGTAGATCGGGCGGACGAAGGTGTCGGCGGACTCGACGGCGACGATCTCGGAGATCTGCGCAACATCGAGCAACGCGGCAACGCGGGGCAGCACGTTCTTGCCGAAGGTGGTGGCCGGGGCCAGCACGTGGCTGATCGCACCGCCGGCCGCCCTGACCACGGCCAGCACCTGGGCCGCAAGGTTCTCGGCGCCCAGGTCGGCAAAGGCTGCAGCGTCGGCGGAAAGCACCTTGGCGACGCCAGCCACCTTGGCGGCGGCTTCGACTGCACCCGCCGCACCGGAGCCCGCGACGAGGACGACCACGTCGCCCCCGAGCTTGGCGGCGGCGGAAATGGTGTTGAGGGTCGCGCCCTTCAGGGACGCGTTGTCGTGCTCGGCAACAACCAGGATCGTCATTACAGCACCTTCGCTTCGTTCTTGAGTTTTTCGACCAGCTGAGCGACATCAGCCACCATCACGCCTGCACTGCGCTTGGCCGGCTCGGCAACCTTGATGGTCGTCAGGCGCGGCGTCACGTCCACCCCCAGATCGGCCGGCTTGACCGTTTCGAGGGGCTTCTTCTTGGCCTTCATGATGTTCGGCAGCGTCGCGTAACGCGGCTCGTTGAGGCGCAGGTCGGTGCTCACCACGGCCGGCAGCGCGATCTCGAGGGTCTCGAGGCCGCCGTCGATCTCGCGGGTAACGGTCGCCTTGCCGGCGCTCACGGCAACCTTGGAGGCAAACGTGGCCTGCGGCCAGCCCATCAGGGCAGACAGCATCTGGCCGGTCTGGTTCGCATCATCGTCGATGGCCTGCTTGCCGCAGATCACCACCTGGGGCTGTTCCTTGTCGCAGAGGGCTTTGAGCAGCTTGGCAACGGCCAGCGGCTGCAGCTCTACGTCGGTCTCGACCAGGATGCCGCGGTCGGCACCGATGGCCATCGCCGTGCGCAGGGTTTCCTGACAGGCACCCACGCCGCACGACACCGCCACCACTTCGGTTGCCACGCCGGCTTCCTTGAGACGCACGGCTTCCTCGACGGCGATTTCGTCAAAGGGGTTCATGGACATCTTGACGTTGGCCGTATCCACGCCCGAACCGTCGCTCTTGACGCGGACCTTGACGTTGTAGTCGACCACACGTTTAACGGGAACCAGAATCTTCAATGCTGCACTCCTTCCATTTAGAGTTTTTCCAACATCTTCCGGGTTTGCGGCCATTAGCAGCGCCTGCCCGCCTGAAGCGGCAGACAGACATTGCAAGCTTACGCCTCCTCAGGCAGCCGCGACCCGCCACGAAAGCCGAATGACACTCTACAGCTTCTCACAGGCAACCTTGCCTTGTCACTTTCCATACGGTAGCGTATGGTGCCCGAAGCGTCAATACTACCGCGTATGGAAAAGACTCCCCGCCCTCAGCTCGACCGCGCTGCATGGATCCAGGCAGCCCTCGACACCCTCGCCGACGAGGGCGTGACGGGTATCCGGGTCGAAGTCCTCGCCAAGCGCCTGCACGTCACGAAGGGCAGTTTCTACTGGCACTTCAAGGATCGCCAGGATCTCCTCGCGGGCGTGCTCGACACCTGGAAGGACGGCCGCATCCGCGACATCGTCAAGCAGACGCGGCCCGAGCCGGGCAAGGAAGAAGCCCAGATCTTCCACGTGATAGACGTCTACAGCGCGAGCCGCAACAAGAAGGGCATCCTGATCGAGCTGGCCATGCGCGAATGGGCCCGCCGCGACGCCCAGGCCGCCGCCACCGTCGAGGAGGTCGACGCCTGGCGCCTGCGCTGCGCCCGCGAACTCTTTCTCGCGATCGGCCTGCCCCTCCATGAAGCCTCCACCCGCAGCATGCTGCTGTATGCCTATGTGTTCGGCGTGTCGATGATGAACTGCGAGAAGTTCGACGGCGACATCGCCCGCATGAAATCCGACATCCTCAAGCTCATCGCGATTCCCGCGCCGACGCCGGGCTGAACCCGGCGAGCTTCTTCAGCCCGGGGATCGCAGCAAGCGCGTTGGCGCCCGTCGCCTCGATCACCTCGTCCACCGGCATGCCCCGCAGCCCTGCCAGCACCCCGGCGAAGCGCGGCAGATTGGCGGGATCATTGCGCAGCCCGGCACCCCAGGCCGGCGGAATGTCCGGCGCGTCGGTCTCCAGCACGATCGCCGACATGGGCAGCTCGGCCGCCAGCTGGCGGATTCGCCGCGAGCCATCGTAGGTCATCGCGCCCCCGAAACCCAGCCGGAACCCCAGCTTGATGAAGGCCTCGGCCTGCTGCAGGCTGCCGTTGAAGGCATGGGCGATGCCGCCCGGCGGCCGGATGCGGCGCAGGAGCTTGAGGATCTCGTCCTGGGCCCGGCGCACATGCAGCACCACCGGCAGCTCGAACGCCTTCGCCAGCCGCAGCTGGGCCTCGAAGTAACGCAGCTGCAGCGGCATGCTGCCATCCTGCACAAAGCCGTCGAGGCCGATCTCGCCCACCGCCACCGCGCCACCGCCGGCGAGCCGCTCGCGCAAGACATCCAGATCGGACTCGCTGGCCTGCCCTACGTACATCGGATGGATGCCGAAGGCGTGCACGACATCCGGATGCGCCGCCGACAAGGCCGCCACCGCGTCGAAGTTGGAAACTCCCACCGCCGGCACCAGAAAGCCCCCCACCCCACCGGCCCGCGCCGCCTGCAGCACCGCCGCACGATCCGCGTCGAACTCGGCCGCGTCGAGGTGGCAGTGGGTGTCGATCAGCACGGGCGGCGGCTAGCTCACTTGCCGGTCCACACCGGCTTGCGCTTGGCCATGAAGGCGTCGATGCCCTCGGCGGCGTCCTCACACATCATGTTGCAGGCCATCACCTCGGAGGCCTGCTGGTAGGCGGCATCGAGGCCCATCTCGAGCTGGCTGTAGAACATCTGCTTGCCCATCGCGATGGCCACCGGCGACTTGGCGCAGATCGACGCGGTGAGCTTGCCGAGCTCCTCGTCGAGGGCTTCGAGCGGCACCACGCGGTTGACCAGCCCCCGCCGCTTCGCCTCGGCCGCATCGATGAAATCACCGGTGACCAGCATCTCGAAAGCCTCCTTGCGCCCCATGTTGCGCGAGAGGCCGACGCTCGGCGTCGCGCAGAAGAGGCCCACATTGATGCCCGACACCGCAAAGCGCGCCACATCGGAAGCCACCGCCAGATCGCACATCGACACCAGCTGGCAGCCGGCCGCCGTGGCGATGCCGTGGATGCGGGCCACCACCGGCTGGGGCATGCCGACGATCTGCATCATCACCTTGCCGCACAGGCGGAACAGCGACTGCATGAAGGCCTTGGTGTGGTTGCCGCGCATCTCCTTGAGGTCGTGCCCGGCACAGAAGGCCTTGCCGGCGCCGGCCAGCACCACCACGCGCACCGACTTGTCGGCGGCGATGGCCTGCAGCTCGGCCAGCAGGGCCTCGAGCATGGCCTGGGACAAGGCATTGAACTGCCCCGGGCGGTTGAGCGTGAGGGTGGCGACGCCGTCAAGGTCGGCGCGGAGGATCATGGGTTCGTTGCTGGAATCGGGTACGGCGCTCATCGTTTTGTCTCCTCGTTTGAATCGTTTGAATTGTTTGATCTTCAGGCCCCGCAGCGGCTGCGCAGGCTGCCGCTGCCCTGCGCGGCAGCGTCCCGGTCGAGCCCGTCGAGCCAGCCGAACAGCGCGCTGCCGAGCTGCTGCACGCTGCCCCGCAGCGCGTTCACCCCGCCCAGGGCATCGGCCGACGGGGCCGGCTGGGCCAGCGAGAAGCTGCGGCTGGCAATGATCTGGTCGGTGCGCGGCGCCATCAGCACGGCGCGGGCCTCGACCACGCCGCGGCTTGTCGCCTCGGCGTCGAAAACCTGCGCGAACTCGTCCAGCTCGACCCGCAGCCGGCAGGCCCCCGCAGCCCCGGCCTCGCCGGTACGGATCGCCCGCTTGAGCGCGAGCTCGACCAGCTGGGCCGGCTGGGCTGCCCAGCGGCTCTCCACATACGCTTGCCGACGGGTCGCCTGGACATAGGCCAGACGATACTGCATCGCAGTCGACGCCAGCCAGGGGGGCGCCACGACTTCGACGTTGCGCAGCGGAAACCCGAGGCTGCGGGCAGCAACCGGGCCCGGGCCGCCGAAATCATGAACCGCATAGGTGGGCGCCACCTTGGGCAGGCCCGTGCAGGCCGCCAGCAGGGCCGCGAGCAGCAGGCCGGCCGGAGCCATCAGGGAGCGGAAGCGACGCGGCTGGGCCATGAACGGAGGACTCCGGCGAAAGGGTGGCCGTCAGTGGCCCGGCTGGCGGAAACCCGCCTCGCCCGGGCCCGGCACGGGCTTGCCGCGACCCAGCAACAGGAGCTGCGGCGAGTTGTCGATCTCGTCGAGCAGGTCGGAGAGCTGCCGCGAGGTGATGGTGAGTTCCTGCAGCAGCCCGTTGAGCCGCGGCAGGGTGCTGGTGGCGACGCCTTCGCCGGTCGCCCCGGCCAGGCTGTCGATGCGCTCGCTCACGGTCTGCAGGCGGGTCAGCAGCGTGCGCCCTTCGCGGGCCAGCGGCACCGCCTCGCCGCTCAGGCGCTCAAGGTTGTCGAGGGAGCGGCTGATACGCGCGAGGTTATCTTTGGAGAACACCTGACGCACCGCCGCCAGGGTTTGCGGTGCCTCCTGGAGCGTGCGCTCCAGGCCCTGGCTGGAACGTTCGAGGTGGGCCAGGGTGCGCTCGACGCGCGCCAGGTTGTCGGGGCTCGCCAGGCCGGCGAGGCGCTCGGCCAATTCGCGCACGCGGGTCAAGGTTTGCAGCGAGGCGGCGCTCACCTCGTCGATCAGCCCCGGCGCCAGCCGGATGCGCGGCGGCTCGCTGCCCACGCCGGCGAGGGGCGCGGCGTTTTCACCGTTGTCGTCGAGGGCGATGAAGGCCAGCCCGGTGACGCCCTGGGTTGCCAGCCGCGCCCGCGTGCCCTGGGTGATCGGCAGGTCGGCGCGGATGCGCACCGTGACCAGCACATCGCGGGGGTTGCCCGGGTCGAGACCGATGCCGGCCACCTTGCCGGCCACGATGCCCCGGTAACGCACGGTAGCCTGCGGGTTGAGGCCGCTCACGCTGCCGGAGGTCACCAGCACCAACTCGCGGGTCGCCTCGCGCTTGTCGGAAAACCACCACAGGGCCAGCACCACCCCGGCACTCAGGATGATCGCAAAGAGGCCGGCGGCGATCGCGTGGGAGCGGCTCTCCATCAGCCCAGCTCCCGCCCACGGGCCAGCGCGGCCTGGCTGCGTTCGCCGTGGAAGAAACGTTCGATGAATGGGTCTGGTACGCGCATGATCTCGTCGAGGGGGCCGAAGGCGAGTATACGCCCTTCGGACAGCACGGCCACCCGGGTGGCCAGCGCCGCCAGGGTGTCGAGGTCGTGGGTGACCAGGATCACCGTCAGCCCGAGGGCCTTGTGCAGCGCGCGGATGAGGCGCACGAAGCCGGCGCTGCGGTCCGGGTCGAGGCCCGCGGTGGGCTCGTCGAGGAGCAGCAGTTCGGGCTCCAGGGCCAGCGCCCGGGCCAGCGCCACCCGCTTCACCATCCCGCCCGACAGCTCGGCCGGCATGCGCAGGGCCACCTCGGGGCCGAGTTCGACCATCGCCAGCTTGAGCAGCACGAGGTCACGCAGCATGCCCTCGTCGCGGATGCCGAACTCGCGCAGCGGAAACGCCACATTGGCGAACACGTTGAGCGCCGAAAACAGCGCCCCCTGCTGGAACAGCATGCCGAGACGCCGCCGCCGGGCGAGCTGATCGGCGCGGCTGCCGCCGGCGAGGGGCTCGCCAAACAGCCGCACCTCGCCCTCGGCCGGCTGCAAAAGGCCCACCACCTGGCGCAGCAGCGTGGTCTTGCCCGTGCCCGAGCCGCCCACCAGGGCCACCACTTCGCCGGCCGGCACCGCCAGATCGATGTTCCGATGGACCCAGGCATGCCCGAAACGGGTCGACACGCCGCAGAGTTCGACGGGGTAAGCCGGCATGCAGCCCTCAGCGCGGCAGCCCGATGCTGCGGGTCGCGATCGCGAACACCGCATCCACCAGGATCACCACGGTGATCGAGCTCACCACCGAGGCCGTGGTATTGGCCGACAGGCTCTCGGTGTTGGGCCGCACGCGAAGGCCGAAATGGCAGGCCACCAGCGCAATCAGCAGCCCGAAGACCGCCCCCTTCGACAAACCGATCAGCAGGTTGACCGCCGGCACGGCACGGGGCAGCGCGTTGAGAAAAAAGTCGAAGCTCAGGCCAAGCTGCAGATTTGCCGCAACCATACCCCCGAAGAGCGCCATCGACGAACCCCACAGGGTGACGAGGGGCATCGCCAGCGTCAGCGCGACAACCTTCGGGAGCACCAGGCGCACGTAGCGCGAGATACCCATCGTCGTGAGGGCGTCGATCTCTTCGGTGACCCGCATCACGCCGATCTGGGCCGTCATCGCCGACCCCGACCGCCCCGCCACCAGCACCGCCACCAGCACCGGCCCGAGTTCACGGATGATGCCGAAGCCGAGGATGTTGACGATGAACACGTCGGCCCCGAAGAGCTGCAGCTGCAGCGCCGACAGATAAGACAGCACGACCCCGATCAGGAAGCCCACCAGCGCGGTGACGGGCATCGCCTGCACGCCGACCTTGTAGAAATTGGCCGAGATCTCGAGCAGCGGCCAGTGGCCCCGGTAACGCAGCAGATAGGCCAGGTCGAGGCACAGCTGGCCGACCAGCGCCACGAACTGCAGCAGGTGGCGCCCGAAGCCGAACACCGCGCGGCCGACCTGCGCCGTCCCGTCGAAGAATCGATACGGCGCCCGGGCCTCAAGGCGCGTATCGCCCAGCTCGGCCAGCCGCCCGAAGACCCCCTCAAGCTCCGCCGGCAGCACCAGCCCGACGGGCCGCCGCCGCCCCCAGTGGCGCCACAACAGCATCGCGCCGAAGCTGTCGAGGCGCGACACCCCGCTCAGGTCCCAGCCGGCCTCACCGCCGAGGGCCCGCAAACGCCCCTGCAGCTCGTCGAGCCGGGGCCCCAGGAAACGCAAGGTCCAGTCGCCGGCGAGGCGCACCGTCGCCGCGGCGCCCGTGGCCTCGACCTGCAGGGTGGGAAGCGGACGGCCGCCGGAAGCCACGCAAGCGCCTTAAACGCCCGCCGCGCTGCGTGCCGGCGTGCGCTCGACGCGCAGCTTGAGCGGCTGGCCGATGGCCTGCCACTGGCGCTCTTCTTCTTCCAGCGCCGAGGCCGTGAGGGGCAGGTTGCGCAGCCACTCGTTGTCGGCGACCGCCACATAGCCGCGCCCTTCGCGCTTGAGGCGCAGCGGCGGCACGCCCCGGCCGTCCCGCGCCCGATGCACCACCACCGCCAGCCGCAGGCACAGGATCAGCCGCCAGTCGGCGCTCTCCGGGTCGATGCCGACGACCCGCGCCAGCTTGCCGCGGTGGGCCAGCACGATCCGCGCCAGCCGCCCCTGGTCCATCCGCGAGAAGCCCGGCATGTCGGCATTGCCGAGGATGTAGGCGCTGTGCTTGTGGTAGCTGGAATGCGCCACCGACACGCCCGCCTCATGGAGCAGCGCCGCCCATTCGAGAAAGCGCCGGTCGATGCTCTCATCGCCGGCCGCCGCCGGGTCGATCTGCAGCAGAAAGGCCCGCGCCGTGGCGGCCACCTCCCGCGCGTGGGCCAGGTCAACGCCGTAACGCTCGACGAAGGCCGACACCGTGGCGTCGCGCAGGTCGTGGTGATGGTAGCGGCCGAGCAGGTCGTAGAGCACGCCCAGGCGCAGTGCACCTTCCGAGAAGGCCATGCGCTCCAGGCCGAGTTCCTGGAACACCGCCCACATGATCGCCACACCTCCCGGCAGCACCGGCAGCCGGTCAGGGCGCAGGCCCTCGAGCTGCAGCGCTTCCACCGAGCCGGCCTTCAGCATCAGGTTGCGCAGGCGCTCCAGCCCGCTGCGGGTGATGCCGCCGTCGGACAAGCCATTGAGTTCGAGGATGTCCACCAGCGCCTTGGCCGACCCGCTGGAGCCCACCGCCTCCTCCCATCCGATCTCGCGGTAGGCATGGGCGATGGTCTGGATCTCCTTCTGGGCCGCCAGCTCGGCCTCGCGCAGGCCGCGCTTGTCAACGCGGCCGTTGGGGAAATGCCGCAGCGAAAAGCTCACGCAGCCCATGTAGAGCGATTCCAGCGCGATGGGCTTGAAGCTCTTGCCGATCACGAACTCGGTGGAGCCGCCGCCGATGTCCACCACCAGCTGCTGCTTGTGGGGGTTGGGCAGGGTGTGGGCGACGCCCACGTAGATCAGGCGGGCCTCCTCGCGGCCGGCGATGACCTCGATCGGGAAACCCAGGGCCGCCTCGGCCTGCACCAGAAAATGCGGCGCGTTCTTGGCCACCCGCAAGGTGTTGGTGGCCACCGCCCGCACCGCCTCGGGCGGATAGTCGCGGATGCGCTCGTTGAAGCAGCGCAGCGCGCTGAGGCCGCGAAACTGGGCCGCGGCGTCCAGCATGCGGTCGGGCGACAGGCCGGCGGCCAGGCGAACCGCCTCCTTGATCCCGTCGAGGGGGTAAATCTGGTCGTTCACGATCCGCCCGATCTGCAGGCGGAAGCTGTTGGAACCCAGGTCGATGGCGGCAATCAGTTCACGGTTCATGAATCGGCTACAAGGCTCGCACGGCAGTGCGGAAGCCGCGGATTTTAGCACTGCGCCATGGCAAAGCCGGCGCCCGCGGTGCATGTGGGCGCAATCGTCATGCGCATGCAACAAAACCGTCACATACTTGCACTCAAATCAGAAGATTCCGAGGAGAGCCCATGCCGCTGCCGACACCCGAACCCATGTTCCGCCACGATCACTTCATCAACCGCGAACTTTCACTGCTGCAATTCCAGCGCCGCGTGCTCGCCCAGGCCGCCGATCCGGCCATGCCGCTGCTGGAGCGGCTGCGCTTTCTGTGCATCGTGTCGAGCAACCTCGACGAGTTCTTCGAGGTCCGCGTCGCCGGCGTCAAGGAGCAGATGCGCCTCGGCAGCCTCACGATGACCACCGACGGCCTCACCCCGTCGGCGCTGCATGCCCTCATCAGCCGCGAGGTGCACGGCATCATCGCCGAGCAGTACGCCCTGCTCAACGACACCATCCTGCCGGCGCTGGCGGCCGAAGGCATCGTCTTCCTGCGCCGCAGCGCCTGGACCGACGCCCAGCACCTGTGGGCGCGCGACTACTTCATGCGCGAGGTGATGCCCGTCCTCACCCCGATCGGGCTCGACCCGGCCCACCCTTTCCCGCGGGTGCTCAACAAGAGCCTCAACTTCGCCGTCGAGCTCGAAGGCCGCGACGCCTTCGGGCGCAACTCCGGCGCCGCCATCGTGCAGGCGCCGCGCGCGCTGCCCCGGGTCATCCGGGTGCCGAAGGAGCTCACCGGCCTCGACGACGCCTTCGTCTTCCTGTCGTCCCTGCTCCACGCCCACGTGGGCGAACTTTTCGGCGGCATGCACGTGCTCGGCTGCTACCAGTTCCGGGTCACCCGCAACTCCGACATGTTCGTCGACGAAGAAGAGGTCAAGGACCTCCGCGCCACCCTCAAGGGCGAACTCCAGCAGCGCCACTTCGGCGACGCGGTGCGCCTCGAGCTCGCCGACAACTGCTCCGAGGCGATGGCCGGCTTTTTGATGAAGCAGTTTGCCCTCGACCGCGCCGACGTCTACCGCGTGCCGGGCATCGTCAACCTCGTGCGCCTCAACCAGGTGCCCGACTGGGTCGAGCGGCCCGACCTCAAGTACCGCAGCTTCCGCCCGGCCCAGCCGAAGGAACTCACCAAGGGCGACAACATCTTCGCCTCCGTGCGCAAGCAGGACATCCTGCTGCATCACCCCTTCCAGAGCTTCGAGCCGGTGATCGGCCTGCTCAAGGCCGCCGCCGACGACCCCGACGTGGTCGCCGTCAAGATGACCGTCTACCGCACCGGCACCGACTCGGTGCTGATGGAGCACCTCATCCGCGCCGCCCAGAAGGGCAAGGAAGTCACCGTGGTCGTCGAGCTGATGGCCCGCTTCGACGAGGAAGCCAACATCGGCTGGGCCGCCCAGCTCGAAGAAGTCGGCGCCCACGTGGTGTACGGCGTGGTCGGCTACAAGACCCACGCCAAGATGCTGCTCGTGGTGCGCCGCGAGAACGGCGGCCTGCGGCGCTATGTGCACCTGGGCACCGGCAACTACCACCCGCGCACCACGCGCTTCTATACCGACTTCGGCCTCCTCACCGCCAACGAAGAGATCGGCGCCGACGTGGCCGAGGTCTTCAAGCAGCTCACCGGGCTGGGCCAGGCCGGCACGCTAATGCACCTCTGGCAGGCGCCCTTTTCGCTGCAGCCCAACGTGGTCGCGGCGATCCGCGAAGAGGCCGAGATCGCCCGCGCCGGCCGCAAGGGCCGCATCATCGTCAAGGTCAACGCGCTGCTCGAACCGGAGACCATCGAGGCCCTCTACGAAGCCTCCCAGGCCGGTGTCGAGATCGACGTCATCGCCCGCAGCGTGTGCGCCCTCAAGCCGGGCGTGCCGGGCCTTTCTGACAAGATCCGGGTGCGCTCCATCGTCGGCCGCTTCCTTGAGCACCACCGCATCTTCTACTTCCAGGCCGACGGCGCCGACAAGCTCTACCTGTCCAGCGCCGACTGGATGGAGCGCAACTTCTTCAAGCGCATCGAAGTCGCCTTCCCCATCCTCGACCCGAAAGTGAAACGCCGTGTAATGAAAGAGGGCCTGCGCCCCTACCTCGGCGACAACTGCCAGGCCTGGGAACTCGACAGCGACAACCACTACCGGCGCAAGAACCCCCGCAGCACGCGCCGCGCCGCCCAGGAGATCCTGCTCAAGGAGCTCACCGGCAGCGGCGGTAACTGAATTCTGCAAATCGCCCCGCCCTGCCCCGCCCCGGCCCCATCGCACACCGGGGCGGGGCAGTCGCTTTGGCTGTTGTAGAATCAGCGCCTTCCGTATTCATTGATGGCGAAACCCATGTTCCTCCCCAAGCGCCGCCTGCTCGTTGCAGCCACCCTCAGTGCCGCCTTCCTCACCGCCTGCGGCGGAGGCGGCGGCAGTTCCGCATCGGCCCCTGAGGGGCTGGAGGCCGTAGCGGGGGACGGCCAGATCTTCGTCAAATGGGTCCAGGTGCCGGGTGTGCAGTACTGGCTGTGGTTCAAGGAGGGCGCCGTCGTCGGCGTCGGCGACAAGAACGCCATCGCCAAGGTCGGCTCCAGCGGCAGCGGCATCGACAGCCCCTATCTGCTCAACCTCGTGCGCACCAACACCACACTCACCAACGGCACCCAGTACGCCCTGGCGATGAACGGCCGCAAGGACGGCGGCGAAGGCGGCCCCGGCGCCAGCCCCATCGGCGGGCCCGTCACGCCGCGCCCGGCCGGCGCCACCTGGAACGCCGCCGCGCCCACGCCCTTCGGCAGCGCCACCATGAACGGCGTCGCCTACGGCCGCAGCATCGGCAGCACCGCCCGCTTCTCCTACGTGGCGGTGGGCGACGGTGGTGTGGTCTACAACACCGACGACACCGACCTCGACCGGATCTACCGCTCCACCAGCACGCTCAAGTGGATCACGCCCACCGGCACCAAGCCCGCCGCCAGCATCGACCTCAAGGCCGTTGTGTACGACGCCAGCCTCGGCACCTACTACGCCGTGGGCAACAACGGCAGCGTGGCTTACAGCGCGGACATCAACAACTGGACCACCCTCGACAGCACCGCCACCGGCACCACCGAAACCTTCAACGCCATCGCCAGCAGCGGCGGCACCCTGGTGGCGGTGGGCAACAAGGGCACCCTGCGCTACTCCACCAACGGCACCACCTGGACCACCCCGGCCTCGATCAACGCAGACATCAGCGCCATCGACCTGAAGGGTGTCACCTACGCCAATGGCCTGTGGGTAGCGGTGGGCAGCAATGGCAAGGTGCTCACCAGCACCGCCGTCGGCAGCTGGGAGGTCAGCACCCAGAGCGGTGACCTCACCGCCGTCGCCTCCGGCAGCCACACCGCCAACGGCACCACCACCTATTACTACCTCGCGGTGGGCGCCGACGGCACCCTCCTCACCCGCAGCGACACCAGCACCACCTGGACCACCGCCAACGTGGGCAGCGCGCTCCGCACCGCCGCGGTCGGCAGCCGGCTCATCGCGCTGGGCGACAACGGCGCCGCGTGGTACCGCGAACTCGACGGCACCACCTGGACGGCCGCCACCGGCGCCAGCGGCACCATGCTCGGCATGATCCGCGCGCAAAACATCTACACCGCCGTCGGCGCGGCCGGCGCCAGCAACCACTCCTACTGATCCCGTACCGGACCGGGCCGGCCGACCCAGCGTCGCGCCGGCCCGCAAGTGGAGCCGCCAGCCCTGGCCGCTCCACTTTTCGCTTCAAGGCCCCGATCGAACCCATGTCCGCCAACGCCAGCCTCCTCGCCCGCTCCCTTGCCGCCGTGTGGCACCCGTGCACCCAGATGAAGCACCACGAGCAGCTGCCCCTCATCCCGATCGCCCGGGGCGAAGGCGCGTGGCTCATCGACATGGACGGCCGGCGCTACCTCGACGGCATCAGCTCGTGGTGGGTCAACCTGTTTGGCCACGCCAACCCGCGCATCGGCGACGCCCTCAAGGCCCAGCTCGACACCCTTGAGCACGTCATGCTCGCCGGCTTCACCCACGCCCCGGTGGTCGAGCTCTCCGAGCGCCTCGCGGCCCTCACCGGCCACGCCCTGGGCCACGCCTTCTACGCCTCCGACGGCGCCTCGGCCACCGAGATCGCCCTCAAGATGAGCGCCCACTACTGGCGCAACCACGGCCAGCCGGGCAAAAACCGCTTCGTCAGCCTGGCCGGCAGCTACCACGGCGAGACGGTGGGCGCCCTGGCCGTCACCGACGTGGCGATCTTCCGCGACGCCTACGCCCCCCTGGTGCGCGCCGGCAGCTGCGTGCCCAGCCCCGACGCCCGCAAGGCCGCGCCGGGCGAAACCGCCGCCGACGTGGCCCGCCGCGCCGCCGCCGCCCTCGAAGCCCACCTCGCCGAGCACGCCCATGAGACGGCAGCACTCATCGTCGAGCCCCTGGTGCAATGCGCCTCCGGCATGGTGATGTACGACCCCGAATACCTGCGCCTCGCCCGCCAGCTGTGCGACCGCTACCGGGTGCACCTGGTGGCCGACGAGATCGCGGTGGGCTGCGGGCGCAGCGGCAGCTTCTTCGCCTGCCAGCAGGCCGGCATCTGGCC
>Ga0075163_10001690_pt1 | contig 29739 bp, 31 predicted proteins | sample JI1023141ADNA_FD_71478 | JGI IMG/M metagenome (GOLD analysis project Ga0075163, IMG submission 71478) | Wastewater effluent complex algal communities from Wisconsin, to seasonally profile nutrient transformation and Carbon sequestration -... | ecosystem: Engineered > WWTP > Effluent > Algae...
CCGCCCCGATGCCGAGATGAAGGAGCTGATCCTCACCGCGCACTCGGCGGCGTGGATCGCGGAGCAGACCAAGGATCCGCAGGCCGTCGATCGGCTGCTCGGGATCCTGTTCGACGGGCTGCGGGTGATCGAGCCCGCGAACACCCGCAAGCGTCGACGCGCCTAGGGCTGATCGTAGGTGCCGGTGAGCGTGACCTTCGCCAGGTCGTGCATCTGGATCTGCGCGTTGCCCTGGATCGTCGTCGAGTTGGCGTCGAGGGTCTGCAGGTTCGCAACATCCAGGGCGATGATCGCGAACTCGTACGTGTGAAGGTTCGGTGGGCACGGGCCGCGATAGCCGAGCGGTCCGTTGTTGAAGCTCTTGGTCTGCTTCGCGCCCGGCACGTCGGCTGGCTCGAACACGGCCCGATCGACGTCGGCCGGGAGATCCGTGCGAGCTGCCGGGATGTCGTAGATCACCGTGTGGATCAGGTTGTTCGACTTGTCGGTGAGCACCATCGCGAAGCTGAGCGTGCCCGCCGGCGCACCGGTCCACGCGAGCGGCGGCGACGTGTTGACGCCGTTGCACGTGTGCTCCATCGGGATCGTCGTGCCCTCGGCGAACGCGGTGCTGGTCACCGCGAACGTGCCGGAGGGACCGTCGGGCGCTGGCCCATCCGTCTCTCCCGGACCGTCGGGGATCACCGCGGGACCGTCGGGATCCGCAGGCGAATCACCACCACCACACGCAGCGAACAACACGGCGAGCAAACCGAAGCGCCTCATGCGCCCGATAGTAGCTCAGGCCAGCTCGAACTCTTTACAGAACGCCGCCTCGGTGGGCAGCGTGCCGTCGGCGTTCGGCGCGTCGATCGGCCACCGCCGCTGCCCCTCGTCGGGCCAGTCGTGCGCGCAGGCGTTCACCTTCTCCCGCCAGAAGAAGCAGTCGCGGCACGCCGAGCGGAGCTCGAAGCGCTGCGCTTCCTCGACGAGCTCGGCGGTCAGCGGGAACTTCACTTCGCCGCCGATCCAGATCCGGATCCCGAGCCCTCGTGCTTCTTCACCGCCTCGAGGCCGCCCTTGACGAACTCCTTCGCCTTGTCGGTGGCGGGGCCGGCGGACTCCTTGACGCCGTCCTTGAGGTCGGTCATCGGCTCCGACGACCAGATCGCCTTGACGTGCCCGAAGAACGTCCGCTTGCCGAGCGGCACCGTGGCGCCGCAGAACGCGAGCACGGCGCAGATCGCCAGAATGAACAGCCACCGGATCATGGCTGGAGCCTAGCGCGCTAGTCCGAGGCGCGCTTGAGGATCAAGAACGCCACGCGGCGGTTCTTGGCCCAGGCGGCTTCGTTGCTGCGGCGGTCGAGCGGCTGGGTCTCGCCGTAGCCCTGCGCGGTGAGGCGCTTGGTGTCGACGCCCTTGTCGGCGAGGTACTTCTCGACGGCGTGGGCACGCTTGTCCGAGAGGTCGAGGTTGTACGCGTCGTCGCCGCGCTCGTCGGTGTGACCCTGGACCTCGATCAGCTGGATCGACGGGTTGCCCTGCAGCGTGGCCGCGACCGCGTCGAGGATCGGATACGACTGCTGCTTGATGATCGCCTTGTTGAACTCGAAGTAGACCATGTCGAGGATCTCGATCGCCGTGTCGGTGACGACGACGCGACCGCGATCCGGGCAGCCGTCTTCATCGTCGGTGCCGTTGTAGGTCTCGGGCTCGTTCGGGCACTTGTCGTCCTTGTCGAGGATGCGGTCCTTGTCGTTGTCGAGATCCGGGCAGCCGTCCTCGTCTTCGAAGCCGTCCTTGTCCTCGGGATCGTTCGGGCAGAGATCGTCGACATCGAGGATGCCGTCCTGATCGTTATCGGGATCCGGGCAGCCGTCCTCGTCCTGGAACTGGTCGAAGTCCTCCGGGTCATCGGGGCACTTGTCGACGTTGTCGAGGATGCCGTCGCCATCGCGATCGTTCTTGTCACCCTCGGGGCAGCCGTCTTCGTCCTGGAAGCCGTCCTTGTCCTCGGGGATGTCGCGACACTTGTCGTCGTCGTCGAGGATGCCGTCGCGGTCGTTATCCGGCTCGGGGCAGCCATCCTCGTCCTCGAACTGATCGAAGTCCTCGGGATCGTCCGGGCACTTGTCGACGTCGTCCTTGAGCCCGTCGCCATCGCGGTCGCCGATGTTCGGCTCGAACACGATGCCGATGAACGCGCGTAGATCCGGGTTCGCGCCCTTGTTCGACGCCAGGCCGCGACCCGCGCCGAGCGACAGGAACGAGTTGCGCGCGAGGTAGAGCTTGACGCCCGCGATCGCCTCGAGCGGCTGGTAGTTCTCCTTGTCGCCGAGCGGCAGGCTGCCGAACACCTCGCCGACGACGTCGAACTTCTGCTTGCTGATCGCGTACGCGACGCCGAAGCCGAAGGGCACCTCCGCCGCGGCGGTCATGCTCTCGCCGGTGGTCGGGATGCCCGCGGGCTCGTTCTCGCCGTTGTCCGTGAACGTGGTGGCGCTGCGGATGCGGATACCGCCGTTGAGCGACATCCGGAGCCGGCCGGTGCGGCCGAACTCCTTGTCGAGGATGCCCATGATCTGGGGCACCGCCTTGGACTCGCCGAGCCAGCTGTCCTTCGGGCTCGTCGACGGCAGGAACACCGACGCGATCACGCCGATGCCGACGTGCGGAGGACGCGACGTCTTGAGGAACCGCGTCTTGAGGTGCAGGCCGATCGAGCCGACGCCCTGCGCCGAGAGCTTGAAGTTCTCGTCGTCGTTGCTGTTGTCCGGGTCGCCGAGGTTATCGGGGCCGCGATCGCCGTTCATGATGCGCAGCGGAACCGACGCGCCGAACTCGAGCTCGAGCGGGCCGGCCTTGACGCCGAACGCGGCGATCAGCGTCGCGGTGACGACGTTCGTGATGTTGTAGCAAGGCATCCCGGAGCTCTCGCTGCAGGTGTCGGGATCGCCGAACCGCAGCAAGTTGTGCCCCCAGTCGAGCGAGCCGAGCCCGAACGACAGTTCCTTGTGGCCGAGTACCTGCGAGGCATTGACCGTCAGGTAGCCGCGCGAATCGATCGCGGGGCGGAAGGTGCTGAGGTCGACGTTCCCGCCAACCTCTGCCGATGCATGCAGCGGAGCGGTGCTCAGCGCAGCGAACGTAACGAGTGAGAGGGCACCGGCTAGTCGGAAAGACATGGGTTCTCCGTAGTTTGACCCTGGTACACCACTTTCGTCGGTGCGGTCAAACTACTGGCGACCCAACGATCCCGATCCCGCCCGCAAGCTAGGGAGCCGTGCGCGGGTCGTAGCCTTCCTTGAGGCAGATCTGCGAGAGGCTGTCCTGACCGGCGTACTTGAAGTACAGCTTGGCCTTCGGGAAAATGCGCGCCTTGCAGGCCGCCAGGTAGGCCTTCCTCGCCACCGCGGGCTTGCACTTGAAGACGACCTCGAAGCTCGCGAGCGCTGCGGCGTAGCTGCCGGACGCCATCGCTTCATCACCCTTCTTCTCGGTATCCACAGTCAGGGTCTGGTCGGCGCACGGGTTGGTCGGCGGCGTTACCACCGTCACTTCCTTCTTCTTCTCGCACGTGGTGCCCTTGCAGACGAAGCCCTCGCCGCACGCCGGCTCGCAGGTCTTGGGTGTCACCACGGCCGTCTGATCACTGCAACGACCGACCTTCTTCGACGCCTCGTCGACGATCTGCTTGCCGTACTTGTCGCTGATGGTCTTCGCCTTCGACTCGTACTTCTTGCAGTCCCTGAGGAACGCGCGGAGGTCGGCGACGGTGCTGTCGTAGATCGCGCGCTTCGCGGTCTCGTAGGCCTTGTTCGCGTCCTTGAGGTAGACCGACCCGGGCGTGATCCCGTTGAGGAGCTCGTAGGCCTTCTTGAGATCGGGATCGCCCTTGTCGCCCTTGATCGCCTTCTCGATCTCGCGTGCCCGGACCTCGTTGCTGGCCTCGGCGACACCGCGCGTCACGAACTCGGCGCCCTCGGGGCTGCCGGCGGCCGTGAGCTCCTTGCCGCAGTCGGCAAGATCGGTCCACTTGCGGTCGTTCGCGTGCTCGGTGCAGCGAGCCTTGATCTTCTTGGCCTCGTCGGTCGCCGCGGTGGTCGAGCCGCCGCCATCGAGCGGCGGAGGCGTGACGGTTCCCTGGTCGGCGTCCGCGGGTGGCGGGTTGACCGCGACCTCGGGAGCATCCGGCTTCGGGTTGTGGACCATGCCGTTGGTGCCGGTGCCGTCACCCTTGCCGCCCGAGTCGCCCGAGCCGCGGGTGAGCACGAACACCAGCACGCCACCGAGCACCAGCACGCCGAGGATGATCGCGACCAGCAGGCCCTTCTTGCCGCCGGTCTCCGGAACGTCGGTGATCACCGCGTCGCGCGAGAACACGAAGTCTTCACCGGGCTCGACGAAGCGGAGCCGGACGTGGCCGAGATCGACGACGTCGCCGCGGCGGAGCTCGACCTTGCTGTAGTCGTTGCCGTTGACGCGAACGCCGTTGCTCGACTGTAGATCACTGATCGTGTAGCGACCGCTATCGGGCTCGCGCACGACCTTCGCGTGATTGCGCGAGATCGATCGATGGTTGACGACGAGGTCGTTCTCGTCGGTGCGCCCGATGATCATCTGCGGGCGCGCGAGCTCGTACTCCTTGCCCGCGAAGTTCGACGACAGCACCACCAGCTTGCCGAACCCGGTCTGCTGCGGGATCGCGGCGGCGATCAGGGCGGGGCTGGCGAGCGGACGACCTGTGGTGGGATCGGTATCCGCCATCGCGACCAGCGTGCGATTGGGATTGCCGGTGACCTGGACCGCGGCCTGCGATCCGGTGCCGTTGGCGACGGCAGGCGACGCGATCCCCGGTGTCGGGATCGCGATCGGCGCGGTGGGCGCGGGCGAGACGGCCGGCAGGACATCGGTGCCGGCTTCGACGCGCTCGATCGGCATCGTCCGCGCATCGTCGACCTGCTCGACGCCCTCGGCCTTGAGGTAGAGCTTGTAGTCGCCGATCTGGACCTGATCGCTGACGCGCAGATTGACGCGCTCGGCGATCCGCGCGTTGTTGACGCGGATGCCGTTGTAGCTGCCGAGGTCTTCGATCTGGACCTCGCCGTTGGCGCGCAGGATGCGAGCGTGGCGCCGCGACACGTTCCGCTCGGTGAGCCGGATCGTGTTGCCTTCTTTGCGTCCGATCGTGATCTCGTCGCGGATCAGAGGGACGACTGTCGTCTTCCCCTCGTCATCCTGGATCACCAGCTTGAACATCAGGTTGCGCCCTCGTGAAGTTGGGCCTCTCGAGAGAAGCCCAACGTCTTATTCGTTGTACCAGTCCAAGCTCGCGCAAAACAACCGGCCCTCGAAGTCTTTCCCCGCACTCACTTACCGTTCCGTAGTGACTGACGCGCCAACTTTACAGCGGCCGCTAGTTGTGGATCGTCGTCCTCGTCTGCCGATTCGTCGACGATTGTGGCACCACTTCCGGGACCGGCGCCACTACCGCTTCCATTGCCGACCACGATGTCCTCACCGGCAAAATCGTCGACCGGGACGTCGGGGGTCAGGCCCTTTGATTCCAACGAGTTGCCTTTGGGCGTGTAGTACCGAGCCGTCGTCAGCTTGAGGCCGGCGCCATCGACGAGATCGAAGAAGGTCTGCACGGTGCCTTTGCCGAACGTCCGCGTGCCGACCAGCTTCGCACGGCCGTGATCGCGCAGCGCGCCGGCCAGGATCTCCGACGCCGACGCCGTGCCGTGATCGACGAGGATGAAGATCGGCACGCTCGTCGCGGGCCCACCTTTATGAGCGACCTGCGTCTCGACGGTGCCCTGCCGGCCCCGGATCGTGACGATGGTGCCGGCGTCGAGGAACAGGTCGGCGACCGCGATCGATTGATCGACGAGCCCGCCGGGGTCGCCGCGGAGATCGAGCACCAGCGCCCCCAGGGCGTTCTGCTTGCCGAGCTTGCCGAGCGCATCGGCCGTATCGGCCGAGGTGGCCTCGGCGAACCGCGAGATCTGGAGGTAGCCGATCCGGGGCTCGAGCACGCGCTGGGCGACGGTGGGCAGCTTGACCTGGGCGCGCACCAGGGTGAACGGGCGCGGATCCTTCCAGCCGGCGCGCACCACATTGATCGTGATGCGCGTGCCCGAGGCGCCGCGGAGCTTGCCTTCCCACGCGGTGGCGTTCGCGAGCTCTTTGCCGGCCTCGGCGGTCGCCTGGCCACCGATCGAGACCACGCGATCATCCGGGAGCAGGCCGGCCATGTCGGCGGGCGAGCGCGGGACCACCGTCTCGATCGTCGGGAACGGCGGCATCCCGGGTTTGGTGTCGTCGAGCGTGCCGGGCGACAGCGTGATACCGACGCCGCCGAACTCGCCCTCGGTGTCCTGCCGCAGGTTCTTGTAGCGGCTCGGCGGCAGGAACGTCGAGTACTGATCGAGGTTGTGCAGCATGCCGCGCGCGGCGTTGTAGATCAGCTGTTTCTCGTCGGTGGGATCGACGTACGACGTCTGCACCGTCGACAGCGCCTGCGCGAACGCATCGAGCGTCTTGAAGCGCGCGACATCTCGCGGCGGCACGGCCCACGCTGCGATCGCCGACGCGACAGTCACTCCGGCGACGAACGTCGCGGCATGGGAGGCTCTCGACAAGAGGGGGAGAGCTTAGCGCGACTTCTTCGGCGGATCTTCGAGCAGCGGCTCTGGATCGATCGGCAATCCACCCGGCGCGAGCTTGACCCGGACCTCGAGGTAGACCCGCTGACGAGCGGCCCGGCCAATCCTGTCACCACGAGCCACCCTGGCTCCGACGGGCAGGGAGACGTCGGCGAGCTTCGCGACCACCGTGAAGTAGTCGCCGTGGTCGATCACCAGGCCTTCATCGAGGCCGCGGATGATTCCGGCATAGCGGACGACGCCGTCGCCCGGGGCGATCGCGTCGGCGCGCGCCTCGACGTCGAAGTCGATGCCGCGGCGCGACAGCGTGGCCTTCGAGCGCTCGTGGACGAGGCTGCCGAACTTGCGGACGATCGCCCCCCGCGCCGGGCGGGTGACCGCGACGGGCAGCGCGACGGCGGGGAGTTGCTTCTGCTCGGCGGCGACCCGGGCTTCGGCGGCGACCAGGTGGGTGGCCTCGTCGGCAAGCAGCGTGCGCTCGGAGTGATCGCGCGCGACCAGCAGCTGGGCGGCCGCGCGGCGACGAACGGCGGTCATGTCACCGCCCGACGGGCGCGCATCGCGGATCAGCCGATACGCGGCGTGGAGGCGGCGCGCCCGCACCTGATCGGCCTCGGCGAGCTTGGTCTTGACGGTCGCGAGCGCCTTGCCGATCGACTCCGCCTCGGCGGCGAGCTGCGCGGCCAGCGCGGGTTTTGGATCGACGACGACGCGGCGGCGGAGCGGGGCCGCGTGTGCGGTGGCGGCCAGCGCGACCACCGTGAAGGCGATGGCGAACGCCCAGCGGATGCGCCACGTGGTGACGCCGGCGTCGGTCACGGATTCTGCGCGGTCGTCGGGCGGGGCCATCGATACCTCGGGGATGAAGTGGTCAGGTGGTGACCCGGGTGCGGGCGACGCCTGCGAGACCGCCGGCGACCAGCCCGATCGCCGCAGCGCCACCGAGGAAGATCGCGACCATCGCGCCCTCGGGGACGACGATCTCGACGGGGACATCGCCGCCGTAGACGTGCAGGCCGAGCAGCAGCAAGCCACCGGCGAGCGCGGCCGCGAGCAGGCCCTGGATCGCACCGGCGAGCGCGGTGGGGAGCACCAGGTGGCTCGGGCTACCGCCGAGCAGCTCGACGACCGACCACTCGCTGTGGCGGCCTCGCTGGGTCTCCTCGAATCGCACGCGCAGCGACGACAGCGCCGTCAGCAGCGCGAGCCCGGCGAACAGCGCCGCGGCGAGCCACGCGACCGAGCGCACCGTGCCGAGCACGTTGCTGACCTTGGTGTCCTCCGTATCCTCGACGACGACCTCGGAGACGCCCGTGGTGCCGCGCAGCTCGCGCACGATCGGGCTCATCGCGACGACGTCGCGGACCCCCGGCGCGAGCGTGACCTCGACGGAGGCGGGCAGCGACTCGACGTCGACGCCCTCGAGCATCGGCGCCCCCGAGCCGAGCGAGCCGACCAGCCGGCGCGCCGATTCCTGCGGCGTCACCAGCTCGACCTTCTCGATGCCGGACAGCGTGCGGAGCTCGCCGACCAGCGTGGCGGCGCGCGCGTCGGAGACGCCCTCGCCGAGATAGACCACCAGCCCGGCGCGGGTCGCGGAGCTGGTCTCCGTCGAGACCACGCGGTCGATCGTCAGCGCGGTCACCGCGGCGAGGCCGACGGCGAGGAGCGCACAGGTCAGCGCGAGCGTGGTCCACAGCGCGGCGCGCGGGCGCTCGACGGCGATCCGGCCGGTCCGGCGCACCATGGAGGCGAGGCGAGCGATCACGTCTCCTCGTCGAATCCGCCACTACGCCGGCCGTAAGGACCCGTGATCCGATCGAACACCGCCTCGGGGGGCGCCGCCGGGTCCGGCTCGATGGTCGCATCGGTGAAGTCGAACGACCCGTACGACCGGCGCAGCTGGCGCGGCGCGATCGTCTTGGTGATCCGACGGAGCGTCTTCATCTTCACGATCAGCCCCCTGCTCCGCTCGCGGCGAGTGGGAACGGCAGCACGTTCGGGATCGCGACGTCGGGGACGTCGTCCTCGACGGAGATCTCGATGGCGGCGCCCGATTCGAACGCCGGGATGCTCTCGATCGCGATCTCCGACAGCGGCTTCAGCATGCCCTCGACGAGCCCCATCCGCTTCCAGTGGTGGCGCTCGGCGAGGGCGAGCAAGGCCGGGTCGCGGCCGAACACGATGCAGGCGGCGCCACGCGCGGCGGCGATCGCCAGCGCGGTGCACACCAGCTCGGCGCCCGCGGCGTCCTGCATGCTGGTCGGGTGGTCGGCGATCACCAGCTCGGGGTCGCGCACCATCGCGCGCGCGACGGCGACGCGCTGGCGAGCCGCGGCGGACAGCTGATCGATCGGCAGCTCGGCTTCGTCGGCGAGCCCGAGCTGGCCGAGGATCTGGTTGGCGCGGGCGAGCGAGGCCTCGCGCGGCACGCCGTCGATCTCGAGCGGCAGCACCACGTTGAGCTGCGCGCTGCGATCCTCGAGGAGGCAGAGGTCCTGCGGCACGATGCCGATCCGGCGCCGGATCAGCCGCAGCGACGAGCGCCGCAGCTTGCTGACATCGCGCCCGAGCACCTCGATGCGGCCCTCCGCGAGATCGCATTCGCCGAGCGCGGCGGCGACCAGGCGCGAGGTGCCGACCCCCGCCGCTCCGACGACGAGGACGACCTCGCCCGACGGAACCCCGAGGTTGCCGGCCCGCACGAGTGGCGTGCCACCTCGCGGGTGATCCAGCGTGACATCGACAAGATCGATCACGTGTGTTGTCCCGCTCATCGCCATCGGTCGTAACCCCTCCCGATCGAGAGGGCAAAAAACCGGCGCAGCGGTGCCGACCCGTGCAAGGGTTTCGTACAGTCAGCAGATGTTCCGCACCGCGTCGTTGGCTCTGCTCCTCGCGAGCTGCCGTGCCGGCGATACGGAGAAGCGGATCGACGAGCAGGGCGCCCGCGTCGACGACCACGATCTGCGGCTCGGCACCATCGAACGTCGAGGGGACGTCGACGTCAAGAAGATCGCCCAGGCCCTCCTCGATCGAGGGAAAGAAGCCGGGCTCGGTGGGCCCGCGGGTCCTCCCGGCCCGCGCGGCGACAAGGGCGATCCAGGGCCTGCCGGTCCGATCGGTCCGGGTGGCACCGGCCCCGCAGGCCCGGAGGGTCCGCGCGGCGCGAAAGGTGATCCAGGTCCGCTCGGTCCCGACGGCAATCAGGGCGTGCAGGGGCTACAAGGACCCCAAGGCCTGCAAGGACCACAAGGACCGCAGGGCCCCAAGGGTCCGCCCGGTCCCGCCGCCGCCTACGGTCACAAGCAGGACATCCAGCGCCGCGAATCGCGGATCTCCGTCGGTGCCGGCCTGGTCGCGACCGCGGTGGCGAGCTGCGAGAAGGTCAACGATCTCCTGGTCACCGGCGGCTGCTACGCCGATCCGCAGTGGATGGCGCAGCTGGTGGCGACGCGGCCGGTCGCGATGACCGACGCCACCGCCGCCGCGAGCTGGCGCTGCGACTATCGCAACACGTCGGGGACGACCACGATCGAGGTCGTCGCCGAGGCGTACTGCGTTCGACCGCGCGAGTGATCAGCTGCCGGTGAAGACCAGATCCAGCGCAGCGATCAGCTCCGCCCGCAGCGAAGCCAACGACCCAACCGGATTCGATAGTGCCGCCCGCGACATCGCTGCAAGCAACGGCACCATGACGACATAGCTGATGCGACCGATCTCCACCACGACCGTCGCGCGGGACACCGGCTTCGTCGTCAGCCGATCGAGGCGTGCAAGTGGCGCGACGATCCGGCTCTCGAGTTGCGACAGCTCGTCCGCTTGGAGGTCGAGCAACAGCGGGTGGTTGCCGGCTCTCGGATTCTTGTAGAGATCGAACTGCATCAGAACAGCCGGACGTCATCCCCGAAGATGCCGTACTTCGCGATGTACTCGTTGTAGCCCCGAATCGCGTCCTGGTTCTCGGCAGCCCAGTCCGCCTTCTCCCGGGCCACGATCGCCTGTTCGAGAGCAGTCTCCACCACCTCGGAGAGGTTGAGCTTTAGCGCCCGTGCACGCCGCACGAGGTCAGTCCGCAACGAGAGATTCGTCGGAGTCTTCGTGCGAGGCCGCTTGTTCGTCGGCTTCGGTTCTCTCGCACGGCGCTTCGTCACCATGTGCGCATTCTATGCGCATACCGTGACATCGACTAGTAGCAACTGATGCCGTGGGCCGAGCCGGGCTTGAGCCCGATCGCCAGCGGTTCCGAGGTCACCTCGGTTCCGTCCTCGCCGTAGATCCGCAGCCCGTTCGCCGCCATCGTCGCGTCGGCGATCACCATCTCGTGGCCCGGGCAGATCGAGAAGTCGACGACGACCTGCGTCGCCGGCGTGAAGCCGGTGAGGTGCTCGTCGGTGGTGAGGTCGAGCCCCTGGACCTCGCCGATCGCGCCGTTGGCGCCGAAGCTGGCGACCACGAAGAACATCTCGTTGGCGTCGAAGTCGATCCGGCCGGCGAGCCCGCCCATCTCGGCGTTGGTGATCGCGCACGACGCCGTCGGGGCACCCGCGAGGCTGATCCGCTCGATGCAGCCGGTCGAGAAGTCGCCGAAGTCCGGCACCGTCGGGATCACGAGATCGCCGCCGGGCATCTGCTCGAACACGCCGAACGGGTTCGGGTGCACGAGCTCGAACGTCGTGACCGCGTCGGCGGCCGCGGTGTCGAGCACGGCGACGATGCCGGGCTCGCTGGCCACGAAGTTGTCGAGCCGGCCGCAGGCGACGAACACGTCGTCGCCGACCTTGATCACCGAGGCGCAGTCCGGGACGCCGTCGACGGTGTCGAGCGACGACAGATCGATCTGCCGGATCGCGCCGGTGCCGCGCTGGACGACGACGACGCCCGACGTACCGAGTGCGGGGACATAGAGCTCGTCGCCGACCACGGTGACGTCCTGCGGGTTGGAGCCGGCGCCGGTGGCGAGCTGCTCGACGAGCTCGAGCGTGACCGCGTCCAGGATCGTGATGTTGTTGCCGTCGGAGCGGTTGACGATGAACAGCTCGTCGCCGAAACGGCGGACGATCGGATCGTCGCCGACTGCACCGGTGGGCGCCACGCCTTGCTCGATGGCGGCGGTCTCCATGTCGAGCGACGACATCACGCCGGGCGAACCGGGCGTGAAGTCACCGGCGACGATCACGGCGCGGTTCTGAACCGGGAGATCGGAGTCCCCGTTGTCTCCACCGCACGCGGCGGTGGTCAACGACAACACGAAGGACAGGCAGAGCATCTTGGTCATGGGTTCCTCTTCAGTGGCGGTAGTCGAGCGACAGGTAAAAACTGCGACCGGGTAGCGGGAACCCGGCGACATCGGAGAGGGGCATCGGCAGCGGCACGTCGATCGCGCGCTGCGGCGGCAGCTCGACGACGCGGGTGTCCGCGAGGTTATCGACGGCAACGGACACGCCGAGATGCGGGATCACCTCGACGCGCACGCCGGTGCCGAGCAGCACGCGGCCCGGCACGCGCGCGAAGTTCGCGCGATCGAGGAAGCTCGTCGATTGCGTGGCCGCGTCGACCCACAGGCCCACGGCGCGACCGCGAAGCTGCCCGGCGTAGTCGACGCGCGTGTGGAGTTGATGGCCCGGCGTGCGCGGCACGGCCTTGCCCGCGAAGCTCGGATCGATGGTGCGCTGCTCGGTGACGAGCCGCGTGTACGACAGCGCGAGCGACAGCGTTCGCCACAGGCGACCCGCGAACACCAGCTCGCCGCCGTACGCCTGCGTCGCCCCGACGTTCTCGGCGCGCGCGACGAACCCGGCGGTCGAGATCAACGCGATCGTGTCGCGCGCACGCGAGCCGAACGCGACGGCCTCGACGAGCACGCGATCGAGCGCGCCGACGCTTCGCGCCGGTGCCCACACGATGCCGGCGTCGAGCATCGGCCCGCGCTCCGGCTCGAGCGCGGGAGAGCCGAGGATGTAGCCGCGATCGCCGAACAGCTCGAGCAGCGTCGGCAACCGCACGTACCAGCCCGCGCTGGTCTTGACCGCGAAGTCCTCTGACAGCCCCGCGCGCGCCGTCAAGCGCGGGCTCGGCACGGTGTCCCAGCGGGTCGGCACGTCCATGAACGCGTCGGGCCCGACGACGAGCGGCGTCGGCGTGGTCCGCACGGCATCGACCCGCACGGCGGGCGTGACGACGAGGGCCGGCGCGAGCGTGAGGTCGAGCGCCGCGGACATCGCGCCTCCTGTCCGCGACCCGGACAGCACGCCACGCGTCTCCTGGTCGTCGGCGTCGACGAAACGCTCGCCGCGCAGCTCGAGGCCGGCCGTGGCCCGCGCGGAGCCGATCAGCCGCGACCAGGTCGTCGAGGCGCCGCCCGCCAGCGTGGTGTAGCGGCGATCGTTGCTGCCGAGGCCGAGCTCGCCCGCGCGATCGCGCAGCGCTTGCCGCTCGACGAGCAGGTACGCGACCTGGCGCGCCCGGGTGCTGCCGAGGGTGGCATCGAACCGGCCATCGCCGATCACGTCGACGGTGGACATCTCCGCGTCGCCCGCGGGCTGCGCGATGCTGCCCGGCAAGCCCTGGTCCTTCGCGAGCAGGCGGAGCCCCGTCGCCCACTGGCCGTCCTCGTCACCGACGCGCGCACCGAGGTCGAGCTGATCGAACGCGTTGTTCGACCGCGTCAGCGTGGTGTCGTCGGTGCGATTGAGCGGCGTGCCGTTGTCGGTGAAGAACGAGAAGTCACCGGTCGCGCCCTGGTAGCCGGCGGAGAACGCCGACAGCACGTGGCCGTGATCGTCGCCGTAGTGCAGGCGCACGTGCCGCGCCCCGAACGAGCCGCCGCCGATCGACGCCCGGAACCGCTCGCCCTGCTCTCCCCGTCCGAGCTTGGTGATCAGATTCACCGCGCCGCCGACACCGGCACCGCCGAGCTCGATCGGGACGGTGCCGCGATACAGCTCGACCTCGCCGAACGAATCGATCGCGAACCGACCGAGATCGACGGTGACCTGCGCGAGCTTGGCGAGCGGCACGCCATCGATCAGCACCGCGGTGTGACCGGGAGAGGCACCTCGCACGCTGATCGACGCGAACGCTCCGAGCCCACCGAGCGAGCGCTTGGTGGCGCCTGCCGAGGTCGCGATCGCATCGGCGACCGACGCCGTCGCGGCATGCTCGTCCGCGTGCAGGATCGTCACGAACGGCGCGTCGTCGAGGGCGCGCGCGCGATCGCGGGCGGCCTGATCGGGGGCGCGACCCTCGATCTCGATCGTCTCGCCGCGCTCGTCAGCGCGCGCCGACGCACTGCTCAACAGCAGCACGCACGCATAGATCGATCGGGTTCGAGTCATTGGTCACCCCACGTGACGACGGGGTGATCGATGCTCGCGACGAGCAAGGACTTCGACCCCGAAGCGTCCGATAGAGAGGTGTCCTGACTTCTGGATCGTCCTTCGCGAGCGCCTTCCCAGTTTCCCAGTGGCTGGCTTTACCCTGCTCGCGTCGTCCCCAGTAACAGTAGCGGGGGCTGTGCCGGATTCGAACCGGCTTCCCTACTTCCATCGGAGTGTGCTCGTCTAGCGCCTACGCGTTGTTGTCCTCCACGGAGCTCGTTGATAGGTGATCACGGCGCCCCGCGTCAACCACGATGGTTGACGTGGTCGAGATAGCGGTCGAACATCAACGAGATGAGGGGTCGCGCCATCTGGCTCGCGTTGGTCGTGTCGTGCAGTGGCTCCGTCGGCGACGACGACGGCAACTCACCGACGGATGGTCAGAATCCCACCGATGGCCAAGCGCCCGGTGATTCGCGACAGGTGCCCGGTGGTGATGGCGAGCCGGCCGAGCTTGCCGGGATCACGCTCGCGCACAACCAGGTTCGCGACATGGTGGACACCACCGATCCGCTGCCGTTCCTGACCTGGAGCAACGAGCTCGCGGCCACCGCCGCTGCGTGGGCCGCGCAATGCGTCGACACCGAGCAGCCGATCGGCCTGATCGACCACAACCCGGGACGCTCCGATGGTCACCCGTACTACGTGGGTGAAAACATCTTCGGTTCGGGTGGCGGCGCGTCCGGCCAGGAGGCCGTGCAGCTGTGGGCCGCCGAGGGCGCGAACTACACCTACGCGACCAACGCGTGCAACGGCGTCTGCGGCCACTACACGCAGGTCGTGTGGCGCACGACCCTCGAGGTCGGCTGCGCGCTCCACGTCTGCCCGGGCCTGCAGTTCGGCACCTCGATCGTCTGCGACTACGGCCCCGGCGGAAACTCCGGCGGGGCACCGTACTGATCGTACCGAGCTACTGGCCCTGAACGATGTCGGCCTTCATCGTGCCGAGCGCGGCGAGCAGGTCGTCCTTCTCCTTCTGCGAGACCTTGAACTCGTCGAGCGCCTTCACGAGATCCTCGACGAGCGCGTTGAAGTCCGCTTCCTTGACGCCCATGCCGGCGTGCGCGGTCTTCATGTCCTTGCCGGTGTACTTGCACGGGCCACCGGACGCGGCGCAGATCTGATCGACCAGCTGCTTCTTGAGGTTCGCCGCGTCGGCGTTCTTGAAGAAGCCGTTGATCCGCTCGTCGGCGACCACGATGCCGACGAACTTGTCGACGACGGCGGTGATCGAGTCCTTGCCGCCGAGCCGGTCGTAGAGCGACTTCTCGCCGCCCTGGGTGGCGGTCGTCGTGCCGTCCTTCTTGCCGCCGCCGCACGCCGTCATCATGCCGGCCGTCGCGAGCGCGGCCACAAAGATCATCTTGAAACGCATCTGCATCCTCCCGGTTTGACTAGCCGCCCACGTACGAGTGAGTCCCGTCCGTGGATCGCCTCACTGATACCAAAAACTGATCAGCGGGGCGACTCCGTCGCCACAGGCTGAACGCCCGGCGGGGTCTTAACTTTCACCTTGTAGGTGGCGAGGAACTTGATCGCCTTGATGCCGCGCACCGCCCAGAACAGCACGATGAACGCGACCACCAGGACGAGCGGTCCCATCAGCAGCGTCTTGGTCCACGACACCGCCTCGGCATCCTTGACGCCCGAGATGTCGTTGATCGCCGCCAGCAGCCGCGCGACGACGAACGCGAAGATCATCGGAAAGATCTGGACCAGCAGCACCGACGGCGCCCCCCACTTGAAGAACCGGGCGTGGGTCGACAGCGGGGTGCCTTCGTTGAACTTCTGCTGGAAGATCTTCTGCGTCTTGCCGAGGAAGAACGCCATCGACAGGATCAGCGTCGCGAGGTTGAGGACGAGGAACAGGATCACCGCGAACAGCGCGACGAACACCAGGCCCGACGACGAGTCCGTGGTGAACATCAGGTAGTTCACGCTCTTCGCGAAGTACTCGAGGAACGCCTTGAGCGCCGGCTTGGCCATCGCGCCGAGCACCGTGGCCGATAGGACCGTCAGCACGACGAGCACGCCGACGGTACAGATCGTCGCCTTGAGCTCGCCGATCACGCGGCGACCACTCTGCTTCACCACCTCCGCGCCCGCCGCTGCGTTACCCGCCGCGGCCTCCGCCGGCATCTTGATGATCGCCATCAGCGTCGGTTTGATCGCGAGCACGAACAGGATCAGCGTGACCAGCGTGAGGATGATCGGGATCATCCCGAACACGAAGTCGACCTTCTTGATCATGTTCTTGATCGACAGGAACACCTTCGCGTCCTTGAGCACGCGCTGGCCGTTCTCGAGGATGATCTCGACGGGCTGCTTGTCCGGATGCTCGCGCATCTCCTTGATCGTCGGCGCGAACAGCTCCTTGCCCATCACCAGGAACTCGTCGGCGTCGTCGTGCAGCGTGTCGAACGTACCGGTCGCCAGCGCGACGCTCGGATTGGTCAGCCCCGACATCGCGCCCTGCACCGTCCGCAGCCCGAACAGCACGCCGCCGAACAGGTTGACCGTGATGATGAACGTCAGCGCCGCGAGGGCCGAGTACTTGAACAAGACACCTCCCTGGCCGGGATACTTCTTCGCGAGGAAGATCGGCATCAGCAGCAACAGCACGCCGAGCCCGGAGATGCCGACGACGATCAGCGAGAACGTCTTCATCTTCTTCGCCTGCTTGCGCTCGGCCTTGATCTGCATCTTCCCGAGCACGACCTTCTTCGCGACCAGCACCAGCTTCTGGAAGTCCTCGATCTTGATCGACGGCGTCAGCTCCGAATCCTCGGGGCGGTGGATGCTCCCCGAGTCCTGCACCTCGGTGACGCCGAGCTCCTTGAGCTCGCCATCGAACTCCTTGTTGTCGGCGACCTCGGAGGCCTCGACCACCCCATCGCCATCGGCATCGAGCAGCTTGAGCGCAGGGTCGTCCTCGTCGGCCTCGCCGTCCTCGTCCTGCGTCACCTCGTCGATGTCGGGCGTGCCGTCGCCGTCGCTGTCGCGCTTCTCGTCGGCGTCGGAGATGCCGTCGCCGTCGTTGTCTTCCTTCGCATCGGACACGCCATCGCCATCGCTGTCGGCGCTATCGAACTTGTCGGGCCCCGCGGGGGCATCCGGCTTGCCGTCGTGGTCCTTGTCCTCGACGGGCTGGTCCGGCTTGCCATCGTGGTCCTTGTCCTCGACGGGATGATCCGGCTTGCCGTCGTGGTCCTTGTCCTCCGCACTCCCGGCTGCTGGCACGTCGGGCTTGCCGTCGTGGTCCTTGTCCTCGGCGCTACCCGCATGGTCGGCGCTGCCCGCATGGTCGGCGCTACCCGCATGGTCCTCGGCGCTGCCGGCCGCATGGTCGGGCTTGCCGTCATGGTCCTTGTCCGCCTCGTCGGAGCCGGAACCGGCAGGCTCGTCGGCATACCCCTTCTCCACACCGAGGGCGATCCCTCCCAGCAGCGCGAACATCACGATCAGAGCCAGACGGAGCTTCATCTTCCCACGCACGTAACGCGGTCTCTGACTGCGGGTCAATCGGCTCGGGCGTTCAGAATCCGAAACGACAGGAAGCTTCCTCACGTTAGTTGCCCTCTCCCCACTGCGGCTTATGGTGCCGCGCATGACGGAGCTGGCGAACAAGACATTCATCGTCACCGGTGCGAACACCGGCATCGGCAAGATCACCGCGACCGACCTCGCTCGCCGCGGTGCCCACGTCATCCTCGCGTGTCGCTCGAAGGACAAGACCACGCCGGTGATCGACGAGATCAAGCGCGTCACCGGTAACGACAAGGTGGAGTTCGTTCAGCTCGACCTCGGCGATCTCGCCTCGGTTCGCAGCTGCGCAGAGGCGCTGCGCGCCCGCAACATCCCGTTCCACGGCCTCGTCAACAATGGTGGCCTGGCAGGCAAGCGCGGCCTCACCAAGGACGGCTTCGAGCTCGCCTTCGGCACCAACCACCTCGGTCACTACCTGTTCACGCGCCTCCTGCTCGATCGCGTCAAGGAAGCGGGCACCGCGCGGATCGTCAACGTGTCGAGCGCGTCGCACTACCGCGCGAAGGGCATCGACTGGGGCGCGCTGCGCAGCACCACCAAGTCATTCACCGCGATGCACGAGTACGAGGTCAGCAAGCTCGCGAACGTGCTGTTCACCAAGGAGCTCGCGCGCCGGCTCGAGGGCACCAACGTCACCACGTACGCGGTGCACCCCGGCACCGTCGCGACGGACATCTGGACGCGCGTCCCCAAGCCGCTGCGCTGGGCGATCAAGAAGTTCATGATCACGCCCGAGGAGGGTGCGGTGTCGAGCATCAAGTGCGCGACCGATCCGGCGCTCGCGAAGGAGACCGGCAAGTACTACACCGTCGGCGGCGTCGAGAAGCACCCGAGCCGGGTCTCGCAGGACGCCGAGCTGGCGAAGACGCTGTGGGCCCGCAGCGCCGAGATGACGGGGTTGCCCGGATAACTCGAGCACACGCCACGAGCGAGCGGCTTCCACACCACAGCTGATTCGAGGCTCCAGCGCTGCGGTGATTTGCCCGAACGTGCGCTGACGCCCGCTGCGAGACGTTCACTCGGGATTGGCAGCCGGTCGTTTGCTCGCGCATAGTCGGCGTCATGACCGACTCTTCGCGTAGGAAGTTTCTCGAAGGCTCGCTGATCGCGGGCGCGTCGCTGCTGGTTGCTCGGACGGCCAGCGCCCAACCGGCGAAGAAGCCCGAGCCGGTGCCACCCGCGCCGGCACCGCCGGCCACACCGGCGACGCCCTCACATCCGTCCCTCGCGTTCGCGAACTTGCCGTACGCGGCGAACGCGCTCGAGCCGGTGATCTCGGCGACGACGCTGGGCTTCCATCACGGCAAGCACCACAAGGCGTACTTCGACAAGCTCAACACGCTGGTCAACACCACGGCCTACAAGGGCAAGTCGCTCGACGACATCGTGATGCAGAGCTCGAAGAACCCGAAGGACAAGAAGATCTTCAACAACGCCGCGCAGGCGTGGAACCACACCTTCTACTGGAACAGCATGATGCCGAAGGGTGGCGGCGCTCCGACGGGCAAGCTCGCCGAGCGGATCACCAAGGACTTCGGGAGCTACGACAAGTTCAAGGAGCAGTTCATCACCACGGGTGTCGATCACTTCTCGAACGGCTGGGTATGGCTGGTGCTCGACAAGGGCAAGCTCGCGATCGTCGACACGCACGACGCCGACACGCCGGTGATCCGCAAGCAGAAGCCGCTGCTGGTCAGCGACGTCTGGGAGCACGCGTACTATCTCGACTACAAGAACCTGCGGAAGGATTACCTGACCGGGTTCGTCGACAAGTTGATCAACTGGTCGTTCGTCGAGAAGAACCTCGGCTGAGATGTACCGGTTTCGCGCGGTCACCGAGGACGATCTGCCTCTGATCGCGACGTGGCGCGCGGCGCCGCACGTGATCGCGTGGTGGGGCGAGCCAGACGAGGACGAGCGCGAGAAGCTGAGTGACCCGCGGATCGCGATGTGGATCATCGAGGCCGATGACCATGCCTTCGCGTTCGCGCAGGACTACGACGTCCACGGCTGGGTGAATCATCCGTTCGCCCACTTGCCGTCTGGATCTCGCGGCATCGATCAGTTCATCGGCGAGCCTGCCATGCTCGACCGCGGGCATGGCTCGGCGTTCGTCCGGATGCATGTCGAACGCCTGTTCGCAGCGGGGGCACCGGCGGTGGGCACCGATCCACATCCGGAGAATGTCCGAGCGCAGCGCGCGTACGAGAAGGCGGGGTTCCGGATCGCGTCCGGGCCCGTCGAGACGTTGTGGGGGCGCGCCGTGTTGATGGAGTGCCACCGTGCGATGATGGCGCCGCATGAGCACGGAGGACCTGACCCTTCCGATGGGTAAGGGCGCGACGACGGGTCGCGACGACACGCTGCCGCAGCGCAAGGGCACGGCCTCCGACCAGCTCGGCGAGAAGATCGGGCGCCACGTGGTGCTGTCGATCCTCGGGTCCGGCGGGATGGGCATCGTGTACGCGGCGTACGATCCGGCGCTCGATCGCAAGATCGCGGTGAAGCTGCTGCGGGAAGCGACCGGCGAGGATTCGACCGAGGGCCGCACGCGGATGCAACGCGAGGCACAGGCCCTCGCCCGGCTGACGCATCCGAACGTGATCACCGTGCACGACGTCGGCGAGCACCTGGACGCGGTGTACATCGCGATGGAGCTCGTCGTCGGCGGCACGCTGAACGACTGGCAGAAGGCCAAGAGCTGGCGCGAGATCATCGCGGTCTACATCCGCGCGGCGCGTGGACTCGCGGCCGCGCACGCGGTGGGCTTGATCCATCGCGACTTCAAGCCGGAGAACGTGCTGGTCGGCGAGGACGGTCGCGTGCGCGTCACGGACTTCGGACTCGCGCGGTTGGTTTCGAAGGAGATCGAGAGCCCGGCGGATCCGACGCAGAGCCCGACGTCGCTGTCGTCGAACCTGACCGCCGCGGGCTCGGTGATGGGCACGCCGCGGTTCATGGCGCCGGAGCAGATCGAGGGCGGCGTGGTCGATGCGCGGACCGATCAATTCTCGTGGTGCGTCGCGCTGTGGGAGGCGCTGTACGGCGAGCCGCCGTTCCCGACGTCCAACCTCGCGCTGCGCTCGGCCTCGATCCAGACGGATATCCCCAAGGTGCCGGCCACGACCAAGCTGCCTCGCGGGATCGCGAAGGTGCTGCTGCGCGGCCTGGCGCCGGAGCCCGACAGGCGGTGGCCGAGCATCGACGCGATGATCGAGGGGCTCGAGCGGGTGACCGCACCACGGCGGACGTTGCTGATCGCAGGCGCGGGCGTCGCGGCCGTCGGTGCGATCGCGATCTTCGCGCTGACGCGATCGGCGAGCGAGCCCACCGGCCCGAGCTGCGATGGGGCCGGCGCGCCGATCGACGAGGTGTGGTCCGCCGGTGCGAAGCGCGTCGTCGAGGACAGCTGGACCAAGAGCGGCCTGTCGTTCGCGCGCGATGCCTATCGCTCGGTCGATCGCTCGATCGAGAGCTGGCGGCTGCGCTGGAGTGAAGCGGCGCGAGAGAACTGTCGTGCGACGCGGATCATCGGCGTGCAGAGCGAGTCGGTGCTCGATCTCCGAACCGCGTGTCTCGACCGCCGGCGCGACGAGCTCGGGATCCTGATCACCGCGCTGCAGAGCGCCGATGCCAAGCTCGTCGAGCACGCGAGCTCGCTGGTGCTTCCCGATCTGGATACCTGTCGCGATGTGGCGATGCTGACAGCGACGACCGCCGCGCCCGGCGATCCGGCGAAGGCGCGCGAGCGGCAGGCGATCGAGGCCGAGCTGACGAAGCTCGACGGCGAGCTCGTCGACGGCGTTCCCCTCGATCGCGCGAAGGCACTGGTCGAGCCGTCGCAGGCGCTGGTCAAGCGCGCCGTGGCGCTGGGCTGGGCTCCGCTCACCGCACGCGCGCGACGCGCCCAGGCCTCGGTGGAGAGCGAGCTCGGCAAGGGCAAGCAGGCGCGCACCACGTTGATCGCCGCGGCCTCGTCGGCGTCGACCGCCGGCGATCTCGATCAGCTGGTGTCGATCTACGGCGACCTCAGCGTGGTCGAGGCGCGGCTGACGTCGGAGTTCGCGCTCGGTGAGAGCTGGACCATCCTCGCCGAGGGCACGCTCGCCCGCCTCGGCTCGCGCCCCGATGCGATGCTGCGCATCCTCAGGGATCGCGCCACCGTCGCGAAGGGTGCCGGTCGGTTCGACGATGCGCGCGCCGCCTACGAGGCCGCGCTGCCGCTCGCGCGCGCGAAGGGGCCCGGCGCGGAGATCGATGTCGACGGCGCCCTCGGCTACGTGCTCGGCGAGCTGGGCGAGTTCAAGGCCGCGCTCGCTCACCTCGATCACGCGCTCGCCCTCGCGCTCGCCGAGCTCGGTCCCAACCACCCGAAGGTCGCGACGATCAACCACGATCGCGGCACCGTGGTGTTTCGCGCCGGCAACTACGCCGAGGCGGAGGTGCATTTCCGCGCGGCTCTCGCGATCCGCGAGAAGGCGTTCGGCCCCGACGAGCTGGTCGTCGCGGCGAGCGTGCAGGCGCTCGGCAGTGCGTTGATGGCCCGCGGCAGGCTCGTCGAAGCGCGCACGAGCTTCGAGCGTGCGATCGCGATCCTCGAGGCGCGCCTCGGCCCCGAGCACCCCGACTTCGCGAACGCGCTCAACGATATGGGCGGTGCGTATCACCAGGCCGGCGACTACGTGAACGAGCTCGCGTACGGCAAGCGCACGCTCGCGATCCGCGAGAAGGCGCTCGGTCCCGACCATCCGGATGTCGGGCAGAGCCTGGTCAACACCGCGATCGCCTCGAAGTCGCTCGGGCAATGGGACATCGTCGAGCCGAACTACCTGCGCGCGATCGCGATCTTCGAGAAGTCGTACGGCCCGACCAACGTCACCACCGGCATCACCCACCTCAACTTCGCCGAGGCGCTGCGCGTGCGCGGCAAGCTCGAGGCGGCCGCGCAGGAGTACGAGAAGTCGCGCGCGATCCTCGCGGCCAAGCTGGGCGAGGACCACATCATCCTCGCGCACGTCCACAACGGCGTCGGTCAGCTCGAGCTCGCACGCGGTCGCGTCGTCGAGGCAACCGCGCTGCTCGAGCGCGCGGTCGCGCTCCGCGAGAAGGAGCCCGGCGATGCTCCCGCGCTGGCGGAGAGTCGGTTCGCGCTCGCGCGTGCCCTCGGCAAGACCGATCGCGCACGCACACTCGCGACCCAGGCGCGCGACGCGTATCGCGCGGCGGGGAGCAGCTTCGCGAAGCAGGCCGAGGAGATCGACCTCTGGCTTCGGTGACCGGCCTGTTCCAGGTTGCACTCGGTCGTGGGCACCTGGCGCGCAAAGCCTCAGGAGGCACCCTGCACTGATCGGTCTATGATGACGCCGTGCTGGCGTTCATGGCGGTGATCACCACGGTTCACCTCGAGGCGGATGTGACCGCCGCGGGTGGCGACTTCGTCGACGTTCCGTTCGAGGTACCGGCGAACACCGCCGAGATCCGGATCAGTCACACCGATGGCGACGCCGCGGTGATCCTCGACTTCGGCGTGTGGAGCCCCGAGGGGTTTCGCGGCTGGGGCGGCGGCAACACCGAGGACGCGATCATCGGCGTCGCGCAGTCGTCGCGCAGCTATCTCCCCGGCGCGATCACGCCCGGCATGGGGTGGACCGTCGTGATCGGCAAGGCCAAGCTCGCGAACGGCGCGGGACACTACGCGATCGACATCGAGTTCGACGACGCGGCGACGCTGACCCCCAAGCCGATGGCTTCGTTCGATCCGGTGATCAAGTCGACCGAGCGTCGCTGGTACAAGGGCGACTTTCACGTCCACTCCGAGGAGAGTGGCGATGCGTCGGCGACGTTCGACCAGATCGCCACACTCGCGACGGACCGCGGGCTCGACTTCGTCAACCTCAGCGATCACAACACCAGCTCGCAGCTCTCGCTGATCGCCGCGTTCCAGCCAACGACGGACGTTTTGTTGTTGCGCGGTGCGGAGATCACGACGTACGCCGGGCACGGCAACGCGGTCGGCCTGCCGAGCTATGTCGATCACCGGATCGGCTATCAGGGGCGCACGATCGTCGAGGTCCTCGACGAGGTTGCCGCGCAGGACGCGATCTTCATCGTCAACCACCCGTCGCTCGATCTCGGCGACGCTTGCATCGGCTGCGCGTGGGGCCACGCCGACACGCCGTGGGACAAGGTCAGCGGCATCGAGGTGATCACCGGCAAGTGGGATCTGGTCGAGAGCCTGTTCGTGCCCGGCGCGATCGAGCTGTGGGACGCGCAGCTCGACGCGGGTCATCGGATCGCCGCGATCGGCGGCAGCGACGATCACAGCGCCGGCGAAGGCACCGGCTTGACGGACACGCCGCTCGGCTCGCCGACGACGCTGGTGCTCGCGGACAACCTCTCCGAGGCGGCGATCGTCGCCGCGATCCGCAAGGGCCGCACGATGGTGATGCTGCGCGGACCCGACGATCCCTTCATCGATGTCCACGCCGTGAACCTCGATGGCTCGCTCGCCGAGATCGGCGACGACCTCGAGGGCGTGGCCACGGCCGAGTTTCCGCTGACGGTCACCGGTGGTACCGGCGGCGTCGTCCAGCTGTGGCGCGACGGCGTGTTGATCGACGAAGCGAACGTCGATGCCGATTCGTTCACGCACACGTTCCGCGATGCACCGGGTGCAGCGGACCGTCGCTATCGGATCGAGATGATCAACGAGGACGGCAAGCGGGTCGTCGTGACCTCGCACTTCTACGTCCACGGCGTGGGTGCCGAAGACGGGTGCGGGTGCCGGTCGAACGAGCCGGGCGGGATGCTCCTGCTACTGCTCGTGACCGGTGGCCTGCTCCGGAGGCGCTACAGCTTGTCGACGATGCGCTCGGCGAGCTCGTCCTTGTCGGGATAAGCACCTTCCGCAATCAGCTCGCGGAGTTGCAGCATTCGCTGGGTGACCTTCGCACCCTTGGCAGCGGGCTGTTCGGTCTCGAGGGGTTCCGGTTGGCTGTCTTCGACCAAGAACATGATGTTTACAGGAGTCGGCTGTTCTTTCGGATCGTGTTGGGGGGATCGACGAGGGAAGCGAAGGTCGCGACGTCGCGGGTGCGACAGTCGCAGGAGCCCCGGAGGCACGCGCAAGTCCTCGACATCACAGGGCCTGGAGTTGGTCCAGACCTTGATGATGTGGTCCTTCACCATGCCTTCCCGCCTCGCCAACATCGCCACCGCCCAGAAGCAAACCCGCGTTCGTGACCTCGTGTTCGCGTGCTTCGTCGCCCTCGCGGCCGTGGTCTCGGTGACCTCGGTGTCGACCGCCGCGCATGCCGCGGCGCCGACCGCGCAGCGCTAGGCCATCGCCATCGTCGCCTCGAGCGCGACGCTCGGTTGGTTCTCCAGGATCTGACGCAGCCCGACCTCGAGCTCCGCCATCGTCGGACGCAGCGACGGATCCTTCGCCATCGCTCGCACGATCAGGCGCTCGAGCTCGGCGGGCACATCCGAGCGATGGATGCTCGGGCGCTCCGCCAGCCACTCGTGGTGCGCGAGCATGAGCTGCGGCAGCGTGCCGTGGAACGGCTGATCGCCGCACACCAGCTCGTACATCATGCAGCCGAGCGCGTAGACGTCGGACTTCGACTGCGGCTGCCCGCGCCACTGCTCGGGCGCCATGTAGCAAGGCGTGCCCGCGATGGTGTTCTCCGACGGAGCCTCCTCGGCGAACCGCGCGACGCCGAAGTCGATCACCTTGACCCGCGGCGGCCAGCCCATCGAATCGTAGAGCACGAGGACGTTGTCGGGCTTGATATCGCAGTGGGTGATGCCGGCATTGTGGAGGGCCGCGAGCGCACCGGCGATCTGCGCACCGATCGCGACCAGCGCGTCGATCTCGATCTGACCGCGATCGGCCAGCGTACCGAGGCTCTCACCGTCGAGGAACTCCATCACGATGTACGGCATCTCGCCGTCGCGATCGGCGTGGAGCACGTCGACGAGGCTGGGGTGGCGCACGCGCATCGACACCTTGCGCTCCGCGAGCAACCGGCTCACGACCTCGTCGTGGCTGCGATAGAACGGGTCGAGCACCTTGAGCGCGACCTTCTCGCGCGTGACGACGTGCTCGCCGACGAACACGCCGGAGGTCCCGCCGCGTGCGATGGGCGCGACCACGTTGTAGGTGCCGAGGCGACTTGCCTGCGGCTCCACCTGGGTGGTCTCGAGTCGGGTAGTGGCGTTGGTGCAGCGGCGTCTGGTCACGCAGAGCCTTCGTGCGAAGTGAGTGCCACCGATCATTCCCAAGCAACTCGGCTAGTTCCACGCGCTACCCGACCACACGCGCGGCAAGCCTGACGACTCGGCCGATCCACCGTCAACAAATCCGTCCTCGATGGATCGCCCCGCCGGACGAGTCCGAGTGTGTATGGCCATTCCAGGAATCCTTCTCGTGCTGGCGGCCGTCGCGGGTGGCTTCGCGATGGCAGGCGGAAACTTTCCCGTCTTGATCCAGCCGTCCGAGTTCATCGTCATCCTCGGCGCGGCGGCCGGCGCCCTGCTCGCCTCGGCGCCCGGCAAGATGAAGGCACGCATCAAGGCGGTGGTGAAGCTCGCGATCAAGGAGAACATCCCCTCGCAGAGCGACTACCTCGACGTCCTCAAGTGCCAGTACGAGCTGTTCATGCTCGCGCGCCGCCAGGGCGTGCTCGCGCTCGAGGCGCATGTCAACGACCCCGGCAAGTCCGACATCTTCAAGAAGTACCCGAGCATGGGCAAGCAGCACCACGCGACGACGTTCATGGCGGAGGCGCTGCAGCAGATCGTCAACGGCATCACTCCCGATGATCTCGAGCAGCTCCTCGAAGCGGAGCTGGACACGATCAAGGCGGAGGGTCACCTCGCGACCGGCCTCCTCAAGATCATCGGCGACTCGCTCCCGGGAATCGGCATCGTCGCGGCCGTGCTCGGCATCATCGTGACGATGGGTCACATGGATGCGCCGCCGGCCGTGATCGGCGCGCACGTCGCCGCCGCGCTCGTCGGTACGTTCCTCGGCATTCTCGTCTGCTACGGCATGATCCAGCCGCTCGCGAACAACGCCGAGCTCCAGGAGACCCATCAGCTGCGCTACCTCACCGTCATCAAGTCCGCGGTGATCGCCTCCGCGCGTGGCGTCGCGCCGCCCACCGCGGTCGAGTTCGGCCGCAAGCAGATCTTCACCGACGAGCGGCCGTCGTTCCAGGAGCTCGACAAGGCGCTGCAATCGATCCAGTAGCGGCCGATGCACTGATCAGCCATGGCACGTAAATTCAAGAAGGTCGAAGGCGGACACGGTCACCACGGTGGAGCCTGGAAGGTCGCCTACGCCGACTTCGTCACCGCGATGATGGCCTTGTTCATGGTGCTCTGGCTGCTCGCCTCGACGGACGCGGCCTCGAGAAAAGAGATCTCGAACTACTTCCGCACCGGCATCCTGCCCGAAGGCGATCTCTCGATGGGCCGCGCCTCGCAGGCGATCCCCGCGATCATCGAGCAGACCTCGGCGCCACCGGCGGAATCGCAGGAGCAGCAGGCGCTCGATGCGCAGTCCGAGGCCGCGAAGCAGATCTCCGACAAGCTCGGGCGACTCGCGGCGATCGACGCCGACCTCGCCGCGGTGATCAAGAACGTTCACGTCCAGGTCACGTCGGAGGGCATCGTGATCGACACCGTCGACGAGGACAAGGGGCTGCTGTTCGACTCCGCCTCGTCGAAGCTCACCGAGCCGCTGGAGCGCTTCCTCCGCGCGTTCACGCCGGTGCTCGTCGCGCTCGACAAGCCGATCGTGATCAATGGCCACACCGATGCGCGCCCGTTCGCGACCGGCTCGCGGATCTCGAACTGGGATCTGTCGTATCAGCGTGCCGCGGCCGCGCGCGAGATCCTCGAGGGTAGCGGGCTCCCGCCGCGTGCGATCGACGGCGTGTTCGCGCGCGGCTCGACGCAGCTCTACGTGCCCGACCAGCCGTACTCGCCGCAAAATCGGCGCCTCACGTTCCTCGTCAAGATCGCCAAACCTGACGGCAAGCCTCGCAAGATCCAGCTCAACCCGGCGAAATAGCTCGCGGGCGACTCGGCACATCCCTCGCAACACTCCGCATCGTGCGAGTCCTTGCGATGATGATGGTGTCTCTGGTCGGAACCGCTGGCACGGTTGCCGCCGCCCCACCAACGAAAGACTCGAAGAAGGACTCGAAGGAGTCCGACAAGCCGCCGCCGCTCTACAGTGTGGAGTTGCGGTTCGGTAAGGGCGTGGAGATGGGTGGAAGCGGAGAGATGACCACGACGCGCGGCACGCCGCTCAACGTCTCGGCCATCGTTGCGATCGCGATCAACGAGCAGCCATGGATCAACGCGTACGGCGGGATGACCGCGGAGCTCGTTGATCGCAACGCGGTCGGAGCAGTGGCAGGGGTTCAAGTACCGGTTCGAGGGACAGCCCTCAGGGTTTCCGCCGGCGGGACGTACATGTTCTCGCCGTTCACCCTGTGGGGCGCCTCGGCGGCGGTCGGCGGCTGCGCGCGTGGCAAGTTCGGGCAGCTACGAGTCTGTGGTGATGTCGAGATGACTGCGTTCTTCGCCGGCACCGATCTCGCCGACGGGAAGATGGTCACGCAGGTCCAGGCGCGGCTCGGAGTAGCGTTCGATGCGCTTTAGCGTCGTGCTCTCCCTGCTGCTGATCGGGTGCGGGCAAGACATCTGCATCCGGAAGAGTGACTGCGTCTCGGGTGAGGTGTGCGGCGTGAATGGGCTGTGTGGGTTGGCGCCGGATGACGCCGGCGAGACGGATGCGCCCGATGCCGCGGATGCCGGCGTCGAGGACGCGCCCGATGCGACCGATGCAACCGATGCGACCGATGCAACGGTCGATGCACCTACCGATGGAGGACCGTGATGGCGACCGCTGCAGTAACCAATGAAGAGGCAGTCACCGCGAAGCTCGTCAAGTCACTCGACTCGCTGCCGACGCTCCCGATCGTCGCGATCCGGATCGGTGAGGTCGTCCACGGCAAGAACGTCACCGTCCAGCAGGTCGCCGACATCCTGAAGACCGATCCGTCGACCTCCGCGAAGCTGCTGCGCCTCGTCAACTCGCCGTACTTCGGCATCCCGGGCGGCGTCTCCGATGTCGCGCGCGCGATCCCGTTCGTCGGCTTCAACACGCTGTACCAGCTCGTGCTGTCGATCTCCGTCCTCGACACGCTCGGCGCGAAGAACAGCGCGTTCGACATCAAGTCGCTGTGGATCCACTCGCTCTCCGTCGCCACCGCAGCACGCGAGCTCGCGACCGAGATCCGGTTCTCCGATAGCGGCGGCTGCTTCACCGCAGGCCTGCTCCACGACATGGGCAAGATCGCACTCGCCAAGCTCGATGGAGAGCGCCTCGCACAGGCCTACACGACGGCCAAAGAGACCGGCATCTCGCTCGATGCCGCCGAGGCCGCGCTGGGCCTGATCCCGCACGACAAGATCGGCGGCCGGCTCGCGAAGGCCTGGAAGTTCCCGGTCACGCTGTCGACGCCGATCGAGCACCACCACCACATTCACCGGCCCGAGGTGCGCGAGCGCATGGGGCCGAACCTTCGATCGATCACCGAGATCGTCGCCGCAGCAGATCACGTCTCGCACGCCTGCGCCGCCGCCTTCGGTGCCGATCGAGATCCCGACACGGGCGACATGGCCGAGGCGCAGGCGCTGTTCGAGCGGAACGGCCTGTCGGCCCAGCAGCTCGAGGGGCTGCAGGATCGGATCAAGGCCTCGCTCGAGAAGTCGAAGGTGTTCCTGTCGCTGCTCGACTAATCGTCGTCGCGATAGTCGTCGAGCCGGATCACCTTGCCGCCGACCTTGACCTGATTCCACCCGACCGTCACCTTCGCGACATCCGCGAGGGTGCGGATCAACCGGGCGCGCGCACGCGCGGGCGTGGTCGTGGGTGATTCGACCCAGGCGAGCTTCGCCTCCTCGGGCGTCACCAGCATCGGTGCGAGGTGGTTGGCCTCGAGGATGGCGAAGTAGCCGGTGGCGAGCTCGTGGTACTTGAGGTCGATCTTCTTGCGCTCGGCGACCGTCTCGCCCGCTTGCTCGATCAACGCCTGCTTGGTGATCCAGTCGAGTTGACCGACCAGCGTGGTCGGGGCGCGCTCG
>Ga0075163_10001691_pt1 | contig 29736 bp, 24 predicted proteins | sample JI1023141ADNA_FD_71478 | JGI IMG/M metagenome (GOLD analysis project Ga0075163, IMG submission 71478) | Wastewater effluent complex algal communities from Wisconsin, to seasonally profile nutrient transformation and Carbon sequestration -... | ecosystem: Engineered > WWTP > Effluent > Algae...
AAAGCCCATATAAATGGGTAGAGTACAGGTTGCTGTAGAAGCATGTTTAATTCGTCTAATCACAGATACTTTATAAAGCATTTTAATACTTTTTTGAATCTGTCAATGCGTAAGTCCTAATATCTAAGAAATTTTTGAAAATTTGATGCCCATGTTGGCTCAAAATAGATTCGGGATGGAATTGAACGCCTTCTACAGGTAGCGTTTTATGCTTTACGCCCATAATCTCTTCAATCGTTCCATCGACTTGGTTAGTCCAGCACGTCACTTCTAAACACTCAGGCAATGTTTCTTGCTCAATCACCAATGAATGGTAACGTGTTGCTGCAAAAGGTGAGGGTAAATCGCTAAAAATACCTTTATCGCTATGATGCATATCGGATAAACGACCATGCATGACAGTTTTTGCACGAATGATACGACCACCAAATGCTTGCCCAATGGCTTGATGCCCTAAGCACACTCCAAGTAACGGAATTTTTCCTGCAAAATGATTAATTGCTGGAATTGAGATTCCAGCTTCGCTTGGTGAGCATGGACCTGGGCCAATTACCAAGTATTTAGGCTGCCATCGTTCAATATCTTCTAATGTGACTTGATCATTACGAACAACTTTTACTTCTTGATTCAACTCGCCAAAATATTGAACGATGTTGTAAGTAAAACTGTCATAGTTGTCAATCATTAAAAGCATGATTATAACCTTTTGAAAATACGCACTTTATTGTGCTTTTGCTTTTGATAAACCTATCTAAAAACGATATTCCTTTCGCATCATATGCGTCGTAAAGGCATTTCTTAGATATAGAGGACAATAATCATAACAAAAACAAATGATCAATGTTGAATATTTCGTTTAATAGATGTTTTGATGGATTTATATACCGAGGATATAAAGAGCTATAGAAACAGATAATAAACCTCATAAATTTAATAACTTGGGTAAAAATATACAAAGTGAACCAAAAGTCTAAATGAATTGATTGGAATGAAGTTAAAAAGAATGATATAAAAAGCCAATTTATGCTAACTAGTGATGGTGTGCTTTTGCACTACATTAGTTCTCTGTTATATGTTTTGCACCACTTTGGTTCGTTATGTCTATTTTGGGGACTAGCTGAGATCGGAATGTTTAAATATGGTGCATTTGCGAAAGCAAACATTATAGTGGACATAGGACATGGAGCTTAAAGCATTTTTTCTGCAAAGAATTTCAATGTTTTAGGTATGCTTTAAAATTGTTGGTATGATAATTGCTGATTATATATCAACAACTAACACGCACTTAACAAGTGCATAAAAATTTCATTGGAGCAAATGAGCATGGCGAACAAGGTCCTTCAACTCATCAAAGAAAGTGGCGCAAAATGGGTCGATTTTCGCTTTACTGATACTAAGGGTAAAGAGCAACACGTAACTTACCCAGCTGACACAATTGATGAAGATACCTTTGAAGACGGTAAAATGTTTGATGGTTCTTCAATTGCTGGTTGGAAAGGCATTGAAGCTTCTGACATGATCTTACGTCCAGATGCTGCAACATGTTTTCTTGACCCGTTCTTTGCTGAACCTACAGTTGTTGTTACTTGTGACGTAATCGAGCCATCTACTGGTCAAGGTTACGAGCGTGATCCACGTTCGATTGCTCGTCGTGCTGAAGAATATTTAAAATCTACTGGTATCGGTGATACAGCATTCTTTGGTCCAGAACCAGAATTCTTCGTTTTTGACGAAGTTAAGTGGGATATCGATATGTCTGGCGCGCGCCATACATTAATCGCTGAAGAAGCTGCTTGGTCTACAGGTAAAGACTACGAAGCGGGTAACTCAGGTCACCGTCCACGTGTTAAAGGTGGTTACTTCCCAGTTCCTCCAGTTGATTCTCATCAAGACATGCGTGCTGAAATGTGTGCACGTATTGAAGACATCATGGGCCCTGGTCGTGTAGAAGTGCATCACCATGAAGTTGCATCTTGCCAATTAGAAATTGGTGTGAGCTTCAATACATTGGTTCGTAAAGCGGACGAAGTTCAACAGTTCAAATATGCAGTTTGGAACGTTGCTCACCAATATGGCAAAACAGCTACATTTATGCCTAAGCCAATGGTTGGTGATAACGGTTCTGGTATGCACGTTCATATGTCAATCTCTAAAGATGGCAAGAACTTGTTTGCTGGTGATGAATATGCTGGTTTATCAGAAATGGCATTATTCTTCATCGGTGGTGTGATCAAACATGCTCGCGCGTTGAATGCGATCACAAACCCAGGTACAAACTCGTATAAGCGTTTAGTTCCACACTACGAAGCACCAATTATGCTTGCTTACTCAGCACGTAACCGTTCTGCTTCTATTCGTATTCCTTACGTTTCTAGCCCTAAAGGCAAGCGTATTGAAGCACGTTTCCCTGATCCATTAATGAACCCATACTTAGGTTTCTCAGCATTGTTAATGGCTGGTCTTGACGGTATCCAAAACAAGATCCACCCAGGCGAAGCTGCTGACAAAAACTTGTATGATCTTCCTCCTGAAGAAGAAGCAAAAATCCCAACAGTTGCTCATAACTTGGAAATGGCTATTGCAGCACTTCAAGCTGACCATGAGTTCTTGTTGAAAGGTGGTGTATTCACCAAAGAAATGCTTGATGCATATATCGAACTTAAAACTGAAGATGTACGTCGTCTTAACACGACGACTCACCCAGTTGAATTTGATATGTACTACAGCTTGTAATACATCCGATTCAAAAAAAGCTCGCTTCGGCGAGCTTTTTTTTATGTTTTTGATTCAATTAAAAGTCATGTGCTTTTTATTAAAAAATTACTGTAAACTAATCGCGATGTTTTTAGTGAGCCGAGCATGCGAAATTTACGACCAAACAGAATAAAAGGGGAAGAGATTCCTGTTGAATTAAAAAAATGGTTGTATGCATCTGGCTCGCTTACACAGCAATTGACTGATTTAGGCAGTGGTGAATTTCATGTTGAACGTATTCAAGAACAATACCAACGTTTAACTTTCACTGATAGTAAATGGATGAACATGCCAACACATCATATTGCATGGGTACGAGAAACCAATCTTTATGGTAGTGAAACGCAGGCATGGGTCAAAGCAAAAAGTATTTTTCCTATTCTAAGTTTGCAGAAAAAAGCACGATTATTTCGTCATATTCGTAATAAGCCAATCGGTTGGTTTTTGTTTCAACGAACTAATCCTGCTTGTGAGCGACGTGTGATTTATCTTGAAGAAGGTTGGACGAGGCAGAGTTGTTATACTTGGCATGGTTGTAAATTTATTGTGCAAGAGACTTTCTTGCCTGCATTTGAACAGTTTATTCGACAGCATTGACTCTAAGGATTCATCATGGAAACAGTGCAACACACAACATGGCGACAACGTTTAGAAGCCTACTATTATCTTTGCCGTTTTGATAAGCCGATTGGTACAGAACTGGTATTCTGGCCAACAATGTGGGCATTATGGATTGCATCAAAAGGTATACCAGATTTTAAGATTCTGTTTATTATGATTCTTGGTGTCATTTTTATGCGCGCAGCAGGTTGTGCGATTAATGATTTTGCGGATCGTAAGGTTGATGCACATGTAGAGCGTACCAAGACACGTCCTTTAGCGACTGGAATAATCAGAGCAAGAGAGGCTATTTTTGTTTTCTTGGGTTTGGTCGTTGCAAGTGCAAGTCTATTATTTTTTCTACCGATTGAAACTTTTTATTGGTCATTTGGGGCATTATTTTTAGCGTTTATTTATCCTTTTATGAAACGCTATACTCATTTGCCTCAAGTCTTTTTAGGCGCAGCTTTTTCTTGGTCAATTCCAATGGCATATACGGCAGTTGGGCAAACACCTGATGTCACTTGCTGGCTTCTATATTTTGGAAATCTAGCATGGACAGTGGCATATGATACGCAATATGCAATGACTGACCGTGAATATGATTTGAAAATTGGTGTGAAATCTACTGCAATTTTATTTGGTCGTTATGATATACAAATTGTGGGATTATTGCAGGTGCTAAGCTTGGTATTGATTGGCGGGGCTTTATATTTAGAGAGTCTGTTGTACCCATTTGGATTGATTGCATTGGTTATTGTTACGATTGATTTTGTTTATCAAGCTGTTAAAACCAAAGACCGTGATCCGCAAATCTGTTTTTGGGCATTTCGTCACAATAGATGGGTTGGAATGATAATTTTTGTTGGAATCTTTTTGGAATTAATACTTTAATATGACCAATTAGTTGAAAAGTGTCCTATGCAGGGCACTTTTTTTATGCCTTAATAATAGAGCATGTGGTTTCATGCACAAAAATAAGACAAAGACGAAAAGGATATTTTATGAAACGGTCAAAAATCGCTTTGGCAATCACGTTCTCAATTTCTGCACTATTCTTAACTGCATGTAATGACAACAATGATGATTATACTGGAGTAGATTCGAGCAAAACGTATTTATATGAAAGCAATTATGCGATTGATACGGTTAATAATGCTGCCTCAATTAAAGTAATGACGTATAACATGGCAAATGTTCAAGGGCGAACAGCAACTGCAACAGCGATGGTACTTTTTCCTAAAGTTGCTAAACCTGCAGATGGTTATCGTGTTGTTGTGTGGGAACATGGAACTGTTGGGGTGGGTGACGGTTGTGCACCAAGCAAAAATGTGATTAATCCTCGTTTTAGAATCCTTGCTGATACTCTATTGGCAGCAGGTTATGTCGTGATTGCACCTGATTATGAGGGGTTAGGTACACCAGGTGTTCATCCATACCTTAACTTAAGTAGTGAAGCAAAATCGGCACTAGCTGCGGTAAAAGCAGTAAAAGACCATTATGGCAATCAGTTGAAAGGTGATTGGATGTCAATTGGTCAATCACAAGGTGGACATGCTTCATTAGGTACAGCTGAATTTGCGAATACGGATATTAGTTATAAAGGTGCAGTAGCAGGCGCTCCTGCATCAAGCTTGGGTACAATTATTCAGATTTATATTGACCCACAATTTAATCTTGATGCTAGTGGGAAACCTAAGTCTTTAAGTAAGTTGGATGAGGCCTTACAGCAAGTACGTTATGCGGTAGCGAATAATATACTCACACAAGCTCAAGGTCAGGCAAAAATTGATGAAATTGCAGATGGTTATGCTGAATTATTGGCTTATGCTGCTTTGGCTAGTGCAGGAATTAAGGCGCAGCAACCAAACTATGATTTTAAAACCATCTTTACATCAGGTGCGGCTGATATCGCTGAATTAGCATATGGTCGTACAGGTGATGATGGAGCATGTTTAAGTTACCCAGCTCCAGATAGTGCAAATGGGTTACAAGAGAAATTTAAAGCAGGGATTTTAGCTTTCTTGGCAGACCCTACACGTCAAATTACACAGTTTGGTATTGATCTAACTAAATTTAAAGCAGATGCTGTTGTTCAAAATTTCTTAGCTGCAACTCAGCCTGCAACCAATGCGACTAAAGAAAAAGTAATTAAAACACCGACCTTACTTATTCAGGGTGAGAAAGATCAAGCGGTATTGCCTATCGTTACACAGGCTTTAGTTAAGAATATGAAAGATAATGCCTTAAAATTCTTCCCACAGGCAGGTTATGATCAAGGCTATCAATTGGATATCGTACCGAATGCAACGCATACACAGGCGATTATATGTAGAAATGCAAAAGCTGTAGACTTCATTCAAAAGTATATGTCAGCAGGTACGGGTATTGTACTGACTGATACACAGAAAGATGCCAGTCAAAACCCACAATGTACGGGTAAGTTTTAAGCTGATTTAAAAACTCTAATCTGAGTTTTAATATGAGAGTCTCTTAAAAGAGGCTCTTTTTTGTTATATTGTCGCATTATTGAGAGTTTCCGAGTTTGAATTACCGATGAGTCAACAACCTGCTGAAAAGAAGCCGATACCTTGGTTATTAATGAGTCTAGGGCTTTTGATCCCAATCTTTATTATAGGCGTGGCATTTCTAGCAGCAAAAAGTGATGCAGAAACGAAGAAAAAATATGATCAGCAACGTGCTGAGATTGCTAAGAAGTTTGAGCAGCAGAAAATTGCTGAACAAGCAGCAAAAGCTGAATAATTTAACGCTTATTTTTTATCGGATATCCATCTGTAACTGTTTTATAGATGGAATTTGAGTGTAACGCTGCACTTGATATCCCGCTTCTTGCAGCATTTGATCTCGTTTTTTATCTTCCAGCTCTTTGCCAAAATGACTTGGGTCATCGAGCTCAATAATGGCTAATACCTTCATTTCTTGGTCTAAGACTACAAAATCAGTAACTTTACGATTGAACTGACTACGGATTTTGTAGTGATCGCTGGTAATCAGTGCACTGAAGGCGACTTGAGCAAGTATGTGATAATGTGGGAAAGCCTGTTGCAGCCTCATGAACATTCTAGATTCAAAAGATGTAATGACTGGGCGAGCGAAAAACTTCTGTTGTGGGAGAAAAGGGCGTATGCAACTTATTAGTAGTAGCAGTGTGCTAACGACCCCAATAAGCAAGAAGATAGATGGATTGGATTCAAACATATTCTTATCAAAGTATGAATAAAAAACCCACTCTAATTGAGTGGGTTTTTAGAATTTGGCTCTCCAACCTGGGCTCGAACCAGGGACCTGCGGATTAACAGTCCGTCGCTCTACCGACTGAGCTATTGGAGAATCTGGGTAGCATTCTATGCATGTAGATAGTTTTGGTCAAGTGATTCGTAAGAAAAAATTTAAATATTGATTTAATTGTACTTTTTATCATCGTTTATATGATTTCGGTCTATTTTATTATGGTTTAAGAGAGGGTTTCTAAAAAGAAAAAAGCCTATATCATCGAGATATAGGCTTTTTAGAATCTTGGCTCTTCCACCTGGGCTCGAACCAGGGACCTGCGGATTAACAGTCCGTCGCTCTACCGACTGAGCTATGGAAGAATAGTAGATTGGCTCTCCAACCTGGGCTCGAACCAGGGACCTGCGGATTAACAGTCCGTCGCTCTACCGACTGAGCTATTGGAGAATCTGATGCGCATTTTAGGCATGAAAAACTAATGCGTCAATAAGAATAATAAATAAAATGAATTGTTTGCTTGATAAATATGCTTTTAATTTTTTATATATAAAAAAACTGCCCAAAGTGGGCAGTTTTTATTCAAGAAATAAAGATTATTTCTCAACACCTGCTGGTTGACCTGCAAGTTTTGCATTTGCATAGTCCCAGTTTACTAAGCTTTCTAAGAAAGTTGCGATGTATTTTGGACGTAAGTTACGGAAGTCGATGTAGTAAGCATGTTCCCAAACGTCAATTGTTAATACTGCAACTTGACCGTGAGCAAGTGGAGTATCTGCATTTGCAGTTTTAGTAATTGATAATTTACCATTTACTTCATCAGCAACTAACCAAGCCCAACCTGAACCGAATTGAGTGATTGCAGCAGCAGTAAATTCTTCTACGAATTTTTCATAGCTACCGAATGCTTCTTCAATTTTAGCTGCAATTGCGCCAGTAGGTTGACCGCCACCATTTTGTTTCATACTGTTCCAGTAGAAAGTGTGGTTCCATACTTGTGCAGCATTGTTAAAGATACCTGCTTTAGAAGCATCACCAGCAGAAGCTTTGATGATTTCTTCTAAAGATTTACCTTCAAGATCAGTACCCTTGATTAAGTTATTCAAGTTAACAACATAAGTGTTGTGGTGTTTGTCGTGATGGTATTCTAAAGTTTCGCGAGTGATGTGTGGCGCTAGGTCATCATAGCCATACGGAAGTGCAGGTAAAGTAATGGTTGTCATGTTCCAATCCTTGCAAATTGCTGGGTTTTACTAAGTGCCTTTATTGTAAATGATTCTATAGACAATAGGGCAGTCTTTTAATACACAAAATATGCAAAAAATTTCGTTATGAGACATATACGATACAACAATGATTAGAGTTTTTAGCTTGCTTAGTGAGCGTTCCAAAAGACTCTAACCAGTTTTTATAGGGATGCTGATCTCTCTAGGTTTAGCTAATGTGAAAACTACTGATCTTTAGTTTGTAATGCGTCATGATAACGGCGATTCACTTCATCCCAATTCACTACATTATAAAATGCAGCGATATATTCAGGGCGACGGTTTTGATATTTAAGGTAATATGCATGTTCCCATACATCCAAACCTAAAATAGGAGTATGTCCGTGCATAAGTGGAGAGTCTTGGTTACCACTACTTTCGACTACTAGTTTGTGTGCAGAAGTTACACTGAGCCATGCCCAACCACTACCAAAACGGCTAATTGCCGCCTTGGTAAACGCCTCTTTAAAGGCATCAAAACCGCCTAATTGTTGCTCAATCGCTTCGGCAATACTGCCTGTAGGTTGTCCGCCGCCTTGTGGACTCATGACTGTCCAAAATAATGAATGATTGGCATGCCCACCACCATTATTGATCACCATATTTTTAAGATCAGTAGGGACGTCATTCACTCTAGCAACGAGTTCTTCTACTGAAAGTTTTTCCCATTCTGTGCCTTCAATTGCACCATTAATATTATTGATATAGGTCTGATGGTGTTTGCTATGATGAATTTCCATCGTCTTGGTATCAAGATTAGGTTCAAGCGCATCATAAGCATAAGGAAGCGCAGGTAAAGAATAAGCCATGTGTTTGATTCCTTTGTAATCAATGTAGTTTTATTGAGATGGACTGAAGCGCTTTTATTATTCATTTAAATGCAAATGATAATCAATAACTTTTTAATTTACTTTAATGTGGGTAAAACTGAATAAAAAATAAATTTTATTTATCATTTGTTTTATGTGGCATTGAATAGACTTGCTGGTGTGAAAGGGGGGGGATTTTTGGGGATGACGGCAAAGCTTTGGAAGATTACGAAGGGAAAGAGTGAAATTATTTTCACTCTATAAAATGATTGAATTGAGTTAGATCGGATTGTTCAGCTCAAAATATACAGTTTCTATAGCAAATTGATCAGCAATTGCTTGTGCCAAACGCTGTACACCGTAGCGTTCGGTTGCGTGATGACCACAGGCAAAATAATGAACACCAAGTTCTTTGGCTTCATAAAAAGTACGTTCACTGACTTCACCTGAAATATAAGCATCACAATTTTCTTGTGCGGCTTTATTGATAAAATCTTGAGCACCGCCTGTACAAAACCCTACTTTTTGGATTTGGGGTTTGTCGCTTGGTAAATGAATCACATTAAAATCAAAAATAGCCTGTAACTTTGCTTTGAATTGTTCAGGGCTAAGTGCATGCTCTAAATAAGCAATGTTTCCAATCGGATGTTTTTCAGATGAATCTAATGCTTCTAAGTTTTTTAAACCGATTAAATCAGCAATCGCTGCATTATTTCCGAGTACTGGGTGTGCATCTAAAGGTAAATGGTAGGCGATCAATGAAATATTATGTTGGATTAGTTTTTTGATGCGATTGCCACGCATGCCCGTGATTGGGTAGGGTTCGCCTTTCCAAAAATAGCCATGATGCACAAGCAAAACGTCTGCTTGCTGAGCGATTGCTGCATCGATTGCATCCTCAGATGCGGTGACGGCACAGACTATTTTTTTGATTTCTGACTTGCCTTCAATTTGTAAGCCATTTGGTGCGTAGTCTTTAAATTCATTTGCTTTTAAAGTTTGATTACACCATTGCACAATATCATGCAAATTTGCCATTTGATTCCTCAGTTGCTTGACATCTGTATCTTGGTATTAATAAAAGCATATTTTTAAATGTAACTAAAGCTAGACAAAACTTTTTTAACTTTTACATAGATCTAAACTAATTTACTTTACAATAGATCAAAGTTGTTGTTCTTCAATAAATAAGTTTGCTCATAACATAATTTTGCCTAGAGGATAATAAACGTGCGCCGTGCATTTACATGGTTACCTTGGGTTTTACTCGTTGTTGTTATATTTAGTTTTCTGGCTTGGCAGAAATCACATCAGCCGAAACCAACAGTCGCTGCTGATGGTGTCAAAATGCCTGCTGAAAAAGTTGAACCTCTGATTGATACAGCTCGAACAGGTGGCGTTGTTTCATATAGTGCCGCCGTAAAAGTTGCTGCGCCTGCGGTCGTGAATATCTTTACCACTCAGAAAGTAAAGCAGATGAATCACCCTTTGTTGAGTGATCCTGTATTTCGTGAATTTTTTGGTAATCAAGTTCCTCAACAGCCTCAAAATGAAAACAGTTTAGGTTCAGGCGTGATTGTGCGCGCAGATGGTTATATTTTAACAAATAACCATGTGATTGCGCAGGCTGAACATATTGTAGTGGCATTGCACGATGGTCGTCGTGCTGAAGCAAAAGTGATTGGTACAGATCCAGATACAGATTTGGCTGTGATTAAAATTGAGTTAGATAAACTTCCTGTTTTACCATTTAAACTCAGTGGTAATGAAGTAGGTGATGTTGTTCTTGCAATTGGTAATCCCTTTGGTGTTGGGCAAACGGTAACACAAGGGATTATTTCTGCGACAGGTCGCTCTGACTTGGGAATCAATACTTATGAAGACTTTATCCAGACGGATGCTGCAATTAATCCAGGTAACTCTGGTGGTGCATTGATTGATGTTGCGGGTAATTTAATCGGCGTGAATACTGCAATTTTTTCTCAATCGGGTGGTTCACTTGGGATTGGGTTTGCGATTCCTGCAAAAATCTGTCAGCAAGTTTTAAACTCAATTTTGAAAGATGGTCGTGTTGTCCGTGGTTGGTTAGGGATTAGTTTAATTCCAAATACCGTGGAAGATGATGTATTAGCTGCGAAACCGATTGGTGTAATTGTTGCTGATGTATTGCGTGATGGTCCAGCCGATGTTGCAGGCGTAAAGCGTGGTGATAAAATCATTCAAGTCAATAATGAACAAATAACTTCAGCTTCACATTTGATCAACTATGTTGCATTACAAGCACCGCAAAGCATGATTAATGTCGTGGTTGAGCGTGGTGGTAAGCAGCAGACAGTGCAAGTCAAAGTGGGTGAGCGTAAAGTGCAGCAGAATGCGCAATCGCAATACATTCCATTACCTAAGCATCAAGACTAATATGATCTTGTGATCCAATTTGAATATAAAAGGCTACTTAGATGTAGCCTTTTTATTTAGGAAAAGAAAAAAGCTTGCTGATAAAGGTCGATCAGCAAGCTTTTTGCAATTTTTGGACTTTTTTATTTTTTATTAAACCATCGAAATTTGATAGTTTGATGACAGTTTTTTGATGATTCGATTACAGAACCTCTAAGTTAATATTTATAATCAACTTGGAACCATAACTTTTGAGTGTCTACTGAAAATTCTTCAGCTTGATAATCTGAGAATTTTGCTAAAGCAGACAAACCTTTCACAGGTAATGCATGAGAATAAGAGACTGAAAATTCTTGACCATAGTCCATATTTTTTACATCGCTGCGATATTGATGTAGTTCAGTGCTTAATTTACCTTTACCAAATACATTAAAATTTGATGAAATGTATAAGTCGGTCAAGCCATTCACAGGAGTTGTCAGGAATAAATCAGCCCATCCATTAAACTTATGTTTGGTCGCCAATGGTGTTTGAAATGCAATTTTTCCTGCATCACTGCCGAGCACTTCATAGCCTAGTGCAATTTCGCCTAGTGCAGATCCTTTGTCTGTAATGCCATAACCTAATTCTAGTGCATAGTAATCTGCATCGTAGTTTGTAGGTTGGTCAGCATATTCACTTTGTTTTGCATATTCAGCAACGTATCTAAAATTGTTTTTCTTCCCAGTTAAACGTAAGCCGTAAGTTTGATTTGACCAAGCAGCTAAATCTTCGAAATCCATCAAATAACCATAAAATGTTGAATTTAACAGAGGGCTATAGTTAACTTTAGCTTGAATCAAGTGGATTTGACTGTCTTGTTTACCATCTTGAGCTCGGACAAATTTCGGTTTTGGATCTTCACTACCAAAAATGGTGTTGACTTGGTCAATATATGCATAATACAAACCAAATTTTGCGTAAGGCTTGATATTTAGACTAATCGCATCAAAGGTTTGATCGTTTTGGCGCCAAGCTACTGACCCCACAAAGCGTTGGTTATCTAAATTGATAACTTGACGACCAACGTTTAAATCAAATTTTGGGCTATATACGTATTTTAAATAAGCTTGATTCAATTGTAGATTTTCAGGATCAGTCACAGTGCTATAGTTTGTTTCAGCATTACGTGTACTGTTGAAATTATCATTTATTTCAACGGTGCCTTCTCCTTGTACAAATGCACTTAAACCATGCCATGTGCCAGTTTCGAGGGAAGGGCGAAGTCTTAATGTCCAAGCATCAGCATTTTTAAGTTGATTATCTTGGTCAACCAGCTCATAACGTAGGCGACTATCTAGAGAAAATTTAGTTTTAGTTAGAAAATCATCTGCGGCAAATGTAGCTGTTGATAAAATGCTGAGCATAGCAAGGCTAAGAAGATTCAATTTCATATTGAGACCCCTGAAAAATATCGTTTAAGTATGAAAGTATTAGAGCGTGTTGTGTGGGATGGACATCCCACACTGAATTACGATTAAGCGACAGAGTTGCGTTCTAGAATGGCTTGTTCAAACAATTGTTGTTCTTTAGCTTTATGTTCTACAGAGAAGCGGATGAGGATAACACTGAAGGCTGCAACCGTAACGAGCCCACCTAGAATCATAAGACAAGTTTGGACATCCAGTAGACCTTTAAGAAGGAAGCCTGCGGCAACTGCACCGACATTACCACCCGCACCAATGATGCCTGCAACACCACCTAATGCATTACGGTCAATAAATGGAACGAGCGCATAGGTTGCACCACATGCCATGTGTGTAAAGAGTGCAAAAACGGTCATGCTGATGATTGCAAGGCTAATCACATTCATTTGTGAAAATAGCATGAGGAATAAACCTTCACATAAAATCAGGATGAATAAGATTTTGGTACGACCGTCTAAACCTTTTGAAACAGCAACTTTATCAGAAATAATCCCACCTAAAGCACGAGCGAATAATGCAAGTAGACCAAAGATACCAGCGGTTAAACCAGCTTCTTTAAGTCCCATATTGAAGTGATCTACATAATACATTGCAGCAACGTTGTGAATGAAAATTTCAATACCAAAACATGCAGCATAAGAAACAAATAGAATCCAAACACGATAGTTACGAGCAGCTTGCATCAAGATAGCAACACCACCTTTCTTACCACTACCAACTTCTACGCCATTCGCACGTAATTCTTTAAAATCACCTTGAGGGCAGTCTTGTGTGAATTTCCAATATAATACGCCAACGATCAGCATCATTACACCAGGTACAAGTAGGGCAATTCTCCAACCCATTGCTTGTTCAACACCAAACATCACAATTGCACCTAAGATTAATGGCATAATTGCTTGTGTTGCACCACCACCAGCATTACCCCAACCAGCTGCGGCAGCATTTGCTGTACCGACAACGTTTGGTGCAAACATGACACTGGTATGATATTGCGTAATAACGAAGCTTGCGCCAATTGCACCGATTAAGAGACGGAAGAATAGGAACGATTCGTAGGTATTTGCAGCAGCAACACCAAAGACAGGAATACTACCTAGAATTAAAAGAGCAGTATACGTTTTACGAGGACCATATTTATCACATAATGGACCGACAATCAGACGGATAAGAATTGTAATGGCAACAGCAGCAATATTGATGTTTGCGATCTGATCTTTGGTGAGATTAAATTCGCCTTTGATCACAGGCATCAATGGTGCACAGGCAAACCAAGCGAAGAAGCAGACAAAGAATGCGAGCCAAGTCATATGGAAGGCGCGCATAGCAGGCGTTGAAAAGCTGAATAATTTTATTTCAGTTGCTTTCTTAGCATTTAGATTCATTTTTGAAGACATAACCTTCCCCTGAACTGAACGTAATATGTTTTTGTTAAGCAGTCTTTCTGCATAAACAAACCGAACAGAACGGACATCATTGGCCGTCAGCAAATTTTTTGTGAATCGTCGTTGATTCATCATGTAGTTTATTAAGCAAATGTTGTGCCAATAAATATTTTTTATCAAATAATTAATTTATATTATTGATTATATTTGTTTAATGTAATTTATTTTGTTTTATTTTGAATGTGTTTGTATTTATCAGAGAATCTCATATGGATTATTTAAATTTATGTTAGTCCATAATTCGAATATTGATTGTAATTGGTGCATGATTTTCATGCACGATGGTTTAAAAGGTGGCGATCAATAAAAACAGCCGAAGCTGTTTCTTGTCTATTATTTAAAAACGATAACCGATACCGAAATAAGTGATTAAAGGGTCAACATCAATTTTAGTATTTGCTTGAATGAGTTCTTTGCCGCTATTGCGGTCAGTCACATAAATTTGAGCTTCATTATTCATTTTAGAATAAGAGATTGACCCAACAGCAAACCAATTCGGTTTAAAGTCATAAGTTGCACCTAAAGTTACGATAGGTGCAAAAGTATCAGTTGCTTTAAGTTTGACGACAGGATCAGCAGATGAAGTTTTAGCATCTAAAGCAGCACCTGCTTTATTATCATGCATATTTTGAATCATATGTCCTGCTTTGATTAAATCAGACTCAATCCCTAAATTTATTTTTAAATCGTTGAAATAGGCATACATTAGCCCTGCACCGACATAGGGACGGAACTTATTAACCCCTGATTTGCCAAACTGATAATGCAATTCAACTGCGGGTAACCAGGCACGGGCAGAAGCAGCCGTATCGTCTTGGGCTAGATTAGAGATGTGTATGTCTTTTTTTAGATCAATTTCACCTAGTGAAGTATTTGCTGTGCCATGCAATGGCGCATAAATATTACCTTTACCCTTAAGGTTAACTTTAGGAGGAATGCCTGCTTTGACTTGTAAAGAAAGATGATCAGTAAAATGATAATTTGCCATAATGCCGATTGTATCGACATCATCGGCTTCTAAGCCTGTTCCTTGACTTTGCCAATTCGAGAGACCATTTACAGTTGCTGTACCTGTTAAGGGTGCAGGTAAGGTGTCTGTTGGGAGTAACTGAATCGCTTCGTACAGTGCTACGTTGGACTCACGATCTGCGGCATCTAGTACAGCCTGTTTAGATACAGAGCCAACTTTGGATGACGTTCCTTCGGCGACACTCGTATTAATATTGATTGGGTTGGCTGAACCTTGTGGTATCGCATGTAACCAACCAGCAGAAATAGAAAAGCGCTTAAAGCCATCTCCATCTTTTAAACTAAAATAAGGTGACTCAGCAAAGCTATGAGTGGGTAATGTTGTTACGATGCTGATCGCTGTGCAAAACACATACTTTTTCATCATGAGGACTCCATGTCCGATTTATAAGAAACTTTTATCCAAATAGAAAATAACGGTTTTTACTAAATTATTTGTTTAGTTAAAATTTATAATTGTGATGCTTATAAAGCTTTTTGTTGAGTTTAGATGAATTAATTAAAGAATTGTGAACTAGTAAAAAAGCGACCGAAGTCGCTTTTTTATAAAATCAAAGGAATAATAAATTACATAAAACGAGATAAATCTTCTTCAGGACGAGCAGTTAATACTTCGATGCCTGTTTTAGTCACTAAAATTGTATGTTCGTATTGCGCGGATAACTTATGGTCTTTGGTGACGACAGTCCATTTATCACCTAGTAATTTGGTTTGCCATACACCAGCATTTACCATGGGTTCAATGGTAAAAGTCATACCTGCTTCTAAACGCATTCCAGTGCCTTTCTGACCATAGTGTAGGACTTGAGGTTCATCATGGAATACATTACCAATACCATGCCCGCAGTATTCACGTACAACGCTAAAGCGTTCAGACTCAACATATTGCTGAATCGCGTATCCAACATCACCAAGATATGAACCATCTTTTACGGTTGCCATACCACGATACATGGCTTCTTGAGCAACTTGGCACAGGCGGTTTGCAAGAATAGATGTTTCCCCACCAACGACATACATCATGTTGGTATCGCCGTGATAACCATCTTTAATCACAGTCACGTCAATATTCAAAATATCGCCATTTTTTAAAACTTTATTGTCAGAAGGAATACCGTGACAAACCACATGGTTAACCGAAGTGCAAATCGAATGTTGGAAAGCAGGGCGACCTGGAGCAGCACCATAGCCGACACAGGCTGGAATTGCTTGTTGTACATTTTCAATGTGATTGCGACAGATTGTATCGAGTTCTAATGTATTTACGCCTGCTTTAATGTACGGCTTAATCATGTCTAAAATTTCAGCCGCCAGTTTCCCTGCAACACGCATCTTTTCAATTTCTTCGGGCGTTTTGATTAATCGACGAGGAGCTGTATAAGTCGTGTTCATGATCTCTAAAAACTTTTGGTAATTTGCAAGCGTCTATGGTATAAATAGCCGCCTATTTTATCAAATGCTTTTCGTGAATATCTTTTACGAAGATATTTGATAACAATAGTTGTAAAAAATCCGCACATATATCGACACATTACTCTGGGTGCCTAGCAATAGGTGGAGAATGCGGATATATGGAGGCCTAACCCAAACTTTAAGGTAAAGAAAATGGCAGATTACAACGTAAGCATGCGCGACCTTCTTCAAGCAGGCGCACACTTTGGTCACCAAACTCGTTTTTGGAATCCAAAAATGCGTCAATATATTTTCGGCGCGCGTAACAAAATTCACATCATTAACCTTGAACACACTGTTCCTGCGTTAAATGATGCTTTGAACTTTGTTAACAATCTTGCAAGCAAAAAGAACAAAGTATTGTTCGTTGGTACTAAACGTGCTGCTTCTAACATCATCCGTGAACAAGCTCAACGTGCTGGTCAACCATATGTAGATCACCGTTGGTTAGGTGGTATGTTGACGAACTGGAAAACACTTCGCCAATCTATCAACCGTTTAAAAGATCTTCAAACTCAATCTCAAGATGGTACTTTTGCTAAGCTTACTAAACGTGAAGCTTTAGAGCGTACTCGTGAGATGGATAAACTTGAACGTGCTTTAGGCGGCGTTAAGAACATGGGTGGTTTACCTGACGCATTATTTGTAATCGACGTTGATCACGAAGCGATTGCAATCAAAGAAGCGAAAAACTTAGGTATTCCTGTAATCGGTATCGTTGATACAAACTCTAACCCAGATAACGTTGATTACGTTATTCCTGGTAACGACGATGCGATCCGTGCAGTAACTTTGTATGCATCAGCTATGGCGAATGCGATTCTTGCTGGTAAAGAATATGCTCAATCACAAGCGAATGCACAAGCTAAAGGCGATGACGCTGCAAAAGACGCTTCTGAGGCTTAATGCGGTTTGACGCAAACTTGTCATTTTTGCGACATGTAATGGTGGCAAATTAGAGCGTCGAGATTGCAAACGGTCCAGAGTTTCTTTGGGCCGTTTTTGTTGAACAGATTTATATTCTACCGATTTTAGGAGATCAACATGACTGCAGTTACTGCGAGCATGGTAAAAGAATTACGTGACCGTACTGGTCTTGCAATGATGGAATGCAAAAAAGCATTAACAGAAGCAGGCGGTGACATCGAACTTGCGATTGATAACCTTCGTAAATCAGGTCAAGCAAAAGCTGCTAAAAAAGCAGGTAACATTGCTGCTGATGGTGCGATCACTATCATTCAAAACGGTAACAAAGCGATTCTTGTTGAAGTTAACTGTCAAACAGACTTCGTTGCTAAAGACGAAAACTTCAAAAACTTCTCTGATAAAGTTGCTGCTGCTGCACTTGCTGCAAATGAAACTGATGCTGCAAAAATTGCTGAACTTAAACTTGAAGACGGCATGACTGTAGAAGAAGCGCGTGTTGCACTAGTTCAAAAAATCGGTGAAAACATTCAAGTTCGTCGTGCTCAAATCGTTGAAGGCGAAAACTTGGCTATTTACAAGCACGGTTTAAAAATCGGTGTAGTTGTTTCTTACACAGGTGATGCTGACACTGGTAAAGGTATTGCAATGCACGTTGCTGCGTTCAACCCAGTTGCTGTAAATGCTGAATCAGTTTCTGCTGATTTAATCGCTAAAGAAAAAGAAATTGCTGAAGCGAAAGCATTAGAATCTGGTAAGCCTGCAAACATCGTTGAGAAAATGGTAACTGGTTCAGTTGAAAAATACTTGAACGAAGTTGCTCTTGATCGTCAAATGTATGTTATCGACAACGACAAGAAAGTTGCTGACGTATTAAAAGCAACGGGTACTGTTGTAGCTCAATTCACTCGTTTCGAAGTAGGCGAAGGTATTGAGAAGAAAGCTGAAATGAGCTTTGCTGATGAAGTTGCTGCTGCTCAGGCTGCTGCTGCTCAATAATTTTTATTGAATCAGTAAAAGTTTAAAAACCCAGTCATGATGACTGGGTTTTTTATTTATCTGTAATTTTGTTAAAATTATTCGCCATGCATTTCCTTAAATTTTGCTAAGGCTTCAATTCGATACTGAATCAGCATTTCCCCAATTTCTGCACCTTGAACATGTTCAGGTAAATCCTGTGCTCTGATATTTCTAACGATTTCCATCGCATCCAAAATATACTGCGCCTGCGGATAAGGGCGGTCTTCTAAACCTAAACGACCTTTGGCATCACATTCACAGGCTTGCACAAATGCTTGTACCTTTTCGGGTCTACGCAAAACATCTAAACGTTGTAGTAAACGCCATAAAGTGCCTGGTTTTAGATTTTTGATTTGATGGCATTTCAAATGTTCTTTGCAAACAATTAAAGCCAAATTTTTTAAATGAGTTGGGACTTTTAAACGTTCACAGACATTAGTAACGGGTTGTAAACCACGCTCTTCATGCATGATATGTCTTGGTAGCTCATCAATAGGGGTGAGTGCTTTACCTAAGTCATGCACTAAAACAGAAAAACGTACGTCTAAGGCATAATTTGCCTGACAAGCCTGTTTTAACGCCATTAATGTATGAATACCACAGTCTATTTCAGGGTGGTACTCAGGACGTTGTGGGATGCCAAATAAAGCATCTATCTCAGGAAATAAGATTTTTAGCGCATCGCAATCTTTGAGTGTTTGGAAATAGATATCTGCGTGATCTTCCATTAATGCACGAGACGTTTCTTTCCAGACGCGTTCAGGCGTTAAAGCATTTAATTCACCTGAATCGGCAATGCTTTTCATTAATTGTAATGTTTCTTCGGCAATTTGAAATCCATAACTGGCATAACGTGCAGCGAAGCGAGCGACACGGAGCACGCGTAAAGGGTCTTCTGTAAAGGCATCTGAAACATGGCGGAGTATTTTCTGATTAAGATCTTGTTGACCACCATAGGGATCATAAACTTGACCAGCATCATCCATTGCCATTGCATTAATCGTTAAATCACGACGAATGAGATCTTCTTCCAATTTAACCGTTGTATCTGTGAAAAATTGGAAACCATGATAGCCAATGCCTGATTTTCGTTCGGTACGCGCAAGTGCATATTCTTCTTTTGTTTTTGGATGAAGAAATACGGGGAAATCTTTTCCAACGGGTTGGTAGCCTTCGGATAATAATTGTTCGGGTGTTGCTCCAACCACAACATAATCTTTTTCGTGATAGGGGTGACCGAGCAAATGATCTCGAACAGCACCGCCTACTAAATAAACTTGCATGAAAAAACCTCTATTCTTCACACAATCATGCTACAGAATAGAGGTTTTCTCAAGCATTAAGCAAAGCTTTTAATGTTAAAAGCTTTGCTTAAATTAATTAGTTTCGGCTTTGTTGAATTTCAGCAACTGTTAAAGCTGTCATATTCACTAAACGGCGAGTTGTCGCAGTCGGTGTTAAAATATGTACTGGTTTTGCAGCGCCTAAAAGAATAGGGCCGATTGTTACATTATTACCAGATGTTGCTTTTAATAAGTTGAATGAGATATTTGCAGAATCTAGATTCGGCATAATCAACAAGTTTGCTGAACCTTTAAAGCGTGAGTTTGGGAATGCAAAATGACGAATATTATCATCTAATGCAGCATCACCATGCATTTCACCTTCAACTTCAAGTTCTGGAGCTTGTTCAGAAAGTAAACGATAAACTTCACGCATTTTCTGAGCACTTGGATCAACTTGATCGCTTCCAAAACTTGAGTGAGAAAGTAAAGCGACACGAGGAGTCATACCAAAACGACGCACTTCTTCGGCTGCTAAAATAGTCATCTCTGCAAGTTGTTCAGCAGTTGGATTGGTATTTACATAAGTATCGGCAATAAACAAGTTACGATCTTCAAGCATTAATGCGTTGAGTGTAAACAAAGTACTACGGCCTTCTTTTAAACCGATCACATTTTTGACGAAATCTAAATGGATGTCGTAGCTTGAATAAGTACCACATAACATACCGTCAGCTTTGCCAAATTTAACCAACAGCGCAGCAATAAGTGTTGAACGACGACGTGCTTCACGTTGTGCGTATTCAACAGTGACACCTTTACGTTGCATAGTCTGATGATAATCTTTCCAGAAATCATCATATAAAGGATTATTTTCTTGATCGACGATTTCGATGTTCACGCCATGTTGTAAACGTAAGCCAAGCTTTTTGATGTTGTCTTCGATCACAGCAGTACGACCAATCAAGACTGGCTTAGCTAAACCTTCATCAACTACGATTTGAACTGCACGTAATACACGTTGATCTTCACCCTCAGCATAAGCGATACGTTTAGGATCAGTTTTTGCTTGAGAGAAGATTGGTTTCATTAAGAATGCTGAGTTATAAACAAACTCAGAAAGTCTTTGACGGTATACCGAGAAGTCTTCAATTGGACGTGTTGCGACACCAGAATCCATTGCAGCTTTAGCAACAGCAGGTGCGATTTCTAAAATCAAGCGTTGATCAAGTGGGCGAGGGATGAGGTAATCACGACCAAATGATGCTGATTTTTCACCATAAGTTGCTGCGTCAGCTTCAATATGTGCCATGCGTGCAATCGCATGAACACAAGCAATTTTCATATCTTCATTGATTGTTGTTGCACCAACATCGAGTGCACCACGGAAGATATATGGGAAGCAAAGCGCATTGTTTACTTGGTTTGGATAATCTGAACGACCAGTTGCCATAATCACGTCTGAACGTACTTCATGTGCATGTTCAGGTAAAATTTCTGGATCTGGATTTGCAAGGGCGAAAATGATTGGATTCTCAGCCATTTGTTTAACCATTTCTTTGGTTAAAATCCCTGCTGCTGAAAGACCCAAGAACATGTCTGCGCCTGCCATTACTTCATGTAATTGCGTTGCTTGAATGTCTTGAACATAACGTTTTTTCGATTCATCAAGTCCTTCACGAGAAGTCGTCAGAAGACCACGAGAATCAGCAACAATGATATTTTCTTTATTCACGCCGAGAGCGCAAAGTAAATCTAAGCATGAAAGTGCAGCAGCGCCTGCACCCGATGCAACGATTCTGATCTCATCAATTTTTTTATTAACAAGCTGTAACGCATTTAATAGCGCTGCACCTACGATAATACTTGTACCGTGTTGGTCATCATGGAACACAGGAATGTTCATGCGTTCACGAAGTTTCTTCTCGATATAGAAACATTCTGGTGCCTTGATGTCTTCCAGGTTGATACCACCAAACGTTGGTTCTAACGAAGCAACGATATCAACAATCTTGTCTGGATCATTCTCGGCAATTTCAATGTCGAATACATCAACACCTGCGAACTTTTTGAATAGAACGCCTTTACCTTCCATTACAGGCTTAGAAGCAAGAGGACCAATGTTTCCTAAACCAAGCACGGCTGTACCATTACTCACAACGGCGACCAGATTTCCGCGTGCTGTATATTTTGCAGCGGCAGAAGGGTCTCGTTCGATTTCCAAACATGGAGCAGCAACACCTGGTGAATATGCAAGCGCTAGATCCCGTTGGTTAACGAGTTGCTTGCTCGGTGTCACACTGATTTTTCCTGGTGTTGGAAATTCATGGTAATACAAAGCGGCTTCTTTTAAAGATTGATCGTCCATCTGAGTCTCGATTGTTCCGATAATAATCAGGCATATATATGGCTGACGATTATATTAAGATAAGTGCACAAGAATATAGCATTAGTTCATGTTTTCGCCCAGTCAAAAAAGCTTATTTTCACTAAACGATCATGCTTATTGACAATTTAATACTGAGCGTAAATAAATTGCCAATAAGTTCAAAATGCATTTTTAAATGGAATATCTAGCAATTGTCTGTTGCATATGTTGTTGCAGGTATTCAGTTGCGTGTATGGCAGTTAAAGGTTTGGCGAATAAATAACCTTGTAATATGTCACAATTTTGTCGCTTTAAATACTCACATTGTTGTTCTGTTTCAACGCCTTCAGCGACAACTTTTAGACCAATCGTTTTGCCCATTGCGATCATGGCATTTACGATTGCATCTTGCTTTGCATTGCCAATTCTTGAAATAAATGCACGATCAATTTTTAAAATATCGATTGGATATTCTGTTAGGTAGGCGAGTGAAGAATAACCAGTGCCAAAGTCATCGAGTGCAATTGAAATATTACGTTCTTTTAAGGCACATAAAATGGTTTTTACATTCTCAGTATTTTCTAGGAATGCTGATTCAGTAATTTCTAATTCTAGGTTTGCGCCAGTGATTGAATATTGATCGAGTACAGCATCAATATCATGCAACAATTGACCACGCAAAATCTGTTGCGCAACGATATTTACGGCAATATGAATATGATTGAAGCCTAACTTTTGCCACTCTTGCAATTGTTTGGCAGCCTCATATAAGACAAAGCGTCCGATATCTGAAATTAGGCTGGTGCTTTCTGCTAAAGGAATAAAAATATCAGGCATAATCAACCCTTTCGTTGGGTGTTTCCAACGAATAAGGGCTTCAAATCCATTTACTTGGCCATTTTGTGCAGTAATTTTGGGTTGGTAATAAACAACAAGTTCATTATTTTGAATCGCTTTTCTTAAATCGAGTTCTAAGTCGGTATGTTTAGCAACAAAGTTTGTTCGTTCACTAGAGTAATAACGAGTTGTATTCCCACCCAAGCGTTTTGCTTCGGTTAATGCCTGTTCAGCATGCGTATTTAGATTATCAACTTGGCGACCATGTTCTGGGTAAATGGCGACACCGATTGAAATGCTTACGACATATTCTTGATTGGCAATATAAAATGGTTTGCTAAATGCTTCGACGATATTGCTACATAACTGGTTGATTGGTGGGTGCAGCGGCGACATTTCATAAATGATGGCAAAATCATCTGCACTTAAATGTGCAACAAGAAGGGCATCAATATTGCTGATACGCAAGCGTTGTGCCACCTGTTTCAATAGTTCATTGCCTGCTTGATTACTAAGTAATTCATTCAAAGCACGAAAACGATCAATATTTAGGCGAATAACAGCTAAATGCTGAATCGAAGCTTCATTGATTAAATATTGATGTAACTGTTGGTGGTAATAAAAACGGTTTGGTAGATCCGTTAAAGTATCGTAATTGGTTAAATAGGATAGACGTTGTTCTTGATGTTTACGTTCAGTTTGATCAGAGACGATGCCAATATAATTAATTACTCGATCTGCTTCATCTTTTACAGCATTAATATGTATCCATAAAAAGCATGATTTTTCAGAAAGATAAGTTTCTTGAAATTCACCCTCGTATTCATGCTCTTCATGTAGCGTGTCAAGAATAGAGAGGTGAAAGTTATGATGGTGCTGTTTATTTTGTTTGGTGATTTCAAAAAGCTGTTTTTCTAAAATAAATTGTTTATCTAAGCCCGTCAGTTGCTCATATTTGGGATTGATTTCGAGATAGTGAAAGCTTTCATCTAGAATAAAGATACCTTCAGAAGCCTGTTCAAACACACTAGCAGCTAATTTTAAGCGTTCTTGATCTTTCTTTTCTTGATTAATATCTCGATGGATACCGACCATACGTAATGGTGTCTCATCTTTTGGATCTCTTAAACTTATTTGCCCAACATCATGAATCCAAACCCATTCACCATTTGCGCGCTTAATGCGAAATGTTTCTTCATAACGTTTGGTCTGACCGCAAAGATGGCTATATAAAGTATTTTTAACACGTTCAACATCATCGGGATGTACGATTTTATGCAGCAGCGAATAGTGGTTCTCTGAGTCACTAGTGACTTCTTTGCGATGAGAGTTGGTAATTTCGACAGTATTGTTTTCTAAATTCCATTCCCAAGGACGAATACCTGCCGTTTCATGGGCAAAAGCAAGATTCTGACGATGCTCTTGCAAGCTATCATTCATTTCGGTTAAGTCAAAAGTACGTTCACGAACTTTTTGTTCTAAAAGGTGATTGTTAAACTGGAGTTGAGCTTCTATATCTTTCGATTTATTGACTTCACGTCGTAATTGTTGACACAGTTCTTCTGTCCATTGATTGTGCTGTTCTGCAACATCAATGAGCTGCTTATTTTTTTCTAATACTTGGTATAAGCGTTGATGAATTTTGAAGGTTGCTTGTGCGCATAATAATGTTGCAAAAAAAGATGAATAATATGCCAAGTAAAAAAGAGTATGTTCTTGATCACGATGCAAAAGTTGCGAAAAAACTAAGGGGGTAATACTTGGAATAAAGAATAAAAAGAAGTAGCGAATATGTTGAGTGAGAAAGGTAAGAGCAATAATATGTGACGAGGTCAGCAGCAACGCGGTTAATGTTAAGATATGAGAACCAGACAACTCTGGTACATCTTTCACTAAAAAATAATTGATAATGATCGTGCTGATACCAAGTAATAATCCTGTGAAAAAGCAAATAATTTGAAAGGTGATATTTGTTTTTTGTGCAAATCGAATAGAAGAGTAGTGTTTTAGTGAAAGATGACAAATACAGTAAAAAAAGAACAGAATACTTAGACTGATACCAATCCAAGTAGAAAAAATATTTGCATTAAAAGAGTAAAAAAAACCAAATAAAACATAATCTAATAGTGAAATGCAAAACACACTTAAAATAAATAGACGTACGTGATTCGTATAGTTAATTTGATCCGTATAAACAAATTGTGGCAAATTTTTTTCATGAACCCCGAGCATACAAAGAATAATCCTTTTCATTATTTATCTATGCTTACAACCTTCACTTTTGTAAACATGATACGGTTTTATTTTAAATTACCGCTAAATCAAAAGGAAAGCAATGCAAATACTTTATTTGATTGAAAAGTGATAATTTAAAACGGATAAAGCTACGACTGGAGCGGTTTCAGTCCTTAAAACACGGTCTCCAATGCACCAATTTTGAAAATGGTTTTGGTTGGCAGCTTTAATTTCTGCTTCACTCAGACCACCTTCTGGACCAATTAAGAGTGCTAAATCGGGTGTACTATTTAGCAATACATTTTCTTGGTCTTTGTTTGGTGCTAATACAAAACGTGACGGTGGTAGCTCTTCTGATTTTAGCCATTCGTTTAATGGAATAGGGGCTAAAATCTCAGGAACGCTATTCATTCCACATTGTTCACATGCTGCAATAGCGATTGATTGCCAATGATCTAATTTCTTTTGATCACGATCATATCTTAACCGCATTTCGCAACGTTCACTAGTCAATAATTGAATAGTTTTTACACCAAGCTCTGTGGCTTTTTGAATCGCATAATCCATGCGATCACCTTTGCTCATCACCTGACCTAATAGAGCGTTAAAAGGTGGTGTTCGATCAGTTGGATCAAAGTGATCAACTGAAACAAAGGCATTTTTTTTGTTAATTTCAGTCAGCGTTACAATATATTCACCACCTTTTCCATTGAAAAAGGTGGCTTGTTCTTGCTCTTTGGCTCTTAGCACACGTACCCAATGATGAAATACTGTTTCCGTTAGTTCAATCGTATTGCCTGTATGTAATTCAGTCTCGATATAAAAACGGTTCATTGTTGAGTACTCTAGCAAATTAATTTAAACCTAAATCAACAACAAGTTGTCGAGTTGGTTCAGTTTGGTTCATTGAATAAAAATGGAGTGTTGGCGCACCACCTGCAATTAAACGTTCACAGAGTTTGACAATCACTTCATGACCAAAAGCTTTGATACTTTCACTGTCGTCGCCATAAGCAGCAAGTTGCTTACGAATCCAGCGTGGGATTTCTGCCCCTGTACCATCTGCAAAGCGGATTAAATTGCTTGCATTGGTGATTGGCATAATTCCTGGTGCAATTGGAATATTCACACCTGCTTTTTCTATTTGCTCAACGAAATAAAAATATGCATCTGGATTGAAGAAAAATTGGGTAATACCTGCATTAGCACCAGCATTTACTTTTTCTACAAAACGTTGAATATCTAAATCAAAACTGTCTGCTTGTGGATGCATCTCTGGGTAAGCTGCAACTTCGATATGGAAGTGATCGCCAGAATGTTCACGAATGAAGCGAACTAAATCCTGAGCATATGGAAGTTCACCTAAACCGACTTGACCAGAAGGTAAGTCACCACGTAAAGCAACGATACGGTCAATACCTTGAGATTTATATAAATCTAAAAGCTCACCAATACGTGCTTTATCATCACCGATACAAGAGAGGTGGGGTGCAACAGGTGTACCTTTGCCATTAAAGTCATTAATCGCAGCTAAAGTACGTTCACGAGTAGAACCACCAGCACCATAAGTAATTGAGAAAAACTCTGGATTTAATAGTTGCAGTTCTTGGTGAACGACACGTAATTTTTCCGCACCTGCATCAGTTTTTGGTGGGAAAAACTCAAAAGAAATAGGAACACGTTTCGTCATTTCAAATCCTTTTTTATAAATACTTATTTTGACCTCACTCTAACCCTCTCCTACAAGGAGAGGGAACTTTAGACTTAAGTGAATTAAGCTAAAATTTCTTCTCCCTCTGAGAGAAGACTAGGGTGAGGGAAATATGAAAAATTAATATTTATAAGCGTCAGATTTGAACGGACCTTCAACAGGAACGCCTAAGTAGTCTGCTTGTACTTGAGTGAGTTGGGTTAATACGCCACCAAAACCAAGTACCATTGCCGCAGCAACTTCTTCATCTAATTTCTTAGGAATCAGTTCTACACGGATTTTCGCAGCTTTTTGATCTTCAGGAAGATCGGCAAATTTCTCAGCAAATAAATGCATTTGACCGAGTACTTGGTTGGCAAAAGAACCATCCATAATACGTGATGGGTGACCTGTTGCATTACCAAGGTTCACTAAACGGCCTTCTGAAAGCAGGATCAAGTAGTTACTTTCATCTTCTGAACGATACACTTGGTGAACTTGAGGCTTAACTTCAACCCATTTGTAGCCACGTAGGTAGTTCGTGTCGATTTCAGTATCAAAGTGACCGATGTTACAAACTACCGAACCCGCTTTTAATGAATCAAGCATTGCTGAATCACAAACGTGGTAGTTACCCGTTGTAGTTACAATAAGGTCAGTGTTTTGAAGAAGGTCAAGGTTGATGTCTTCTTTCTTGCCTGTTTGAACGCCATTTTTGTATGGAGATACAACTTCGTAACCGTCCATACATGCTTGCATTGCACAGATTGGATCTACTTCAGTTACACGTACAATCATGCCTTCTTGACGAAGTGATTGTGCAGAACCTTTACCTACGTCACCGTAACCGATCACAAGTGCACGACGACCAGATAACAACATATCTGTACCACGTTTGATCGCATCATTTAGAGAATGGCGGCAACCATATTTGTTGTCGTTTTTAGATTTCGTTACGGAATCATTTACGTTGATTGCAGGAACTTTTAAAGTACCATCACGTAACATTTCATACAGACGTTGAACACCTGTTGTTGTTTCTTCAGTTACACCGTGGATTTTTGCAATCACTTCAGGGTATTTTTCGTGAACAAGTAGTGTTAAATCACCACCATCATCAAGAATCATGTTGGCATCCCAAGGTGTGCCATTTACATTGATTTGTTGTTCAAGACACCACATGTATTCTTCTTCAGTTTCGCCTTTCCAAGCAAACACAGGAATACCCGCAGCAGCGATAGCAGCAGCAGCGTGATCTTGAGTAGAGAAGATGTTACATGATGTCCAACGCACTTCTGCACCGAGTTCAACTAATGTTTCAATCAGTACAGCCGTTTGGATTGTCATATGAATACAACCCAAGATTTTTGCACCAGCAAGTGGTTTCTCAGCCGAATAACGCTTACGTAAACCAATCAAAGCTGGCATTTCTGCTTCAGCAAGTTTGATTTCTTTACGGCCATAATCAGCAAGTGAAATATCAGCAACTTTATAATCTGTAAATGAAGCAGTAACCGCGTTCATCAGGATCTCCTAGAAAAAATAGTATGGATCATTCTGTTCGCGGATGCCGTTGTCTTGCGAAGCGTTGCTTCTTACATCGAGCCTGGCAAATTGATCTTTAGTACCAATCAATTGTCGCAGCATCCCTCGATTAGGGCATTATGATACTTGGAAATTGACTTGGTTCCAATGATATTTTATGTGAGATGGTTAGAAAATGATGGATTAATGCGGAGATTAAAGTCGTCAATATTTTTAAACATAGCTTAAGGATTTCAAATCCATTTGAAACCCCAAAAATATATAAATGCTCATTAGGCTTTTAAATGATCTTCAAATTCTTCGCCAAGTTGCATAGCTAAAGCATTTCCAGATAAATCACATGTGACAAGACCATATTCTTTTTTAAAGCTGAATGTAAAGCCTCTGTTATCAGCAAGACTTTTCACTGAATATCCTAATTTTTCTAACCAAATACGAAAAGCCAATAAATTTTTTGCTTTCACAACTCTAGTTTTCATGCCAGAACTCCTTTTAACTTGTATTTATTAATAAGGGTGACCCAAAAATTTTTAAAGGGGCATTCCATATATTTATTTTTCTTCGTGTAACTAATGTAAGATTAGTTTAATCGAAACTGAATCTAATCTTAAATTTGAGATCTTATTTTTTGACAATTGTATGATTTTATTCATTTTAGATTGTATTGCGATATGTGTTATTTTTCTGATTTTTGTGCTTAATTAAATGTAAAAAATGATTTCACTTTCCACTTTATTTAAAAGCATAGAATGAAATCATCAACGTTGCGTCTTGAACTTAAAACTGATCTTTTAGGGCTCGTATACGTGCGAAGTCTTCAGCACTGTCTGTACGTAAAAAGGGGTTTGTTTCTAGCTCTAATTCAATTGTGCTTGGCAATGTCATTTGCTCTGCATCTCTTAATGTTCTGATATATTTCATGCGCTCTTGCAACGCCACATTATGGGGTTCAATTGTTAAAGCAAACTCTGCATTTGCAAGTGTATATTCATGTGTGCAGTACACTTTGGTTTGGATTGGTAATGCAGCAAGCCGATTTAATGAATGGTACATTTGTTCAGCCGTACCTTCAAATAAACGTCCGCAGCCCATTGCAAATAAGGTATCTCCACAGAACAGCGTATCTATTTCTTCAATAAAATAAACAATATGACCTAAGGTGTGTCCAGGCGTAGCAATAATTTCGATTTCCAAATGATTAAAATGAAAATGATCATTATGTTGCAAGGGATGAGAAATAAGCGCAATTTTACTGAGTTCATCACGAGGTCCAAATACTTGCAGATTTTGATCTGCCAATAAACCTTGTACACCATTGGTATGATCGCGATGCCAATGGGTCAGCCAAATTTGTTTAAGTTCAAGTTGATG
>Ga0075163_10001692_pt1 | contig 29722 bp, 27 predicted proteins | sample JI1023141ADNA_FD_71478 | JGI IMG/M metagenome (GOLD analysis project Ga0075163, IMG submission 71478) | Wastewater effluent complex algal communities from Wisconsin, to seasonally profile nutrient transformation and Carbon sequestration -... | ecosystem: Engineered > WWTP > Effluent > Algae...
GCCTCCCAGTCGACGGTGTTCCAGTGGGTCTGGTGGTAGCTCTGCGGGGGCGGCGCGGCCGGGGCCCAGGCGCGCACCATCAGAGCATGCACCTGCTCCTGAAGATGGCGCGTCACAAAGCGATCGAACTCGGCCGCAGCCTGACCGGCGCCCGACAGCTGGAGCGGCTGACCGTAGACGAGTCGCGGCTCAAAGGCAGTGCCCAGGGTCCAGGACACCGCGCCCGCGCAGTGCTGCCCGGCGGGCAATACTTTTAGCGGAATTCCCATGCGCTCGGCGCGCCTCAAGATGAGGCCGAGCCCCGGACGAAACGGCAGCATCTCGCCCTGGCGATGAATGCCGCCCTCGGGAAAAAGGACGACCATCTCGCCCTCGGCCAGGCAGCGCATCACCTCGCGAAAGCCGTTGGTGCCCACGTGCAGCCCGCGAATGTGGCTGCGCACATGCGTGGGAATGAAGCCGAAAGCCAGCAGCTGCTGCCGGATGGCATCGCCGAGCTGGCGACCGAGCAGCTTGCACAGAGCGCGCCCGCGCGGCCCCATGTTGTCGAAGTGGACCGTCTCGAACAGCCGCTCCCAGCTGAGCTCTTCGTCCAGATAGAGCTCCTCATGGATGCCCACGAACTTGATCGGGCGGCGCGCCGACAGGATCGTCAAGAGCACCTCTTCCCAGCCGGTGTGGTTCATGATGAGCAGCACCGGACCCTCGGTCGGAATGTTGTCGGCGCCCTCGATGTGATAGCGCAGGCGGCGAAAGCCGCGCTGAAGGATGCGGCACGACTCGGCGTGCGGGTAGGGAAAGCCCGGAAAAATCCTCTGGATGAGCGGGGTCATGGACATGGCTTTATGAGTCCTTTGTTGTGCCTTGTTTTGCTAGCTGCCTTGCACTCTTGTCAGCAGGCGATTCCCAAGTGCCTGCGCAGGTGTCAGAAAGCTGCCAACATCCCAAGACTTGGGAATGGCAGCGGAATTGCTTACCTGGCTTCCCAACATGAGCACAGCGACGCACCAGATGATCCTGGCCAATGCAATCCAGATGCCCACTTATGAGTGGGCGCTGCTCATCGCCATACCGGCCGCGTGGATCTTCCTTTTTCTTGGATACTGCGTGCGCGTTGCCCTGCGCGGTCCCTATCGCGTCGCCGCGCTGGAGCGCCGCACCACCAGCGCGTGGTTGCCGCGCACTCTGCTGGAGTTTGGCTACTGGCTGTATCAGACGCCGGTGCGGCTCATGGCTGGGCTCGGCATCACGGCCAACATGCTGACGCTGGCGTCGCTGGTGATCTCGCTGGGCGCAGCGCTGCTGATCGCGGGCGGACACTTTGGAATCGGCGGCTGGGTGCTGCTGCTCGCCTTCACGTGCGATGTGTGGGATGGCATGGTCGCGCGCCTGCAAGGCAAGTCGAGCCGCGCCGGTGAGTTCCTGGATGCGACCATCGATCGGTACGGCGATCTCATCGCGTTCTGCGGCTTCCTCTACTACTACCGGGCGCAGCCGGCGGCGCTGGTGCTGGTCATGGCGGCGCTGGTTGGCTCGACGCTGGTAAGCTACAGCCGGGCCAAGGGCGAGATCCACGGCGTGATCGCGGAGGTGGGCTACATGCGCCGCTATGAGCGCGCGGTCTGGCTGGGCGCCGGCACTGTGCTCGCGCCGCTGCTCGCAGCCGTGGTCGAGCCGGGCAGCGCGCATCCGACCTATCACCTCACGCTGGTGGTGATGGCGCTGCTCGCGCTGCTGGCCAACGTGACCGCCATCTGGCGCATCGTCTACATCCTGCGCGCGCTGGCCGCCTGACCCGAGCCTTGCTTTGTGATCCATGCCCGCTGAAGCGATCCACCTCACTGCCCTCGACGATACGCTCGTCGCACTGCCCGCCTCGCTGCGCACGCAGCTCGTCCGGCCCGACACCCTGCCCGCGATCCGGCTGGGCGCCATGTTCGTGGATCTGCCGTATTTCGAGGCGATCACAGTAACCCTCCTATCGCATGCGCTGGGGCTCACGCCGCGGCCGCAGCCCTGGGGCGATGTCTTCCATCAGCGCCGGCCCATTGCGCTTGGCGTGCAGCTGGGCGAAGCGGGGGTCGCGCTCCAGCGGCGAGGCGAGCGGGCTGCCGGCGACTTTCTGCGGGCGCTCGCGCTGGGTTACATGTCGCACGCCGCGGTCGACACCGCCCTGCATCCGCTGGTCAACCGCCTGGCCGCCGAGCGCGCGCACGCCATGGGCGACCATCCGCTGCGCCAGCATCGCGAGGTCGAGAAGTACCAGTCGGTGCTCTTTCACGAGGAGCGGCACAGCTGCGACTACCTGGGCCGGCCGCCGCTGCGGGACTTCATCGCGCTGGAGAGCGGGCCGCTCTGGGCCGCGGGTCCCATCGCTGGTGCCGTGCAGGGGGCGCTGCGCGAGTGCCTGGGCGAGGCCCCATCCGGCGACCTGTTTCGCCGATGGGGACGCGGATATTCGCGCTTCGTCGCCGTGCTCGGGGGCGTGCTGGGCCGCCGCGCTGTCTCGGCTGCCGAAAAGGAGCGCGAGCGGCCTGCGCTCTATATGGACGTGGACTTCCCAGGCCGATACAGCGCCGCGGTGCAGCGCTCGATCCGGTGGGTCACGCTGCTCGCCAGCTACCTGGATCATGCGGCCGGCAGCGCCGCTGCGCGCGAGTCGCTGCGGCAGCACATCCCCGAGCAGTCGCTCGATGCCCTGGAGGATGCTCACCCCGCGACTCCGCCGGCGTAGCGCGGCGGCAGGGCGCTGCATATGGGCACCGAGGTCGCTGGCCGCAGCGCCGAGCGCGCTGGCAGCGCATGCAGGCCGCGCAGCACGATGCCCGGCTTGCGCACCGCTGCTGCTGGATCGATATGCAGCTCGGGCATGCGGCGCACGAGCGCAGATAGGAGCAGCTGCCCCTGCATGCGCGCCAGCGCCGCGCCAACGCAGTAGTGCGGACCCAGGCTGAACGAGAGATGGCGATTTTCCCGCCGCCCAATATCGAAGCGGTCGGGCTCGGGGAAGATCTCGGGATCGCGGTTTGCGGCCGCGATCACCGCGACCACGGCCTGCCCCTTTTCGATCCGCTGGCCGCCGATCTCCATCGCTTCGGTCGCGGTCTTAGTGGTCAGCTGACCCGGCGGATCGTAGCGCAGCATCTCATCGAACGCGCTGGCCGCCAGCGTCGGATCCGCGCGCAGCCGCTCAAGCTCTCCAGCGTTTTTGCACAGCGCCAGGAGCCCGCTGCTCACCGCCGCGGTAACGGTCTCGTGCCCGGCCATCAGCGTGAAGATCGCGGTGGCCAGGAGCTCCTCGTCCGACAAGCGATCCTCCTCATCGCGCGCCGCAATCAGGGCACTCAAAAAATCGCCTGATGCGCCTCTGGCGCTGTGCCGGCGCAGCGCGATCGCGTCCTGAAAATAGGCGACCATCTTCGCGGCGGCCTGATGCGCGCCCTTGAGTCCGGGCAGGATCTGCGTGCCATCGAGCAGCACCGACATGGCATCGGTCCACTGCTTGAGCTGCTCGCGATCCGCCCGCGGCAGCCCCATGATTCCCGACATCGCACCCAGCGACACGGCCATTCCCAGATCGTGCACCACATCGAAGTGCCCGCGCTCCCGCTCGATCGCCAGCGCCGCATCGATGACCTCTTCGATGAGTGCGCTCAGCCACGGGCGCATCGCCTCCACGGTCTGCGGCAGGAAGGCCTTGTTGATCAAGCTGCGCAGCCGCGTGTGCTCAGGTGGATCCTTGAAAAAGAGGTTCCCATCGCACAGGACAGGCGGCATCAGGCTGCTCGCAGCCGCCTGCGCGGACAGGCGCGGATCGCGCAGCGCCGCCGCAACATCGCGATACCGCGTCAGCACCCAGAACCGCACGCCAAACAGCCGCGCGCAGTACACCGGCGCCTGGGTGCGCAGGCGGTGGTAGGTCGGGTAGGGATCGGCCTGAAACTCGGCGGAAAACGGCTGCAATAAGTGAGTCACGGTCAAGCTCCATAAGTCTCGGCTCGGAGGCGCGCTTCAGGTTTCGAGCAGGCGCGCGCGACGGCGCTTGTCGAGCGCGTAGGTCATCCAGCCGCGATAGACCAGCGCCTGCTTGGGCCAGCGCAGCACCGCGCGCAGGCGGCTCCGGCGCAGGATTCGCTGAAGGGCAGCGCGATCATCGGCGCGGCGCTGCTCGCTTCGCGAATCCAGGAAGCGGGAGCGCGCCTGATCAAAGCGCACGCCCACTTCAGCCAGCGAATCGATCAAGAGCGGCGAGAAGCGCTCGTCATAGTGCGCGGCAAAGCTCTGGTAGAGCGCGTTCAGCTTCTGCGGTCCCTCGGGCCGAACCTCGGCCCGGTAGGACAGCGCAATACATGCACGCACCGCGTCGTTTAGCGACGAGTCCGGCGGCAGATCCAGCGCCACCAGCCGCGCGACCTGCTGCCGCGCCTGCGCAGCAAGCGACTCCACCGCGAGCCGCTCCCGATCGCTGCGCGCATAAACGGTCACCGAGTATTTGCTCAGGCGGCCGGCCAGATATAGATCGCGCAGGGCGCTGAGCTCGGCCGCAGCGGTGCCCGCTTCAATCAGGTTCAGCTTCGCCAGGGTGGGACCGCCGGCCTCGGCGCGCAGCGCCAGCGTCAGCGGCGGCAGGCGCGGGGCCAGAGAGCGCGTCAGCGCCCCATATCGCAGCTGCCGCAGCGCCGGCTCCAGCGCGCCGTCATCCAGGATCGCCAGCAGATCCGGCACCCCGCGCAGCCCAGTCGGACCCGCGAGGCAGCTGCCAAACAGCACCAGCGCCGCCAGCGCATCGCCCAGCTGCGCTCGGGTCAAGGCCACCAGCGAGTTCACATCTTGCGCAGCGGTCATTGCCAGCGGTCCATGAGCGACATCCACTCGACGGATGCGCGAAAGCCGATCCAGCGCGCGAGCTCCGTCGGAACCGCGGGGATGGTGGCGCGAAACCAGGGCAGCTCCTGCGGGGCGGCGCCATCGCACAGGATATGGGCGACCCACGCGCCCGACGCAGTGGCCAGCGCGACCCCATGACCGCACCAGCCCACCGCCTGCACGATCCGGGAGCAGTCGGGCAGCGCGGCGATCGTGGGCAGCGCATCCAGCACATAGCCGATGACCCCGCTCCAGCCGCCTGCGATGGCGATGCGCGCGCCCTCGGGAAAGGTGCGTGCGAGCTCGTCGCCCAGACGGGCCAGCGCCTGCTCCGACGCATCATCGGTCGCGGCGCCGCCCCAGCCGTAGCGCGGACGCTCGCCGCCAAAGATGATGCGCCGATCCGCGGTCAGCCGGAAGTAGCTGAACAGGCGGCGCGCATCGAGCACGCCCTCGCGCCCAGCCCAGCCGATGGCGGCCAGCGCTTCACTGTGCAGCGGCTCGGTCACCAGCGCCTGGAGCTGCACCGGCAAGAGCCGCCCGCGCAGGATGCCCAGCTGCGGCGAGTAGCCCGCGGTCGCGATCACCACCTGCCCAGCCGTCACCTCGCCCGCGTCGAGACAGAGGCGCACGGCGGGCTCGGCGGCGCCGGGCTTGAGGATCTTGCGCACGCGCGCCTGCTCGTAGATCAGGCCGCCGCGCGCTTGCACGCAGCTGGCGAGCCCTGCCACGAGCTTGAGCGGATGCAGGATGCCAGCATTGGGAAAGCGCAGCGCCGCTGGCCCAGACTCTGCTGACGCTTTTTTTGACTCGCTGCGGGGCAGAGGCCGCAGCCGGATCGTCTTTGCCAGCGCTGCTTCGTCGAGCGGCTCGCCGGGCAGGCGCAGCGCCCGCAGCATCGCGGCCTGCGCAGCGAGCCGCCGGCGTCCGCCCGCCGAGCGAGCCACCACCAGCTGCCCCGTCATCGCAAGCTCGCAGTGGATGGACTCGCGCTGGATGAGCGCGGCCACCTCGGACACCGCGCTCAGCGTCTGCGCATACAGCTTGCGCGCGCCCTCGGGTCCCAGGCGGCCCACCAGCGCGAGCAGGCTCTGCCCCACGCCGGGGCTCAGCATGCCGGTGGTGCGTCCCGAAGCGCCGGCTCCCAGCTGCTCGGCCTCCAGCACCACGACCCGGGCGCCGGGTCGCCGCGCGAGCACGTGATAGGCGGCCGAGAGACCCGCGAAGCCGCCGCCAATCACCGCGATGTCCGCATGCACGGCGCCGCCGGGAAAGCGCGGCAGCTCGGGGCGACCGCTCCACAGCCAGTAGGGTGCGATGGCCTCTACGCGCATAGGCGGGCTCCCTGATCGAGGGTCTGGGCAACCGCCGGCGTGCGCCGCACCCGCCAGATCCGTCCGTCGACCAGATAGTGATGCAGGGCAACGCCCCAGCCAAGGCCGAGTAGCATGTTGCGCAGGAGCGATGGCGCGAGCAGCGCAACTCCCATCACTCGCGGCCCATACCACAGCAGCCCGAGCAGCACGCCCCAGCCCAGATAGGCGAACAGACTTCCCGTCGGAACGCGCCCCTTTCCGCGCTCGTACTGCCACACCACGCGGTGGTACTGAAAGTTGTGGAAGATGGTCAGCGTGGCCGTGATCGTGAGCAGGTTGTCGAGCAGCGCGAACACCAGCAGGTGAAAGCTGATAACGATCAGCAGAAACAGCTCGCGCGGGCCGGGGCGCAGGCGCCGGCCGACAAAGCGACGCGCAAGCAGCAGCAAGAGCCCCAGACCCGCCGCCGCGCAGGACAGATCCAGACCCGCGCGCAGCGTCGGCAGCCACACCCGCGGCAGCAGCTGCGGCAGGCCGCTGTAAAGGTATCCCTCGCTCAGCGCGAAGCGCATGTAGGGATAGAGGCAGCCGAGCCACAGGATCGCTGCATCCAGGCGCAGCGCCTTCGGATCTGCGGGCTGCACGCGCCGCTCATAAAGGACCAGGATTCCGTAGTGCTGGCGCACCAGGTGCCAGTAGGCCCACAGGTACGCAAGCAGCAGGAAGTGGCGAAACAGCCACCCGGCATGGCCCAGCAGCGACGGCGTCTGCGGCAAGAAAAGCGCATCGATGATCGCCAGCACCGGACCGAGCACGATCAGAAGCCAGGACCAGCTGCCGGGCAGCGCGCTCCTGGACGCGGCATCCGGAGCCAGGTAGGTGCGCGCATAGGTCCCCAGCACATGCGTGCCGTCAAACAGCACGCCCCACAAAAGCAGCAGCAGCACCGCAGGGTGGTCTGCGGCATAGGTGCTGTCGGAGAGCGGCGGCAGCAGCGCGAACAGGGCCAGCAGCACCAGCCCGGCCACCACCGAGCCGTGAAACCACAGCAGATCCTCGCGGCGCGAGATGATCCAGGGGCTCATGCAGTCCTCCAGAGCGATGCGGATGGCGATGCTGCGCTCGCTGCGGCAGGCGCTCTGCGGGTGGCCATGCGGGCCCACAGATGCCGCTGGATGAGCTGCCCCAGCGGCGAGGCCCCGAGCGAGAAGATCCGACGGTGCACGCTGTCGCCGAGCACGCCGGGCAGGGCGTAAAAGCGGCTCATCCAGTGCGACCAGCGGATCTGCGCATCGTTTCTGGGCCAGCGCTCCTGCTCGTACGCGCGCAGCGGTCCATCGAGCGCAGCGCCGCCAAAGCCGTCGGCGAGCGCCGGACCCAGGTGACGGGCGAGCGCCGCGGCGTCTTCGATGGCCATGGTCATGCCCTGCCCCGCCGTGGGATTCGTGACGTGGATGGCGTCGCCCATGAGCGCTGCGCCGGCAGCCAGATAGCGCGGAGCATGGCCGCGATGCAGCGCATAAAGGTGCGCGCCTTTGGGAAACGGACGCTGCCCCGCGAGCAGCTGCGAGCGACGGCCGATTGCGGCCAGCTTGGCTTCGAGCGGGCCAGCGCGAAACAGATCCTGATCCGCGCTGCGCACCAGCACGCCGAGCCCGACACGATCCTCCCCCTGCGGCACCACCAGGATGCCACCGTCGGGATGGAGCTCCAGCCGCATCGCATCTTCGTAGCTTGCCGGCCGCTCGACCTCGATGATGTAAAAGCCGTGGTCGTAGGGCTCGTGCACGATCCCAAGACCCAGCAGCGAGCGCACTGTCGATGACGCACCGTCGGCCCCCACCACCAGGCGCGCTCGCACCGGCACCTCGCTGCCGCCCTGGACCAGCACTGCGCCGACCACGCGACCGCGCTCGCTGCCATGTTCGCGCAGCAGCCCGCTGATGCGACAGCCGTAGCGCACCTCGGCCTGGCCGGGGCTCGCGGCAGCTGCGCTCTCGACCAGCACGCGCTCGATCTCGGGATGCGGCAGCACCAGATAGGGGGCGCGCTCCAGATCGGATTCGGGTCCGGTGAGCGGCGCTTCAAACAGCAGCCCGGCCCGATGGTGATGCACCTGCATCTTGCGCACCGGTCGCGCCCCGGCGGCCAGGATCGCGGGCAGCGCGCCCCAGCTGTGCAGGTGCTGCGTCACTGCCGGCAGCAGGCTATCGCCGCGGTTGATATTTCCCGGGCCCGAGCGGCGATCCACCGCCAGCACGCGCAGCGGGTAGCGTGAGGCCAGCGCCAGCGCCAGCGCCGCGCCGCCCACGCCAGCCCCCGCAATCACGACGTCGTATTCTGCGGCTCTGGTCATCACGCCGCCTCCTCGATCCGACCGGCTGCGAGCGCATCGGGGCCAAGCACGAGCAGGCCCCGATGCACGCAGCGCAGCGTGAGCGGCGTCTGACCGCTCGGCAGCTCGCCATCAATGCACAGCGGCAGCAGCTCTTCGCTCGTCCCGTCCGGGCCCTGGATCTCGACCCAGGGACTCTGCGCAAGGATCACGCCGGGCACCTCGGCGTGCGTGCCGCGCAGGATGCGAGGAAAGTGGCCGAGCAGGCTCAGCTTGGGCATGCGCGGCACGATGCACAGGTCCAGCGCGCCATCGTCGACCTGCGCCTGCGGGCTGACCTGAAAGCCGCCGCCGTAGCTGCGCGTGTTGGTGACTGCGCAGAACATCACCTCGCCGGCGAAGCTGCCGCCCTGCCAGCGAACGCGCACGCGGCGCGGCCGGTATTCCATGAGCCCGCGCAGCGCCGAGTAGATGTTCAGGGCCTTGGAGCGCGCAAAGCGCGAGCCGTGAATATGGCGCAGCGCCAGCTCATCCAGGCCCACCGATGCGACGCAGCAGAAGCGCCTGCCGCCCGGCTGGATCTCGCCGACATCGACCCAGCGCGGAGTGCCGTGCAGCAGCGTGGCAAATGCGGTCGCGAGGCTGCGCGAGGCCCCGATATCATTGGCAAAATCGTTGCCCGAGCCCGTGGGCAGCACGGCCAGCGGGGTCCGCTGCGGGCTCCTCAGCGCAGCCAGCGCATCGATCGCCATGGTGACGGTGCCATCGCCGCCGGCCACTGCCAGGGCGCGCAGCGATGCGGCGGGATCCTGCGCTTTTTGCACCAGCTCGACAAAGTGCGCAGGGCTCTGGCTCTCGACCCACTCCAGCCCGCCGGCGTGCGGCAGCGCTGCGCTGGCTGCGCGCAGCTTTTGAAGCGCCTGCGCGCCGCGGCCCGAGCGGGCGCTGGGATTGATCACGACTTGGGTACGCTGTGCGAAGTGCGACATGAGCGGCTCCCTCAGATCGAGCGGGTGAGGATCAGCAGATCCCAGATGGCGCGCAGGCTCAGCGGACGGGCTGCGACCAGCTCTGGCTCGACGAGCTCCGGGCCCCACTTGAGCTTGTAATCGACCTGGCTCTGCGCGGGGTAGATGAGGCTGCCGTAGCGCGCCAGCATGCGGATGAGCCAGGCGAGCACCGGACTTGCGCCCTGCTCTTCCGCACCGCTGGTCACAAACGGCGTGAAGCCAAAGTGCAGATAGCAGGCGCCTTCGCTGCGCAGCCGCTCCATGGCGTCGGCATTGCACAGCTCCATGGCCCCGGGCGGCGAGTCGGGCACCCGGCGCGTGAGGTCGTGCAGGTATCCGGGCTGGCTGCCAAAGACCGGCACATAGGTGATGAATCCGAGCCACCGGGCAGCGCTGCCTTCGCCGTGCACAGCGACGAAGATGCGCCGCGCTTGATCGATCTCATTGTCGGGTTCGGTTCTGGGCTCGCCACCGAGCTCGCCGATCATGAAGTCGAGCTCCTTTTTGCCCTTGTTGCGGATCCAGCGGTCGCTGATCTGGTGCAGTCTGGCAAAGGTCTCGGCGCTGCGCGGCAGCTCGCGTCCGACCTCCAGGATGCGCACGCCCAGCGAGCGGGCGCGCTTGATCTTGTTGCGCAGCTTCATGCGGCGCGTGCCGGCCAGGCTGTAGGTGGGCAGCTGCAACCCGTACGAGGTTCCCAGCTGATTTACGACAAAGCCGCGCTCGCGAAACAGCGCCGCCTGCGCCAGTCGCAGCTGCACCGCCACCACCCGCTTGCGCCGGGCCGCAGCCTCGGACAAGAAGCGGTCGAGCAGCAGCCCGCGCGAGGCCGGCGGCGCGTGCACGCCCCCGAACAGAAACAGGTGGCCGCCGCGCTCGCGGTAGGAGATGAAGCCCTCGCAGTCGCGGTCCCGGAACTGCTGGTTGCGCGAAGAGAGGGCCAGAAATCCCGACGGATGATCAATATGCGCGCCCAGCGCACCAAGCCCCGCATGCAGCTCGCGCTCGGGTGCAGCCAGCGCCTGCGCGGCGGTCATGGCAGTCTCGCGCCCTGCCGCGCATCGGCGAGCAGGCGGGAAGCGGGGGTCTCGGCCGGCTCAAAGGGCAAAGACGTTGGCTTGTAGGTGTTGCCGAACAGGCCGCGATCGCCCAAAAGGTGGATGGGCAGCGCGAGCATCGCCCACTCGACCTCGCCGCTGGCGACAAACCACAGCGCGAGCACAGCAGCGACGGTGACGAAGCTGTGGCAGAGGTTGTAGAGGTGGTGGAAGATGGGGGAGATCCGCACCGGACCGCGCACTGCGCGAGCAGCGGCCAGGCGATAGGCGATGGCGCCGGGCACGTAGCCGATGAGATCGACCAGCACGAAGGCGAGCATGAAGCGGCTCCAGCGCACGTCGCTGCTGAAGGCGGCGATGAGATAGCAGAGTCCGCCGAGTGCGATGAGAGATTCAAGGCGCACCAGGCGCCAGGTTGAGCTGGTATGGAAGCGGTTCATCGGGTCCATGACGGTCTCCTTTTTCCTAAATCAGGCCGGCGGCGCCAAGCAGCCGGGTGTGTTCGCTGTCGATGCTGTGATGGATGAGCGCGACCTGCTCGGCGTACGGCGTCTCGCTGATGAGCCGGCCGGGCGCCATCTCCGCGCCCGCGAACAGATCGCGATGGCGCCGCGCCACTGCGTCAAAAAGGCCAACGAAGACGCGCACGTAGTACTGAAAGACCTCGCGCAGCGCCTGCCGCGCTTCGCTGCACAGGCGGGCCACGCGCACCTGCGCCGCGGGATCGTCCGCGAGCAGGGTCTTGACCAGGTGCGCACCAAATGTGACATGCCGCGTCTCGTCGACAAATGCGCTGCGGACCAGCCGCGACAGGTAGGGATCGATGGGCCGCCAGTAGCGCTCTTCATAGGCGTAGAGCGGATAGGCCATGCCTTCGAGCAGCAGGTTCACGAGCGTCATGCCCTCCAGAAACGAGCCGCCGTCAGCGACCTCATAACAGCGGCTGATGAAGCGGCGCAGCGGCGGCGTCAGGATGGCATCGTCGACCTGGCCCGGCGGCAGACCGCACAGGGCGCGCGACTGATCGCTGCGGCGCAGGAACATCTCGTAGTGGTGCGCCTCATCGAGCGTCTGCTGCGCAGAGAAGCTGAGCGCATCCTGGCTGGGGGCCCGCCGCACCAGCGCCCCCGAGACGCGCAAGGCGGCCTCTTCAAAGACCACGAACAGAGCCAGATCCAGCCGGTGCACTTCGGCGAGCGCGCGCGACTCGGTGAAGATCGGCGCCAGCACTTCGGGCACGGTGGCCAGCTGCTCGGCCTCGTGCGGCCACTGTCGCGCCGGCACCCGCCGCCACCAGTGATCGACGCTGAGATCAATCTTTTTGGCCTGGGCCACTGCGGTCTCCTTTGCGATGCGGACGCCGCTGCGGCGCCGCCATGACCATGAGCAGGGTCAGCGCATAGGCGCTGCCCAACAGCGCCAGCACCGCGCCGCGAATCGGCAGGGCGCTGATGACGCAGATATCGATCACCACCGCGACCGCCAGGGCGGCGAGCAGCAGGGCCAGCATGCGGCCGAACATCCGTCGCTGCGGGCTTCGATCCGGCTCGCAGAAGGGCGGCTTCTCGCGCGTCCAAGCCGCGGCTGCGTACGCCAGCGCCGCAGCGGGCGCAGCGGCCACGATCGCGGGCAGCAGCATGCCGCCCCAGCGCACAGCCGCGGTCGCGGCCATGCAGAACCCGAGCAGCGCCAGCAGCGCCCGCTGCGGCAGCAGGCTGGCGCCATCGAGCTTGGCCAGGCTGCGCGGCAAGAGCCCCTGCGAAGCCAGGGCTGCGGTCAGGCGCCCCAGCGTCAACAAGGCGCCGTTAAACGACGTGTACGAAGCCATAAGAGACAGCACCACCACGATGAGCAGCGCCAGCCAGCTGCCGCTGGCCTGGGCCATGGCCAGCTGCGGGATGGCCACGCCCTCAGCGGGCCGTGCAGCGGCGGGCAGACAGCAGAGGCCCAGCGAGATGATCGCGTAAAAGGCGGTCAGGATCAGGCTGCTGCCGCACAGCGCGCGCCGCAGCGCAGTGGTCTGCGCCAGGTCGGCCTGGCAGGTGATGAGCTCGAATCCCATGAACAGAAACAGCGCCTGCCCGACCGCTGCCACAAAGTGCGGCAGCGACGGTGCAGCGACCCAGATTCGCGCGCTCAGAGCGCCGGCCTGCGCCGCCTGGACCACGGCCAGCAGAGACAGGGCCGCAAGCCCCAGCAGCAGCGACCACGTTGCCAGCGCCTGCGCGCGCAGACCCAGCTGAAGTCCGGCGCGGCACAGCGCCCAGGTCGCAATCAGGAATCCGAACGAGCCGAGCTCCCAGGGCAGCGCAGTCAGCCTGCTCAGCAGGATGCCGGTCACCGTGGCCTCAGCCCCGACGAGAAACAGGCTCAGGAAAAAGTAGGGCAGCGCGAGCAGCAGCGCCCGGCGGCGGCCGAGTCCGCGCGAAAGATAGGCCAGGATTCCGGCGCTGCTGGGCACCACCACGGCAAGGCGGGCAAAGCTGCGGGCCAGCGCAAAGCAGAGCGCGCCGCCGCACAGCACGGCCAGCGCCGACCAGATGCCACCGACGAGCTGCTCGATGGCCAAAAGCCCCACCGCGCAGATGGACGCGACCGCGGTACCGCAGCCCGTGGCAAGGAGCAGGCCCAGGCCGAGGGGCCGCTTGGTGCCGGTGCCCGCGCCCGGACCCGGCGATGGGACCTTCATCACCGACATGGCTAGGCGGCTCCGGCCAGCGAGGTGAGGATGTAGTCGAGGCGCAGAAAGTCCGGCTCGGGTCCCTGCACGGTGAGCTCCCCGAACAGGTAGGGCTCATTGGGCAGGCGCTCAAGCCGCAGGATGTCGCGCAGCACCTCAAGCTCGGCGCGCACCACGATGTCGCTGGGGGCGCAGAGCGGCTTGACCTCGACGGCGCGACCGTCGTCCACGCGCAGCCACACGGCCTCCTGGGAGTCGGTTGCGATGAGCGCGATGCTCAAGCTCCAGCCGCGGTTGTCCTGGAGCAGCGCCGCGCTCTGGTGATACTTGGCGACGAACGATAAGGCGTCGCCCAGCAGTGCATCGGCCTGCGCGCTCATGCTGCACCTTCCTCTGCGTGAGAGCTCATCGGGGTGACAGGCTGGCCGTCGCGCATCGGCGCCGCCAGCGTGAAGCCGTGCTGCTGGGCCAGGGCTCGGACCTTGTGGGCCGTGTCGAGCCCGATGTTGTCGCCGACTCCGAAGTCGGCAGTGGCGCCGCTCAGCGCGAGCAGCATGGTCTCGGACAGGCAGGCCAGCTGCACGCCTGCGGGCAGCCCCTGGAGGTTGCCGGCGCCCAGGCGCAGCGACGGGTCGGGCAGCGCCACCAGGCCGCCATCGATGACCGTGACGTCGGGGCGGGCGCGCAGGGCTGGGGAGGCGTCAAAGGGCCGCGCGACATCGCAGATGATCGTGCCGGGCGCGATCGTGCAGCGATCCAGCACCGGACGGGCCGCACCGGTGGCCGAGATGATCAGCTCGCAGCCCGCGAGGGCCGCCGGGTCCTTGGCAATATCGATGTCAATTTTGTCATTTTTGCCAAGCTCAGCTGCGAGCTCGTGCAGCTCTTGCGGATCGCTGTCGGGGTTTCCCAGCAGCAGCAGCTGGCGCGGCTGGAGCTCGGCCAGGAGGCGGGCGCAGAGCTTGCCCACAGAGCCGCGCGCACCGACGACACCCACACGCGCGGAGCCGAGCGTGCGGCCGTGGGCGGAGGCCACGCTGCGCAGCGCCTCCACGGCCATGAGCGCGGTCAAGGTGTTGCCGGTGGTGATGGCAGGACCGCGGCCAATCACATCCAGGCCGCGCCGCGAATAGGGGGTCGTGAAGCCGCCCAGACCCACCACGCTCGCGCCCAGCGCCGCGGCCAGATCCACGGCCCGCGTGAGCTCGGCGCTCATCCGCCGGCGGCCGACGCGCAGCATCTGCTCGGGCAGCATGCCGACGGCGATGATGTAGCCCTCGGCAGTGGCGCCGCAGGCCGAGCGCAGCGTCGGAGCGCGCAGGACCACGCCGGCCGGCATGGCGGCGGCGAACTCGCAGTAGCGACCCAGCTCGCGGGCGCTGAGCCGCGCCAATGTCGGATCGGTGGTGACCACATCGGCGAGCTGCGTGTAGTGCAGGATGAAGGCGTAGCTGGGCGTGGGCGGCGCAGCGCCCTCGCGATTCGCAGGCTCCACAGAGCCGGAGGCGGGCTCTGGAAGTGGCAGCGTCAGCCTCGGCAGGCGCAGGGCCGTAGCCGGCGGCTCGTGGCGCGCAGAGGTGGCCCCGATGGCGCGCGCAAAGGCCGCACCATCGCGATGCTCCAGCAGCGCGAGCACAGATTCGATCGCGTCCATCGCGCTGTCGAGCTGCTCGGAGTTGATCACCAGCGGCGGCGCCAGGCGCAGCACATTTGCTGATCCCAGCGACGGCAGCACCAGCACGCCGGCGCGCTCGGCGAGCGCCGCGGCGACCGCGTAGGGGAGGAGTCCCTGCTGGCTGAAGTAGCCCAGGAAGAAGCCATCCATGGGACCGCTGGGGCGCAGCTCGATGGCGCCAAAGAGGCCGCGCCCGCGCACGGCCGCGACCGCCTGCGGGAAGCGCTGCGGCAGCGGGCGCAGGCGCTCTTGCAGCTGCTGGCCGGTGCGGGCCGCAGCCTCGACAAGTCCGCCCTCCACGAGCTCGCGCAGGACCGTGAGCGCAACGCGGCTGGCGATGTTGTTGTTGGCGAAGGTCGAAGAGTGGCGCAGCGCAAAGCCCTCGTCCCACCACGACTCGCAGACCAGGCAGGCGCCGATGGGAAACAGGCCGCCGCCAAGCGCCTTGGACAGGAGCAGCAGGTCCGGCACCACGCCCTCGTGCTCGCACGCCAAGAGGCGGCCGGTGCGGCCCAGTCCGGTCTGGATCTCGTCGAGGATCAGCGCCACGCCGTGGCGCGTGCACAGCTCGCGCACCTGCCGCAGGTAGCCGGCCGGCGGCACGTAGACGCCGCGCTCGCCCTGGATGGGCTCCAGGAGCACGGCGGCCACGTCGCGGCCCTGCTCGCTCAGGAGGCGCTCCAGCGCGTCTATGCAGCCGAACTCGAAGCGCAGAAAGCCGGGCGGCGGCGGCCCAAAGTCGCGTGCATACTGGCGCTGTCCGGTGGCGGCCAGGGCGCCCATGGTCTTGCCGTGATAGGAGCCCTCCGCAGACAGGATCAGCGGGCGGCGGCTGCGCGCCCGCACCAGCTTGATCGCGGCCTCCACGACCTCGGCCCCCGACGAGGCCAGCACGCAGTGGCGCAGCCCGCACAGGCGCGCGAGCTCCGCGGCCAGCGCTTCGGCATAAATGGCGCGGTAGGGCTGCACCATCGCCGGGGTGCCCTCCTCCAGAGCCCGGCGCACCGTGGCGCTCACCGCCCGGTTCGCATGGCCCAGCGCGACGGCGCCGTACTGCGCGTAGCAGTCCAGGAAGCGGCGCCCCTCCTGATCCCACAGCCAGACGCCATCGCCGCGGACCCAGGCGCGATCGAACCCGCAGTGATCGAGGAGGCGGCGGAGGGTCGGATTGAGGGCGTCGGGGCAGGGGCTATCAATAATAGGAACAGAGCCGGTCGGGGCGATCCGCTTGGAAGCGGATTCAGGGCTAATTCTTTCTAAAGATAAGCTCCGCATAGACATCAACATATGACTGAGAAATTCGGACTGTCAATCGTAGGTTTTTAATCACTACACTGCCCAGTTTTTGACATTTAACGCATGAGCTCGGCTGACACTTCAGCTGACAGCTGGTGGGTGATTTTTGACGGCTAACGTCAAATATCTGTCGAATATTAACGACAGCTATTTTCGTTAGTTCATAAACGCCCTTTTCACCGCAACTTCCGACGAGAAGGCTCTTTCGACGGCATGTGACGGAGTTGACAAAATTGCAGTGAAGAGGCCGCCACGAATTGTCGATTTGGCAATATTTGAATTCAGATTGATCAAGTCTAAAATTCTACATAAACTGAGAAAATTGTAATGATTTTCATTTTCAAAAACCAAACATGATAATTGCCATTTTTGCAAAATATCAATTGTGGCTTATTAGTCAAATTTGCCTTCGAAAATATTGAATGGTTGTGTCCGCTATTAAATTAATTAACAACTCGACCGCAGCGGCCGGTTGGCGGTGGGGTTTGTGTGTTATCTGAGGTGACCGCTGCGGAGGCCCTCCATGAATGATTTTGATTTCAGACGACCGCTCAAGGTCGCGCTGGTCAGCGACTTCTGCCTGCCCAGGCAGGGCGGGATCGAATATCAGCTGCGCGATCTGGGGCTACAGCTGACCGCAGCCGGCCACACCGTGCACCTTATTACATCGACGCCGGGCCCAGCAGAGGTGGCGGGCCTGCGGGTGCATCGGCTGGCGACCAGCCACGTTCCCAAGCTGGCGGTGATGTGGAATCCGCTGGCGTTCGCGCAGGTGCGAGCGCTCATCGCTCGCGAGCGCTACGATGTGCTGCACTGCCACACGGCGCTGTCGCCGCTGGCCAACGGCACGGCGCTGCTGGGACGGCAGCTGGGCATCCCAAGTCTGCTCACCGAGCACTCGGTGCTGCGCGATGACTGGGCCCCAGTGTTCCGGGCGGTGCGCGGACTCTATCGCTGGCCGCGCTGGCCGCATCTGCTGAGCGGGGTGAGTCGCGTGGTGGCGGCGGATCTGCGGCGGATCTCGGGGCGCGAAGATGTTGTGGTGCTGCCCAACGGCGTCAACCTGGACGAGTGGCGACTCAGCGACGTGCTATTGGAGCAGAGGCGCTCGCAGCCGAGCCGCAGCGGGCGGCGGCGGCGCGTGACCAGCGTGATGCGATTTACGCCGCGCAAGCAGCCGCTCGATGTGGTGCGCGCGATGGCGCATGTCCATGCGCAGCTGCCGGAGGCGCAGCGGCCGATCTTCACGCTGGTGGGCGATGGGCCGGAGCGCGAGCGCGTCGTGGCGCTGGCCGAGCAGCTGGGTCTGACGGCGGAGCTGGAGCTGCCGGGGTTTCTGCCGCGCGAGGAGGTGCGCAAGATCCTGTATGACTCTGAGCTGTTCATACTGCCCACTGCCAAGGAGGCGCTGAGCATTGCCGCGATCGAAGCGCGCTGCGCGGGGCTGCCGGTGGTGGCGATGGCGGGGAGCGGCGTGAGCGATGTGGTGGCGTCGGGGCGGCAGGGCTTTTTAGCCAGCTCTGGACGCGAGTTTGGCGAGGCCATCGTGCGGCTTCTGCGCGATGAGCCGCTGCGCCAGCGCATGGCTGCGGAGGCGCGAGCTGGGATCGAGCGCTTTGCCTGGCCGCAGATCTTGCACGAGCATCTGGAGGCTTATGCGCGCACCGCGGCTCAGTGCAGGGCGGCGGCGGTGGATGATGCGACGACGGTGAGGCGAGCTGCGACCGGGTCGTGAAGCCGCGGTCGATTTTTTTCGGCAGGCGGTCGGTTAAGTAGGAGGCAGGACCGGTCTCGGCGCCTTGGGCGGCGTGCTCTGGCCCTGGTCGGGATCGGTCTGGAGCACGAAGGGATAGGTGACGCTCACGACGCCGCCCTGCGGCTTGGGAAAGCTCCACGAGCGCACGGCGGCGGCGATGCACTCTTCGACAACGGTGTTGCCCAGCGTGGAGGACTCGACCTCGGACTTGGTGACCTCGCCACCGGTGCCGATGATGAAGTGGATCAGCACGCGGCCGCCGAGCTTGGGGTTCTTGCTGAGCTCGCGCTCATAGCAGGTGCGCACCTCCATGATGTGCTGGCGAATCACCCTGCGGATGAGCTCCTTGTCGAGCCTGCCCTTGCTCGCATCCGGCGGCGCTTGCGAGCCGGGAGCGACGTTGCGAGCTGGCAGCACGTCCGCGATTCCCAAGCTCGCGCCCAGTCCCACGTACACTCCGAGCAGAGCTGCAATCAAAGCCGAATTTTGCCAACGCATGAATATGGACTCCTTCGATCAACCGATGATCAGCTTGAAGACGTCCCACGCAGCGGTGTGGTTGCCGTCGGTTGGCGGCTGGTTCCACAGGTAGATGGCCTTGTAGGTTTTGACGACGCCGTTTTCCACGACCACGCCGCCCACATAGAGCTGCGGGTTTGTGCCCACGCGGGCCGATGAGAAGCTGATCCAGTAGTACTGCTTGCCGCCATACGACAGGGTCTCGGGCGCCCACTTGGGCCAGCTGTTGATCACGCCGGGGCTGCTCTTGCCGGTGCAGGCCGGCGGATCGTTGGCTGCGAGGCGCGTCGCTGTGCCGCCGGTCGCGGGAACAACTGAGACCTCGGCCTGGCTGTTGTTGTAGCTGGTCTGGCCCTTGGGCACGCTGCTGAAGGCGATGAGCTTGTCGTCGGGGGAGTAGGCGGGATAGTACTCGTTCTTGTTGGGATCGCTGGCGCCCGCGACCGGTGCGGCCTGGCCGCCCTGGCGGTTGTTGTAGGGCACGGTGTAGATGTCGCCATCGCCGCTGCCCAGCGTGACGCCCGAGCTGGGATTGTTGCCCGACACATAGACGATGTTCTGGCCCGAGTGGCTGAACACGGCCGCGGCCGCGCCCTTGGTGTCGCCGGTGCGCTTGAGGATGTCCCAGCCCACGCCCTGCGTGGTGGCGGTGGCCTCGAGATCGATCCACGAGATCTCATAGGGCGAGGTACCCAGGTGGCTCATGACCAGCGCCACGTGGTCGCCGGTTCCCCAGTGCGCGGCCGAGAAGGTCGGATACTCCTGCTGCTGGCGCGCGAGCAGCGTGCGCCCGGCAGCGGTCAGAAACGGCGGCTCGGTGAGCAGGCCGTCGACGGAGCGGAAGCCGATCTGGGCCGGGTCGCCGTTGCCCGCGTCATCGGTGCGCGAAAACGCGACGTAGTTGCCATCCGGAGTGGAGCTGTGGCAACCCACGCACTTGACCGTGGCGCCAGCCTGCGCGGGCTTGAGCACATCGCGCACGGTCTCTTCGCCGATCTTGAAGCCGCGCAAGACCGTGCCGCTGGTGGTGGTCCAGTAGACGATGGAGCCGGCGGCTGCGACCGGTGCGATGGTGATGTCGCCGCTGGTGCCGCGCGACGGCATGCCGACGATGTTGCCGCCGGTGATCTGCGCGCCGCGCACCGTGATCGTGATGGGCTGATCCACCGTGTGCGCGGTCAGGCTCGCCCACAGATCGGCCGGCATCTTCCAATCGTTCGAGGAGGTATACACCACGAGATCGTTGGTCTGATTTGCGGCATGGAGGCGGATCTCGAACAGGTTCTGCGGTGCGGGCGCGGTGAAGTGCACGCGCAGTCGCAGCCAGTTGCGCGGAAACAGCGCGCCGACCTCGGGATCGGTCAGGCACGGTCCGCCCGTCTGCGCGCCGCTGTCCGCAGCGCCAAACAGAGCCGCGGCGTTGGCGGGAACCTGCATGTTGCCGCCGGTGGCCGGATCGAGAATCGGCGCGGCGGGAAAGTCCGTATATGGGCCATTGTAGGCCATGTCCGGCGGCTGCCCAGCGCCGGCGTCATTGTCGCCGCCAAATGTCTGGTTGTTGCAGGACAGAGCCAGCGCGCCGGCTGCGACCGTCAACAGAGCTGCCCACGTTCCAAAGGCGGATATGCGACTCTTCATCTCTTGGCCTCCGCAGGCAAGGATACTCTATTGAAGCCGGCGACGTCATGCTCTCTTGTCCGTGGATGTGAATGTTTCTGCACACTTGACCGGGGCAAACTTTCGATGAGACGCTGAGGCATGCCAGCGCGCGGCGCCAGCCTGGATCCGGGGGAGCTATTCCGTCAGCACGGCCCCATGGTCTACCGTCGCGCGCTGCGGCTCCTGAGCCGTCCCGAAGATGCCGAGGAGGCCACACAGGAGGTGTTCCTGCGCGTGATGCGAAGCGTCGAGGCCTTTGAAGGGCGCAGCGGGATCACAACCTGGCTTTATCAGATCACCACGCACTACTGCCTGAACCTGATTCGCGATCGCGGGCGGCGCCGGCAGCTGCTGGAGCAGAACGTGATACCCGAAGTGCAGGCTGGCGCCGAAGAGAGCCGCACCACCACGAGCGACCTGGTGCTGCTACAGCAGCTGCTCGCGGCTGCGGATGAGCAGCAGGCGCAGGCGGCCGTCTATGTGTTCCTGGATGGCCTGAGCCACGAGGAGGCGGCCGAGCTGATGGGTGTGTCGAAGCGCACCGTCGGAAACCTTATCGAGCGCTTCCTGGCCTGGGCCAGCCAGCGCACCACAGAGCGCAGCATGAACGGGGACAATTAGCGGGTGGATGGACTGGCCGACCGCACCAGCAAGCAGCGCACCGGGCGAATCGGCTTGCTCAAATCGGAGTGCTCGCGGTTCTCAATGGACATAGAGATAAAAATCAGCGCAGAACCGCAGCTCCAGACCGGCAAAAAGCTGCACGAGAAGAAACATGAGTGAGCACAAATTTGCGCAACTGCGGGAGGGCCAGGCTGGGTGTCCCTCTGACCTGATGCTCGATCGGCTGCATGCCGGTGAGCTTGCGCCAGCGGCAGCCGAAGGGCTCACTCTGCATATCGCCAGCTGCCCGAGCTGCGCGAGCCGCATGGAGTCGCGCAGGGCGGGGTTTGCCCGGTTTGCCGGCGCTGATCCCGAGCGGATTCTGGCCGGAGTTCGCAAGCGGCTGGCGGAGCCAGGTCCCCCACCAGCACGCACATCGCCCCCCATGTCGACGCATCGGCGCTGGCTGCGCAGCGCTGGGTTTGCCGTGGCACCGCTCGCGGCGGCGGCTGCGCTGGTGGGGCTCTTTGTGATGCGGCGCGGACCGGCGGATGTGTCCACGGATGGCCCGGGCGGTCCGGAGTCGGTTCGTCTGAAAGGCGGTCCGGCGCTGCATGTCTTCCGGCTGGTCGGAGAGCGCTCGCAGCCCGTGATGAGCGGCGAGCGCCTGTCGCCCGGCGACCGCCTGCGCTTCGTTGTCGACCTGCCCAAGAAGGCGCAGGTGACCATCGTCGGCATCGAGCGCGATGGAACGCTGTATACGGCCTGGCCGCTCGGCGCCAGCGCGGAGGGCGCAGGGCTGCGGCCGGCGGGCAGCGGGCAGCAGCTGCCGGGGGCAGTGGCGCTCGACCAGAGCCTGGGTCAGGAGCCGCTCTATCTGGTCTACTGCCCGGATGCGACCACGCCCCCGCACTGCAAGAGCCAGGGCGCCACCGAAGCCCCCGCCTGCCCATCCAGCTGCGTCCTGCAAAAGTTCATGATCAACAAGGGTTCCTAGTACCTCCTCGAATAGTTCTTGGGAATTCAAGCCTCCCAAATCCCTCTCCCCAACGGGAAGAGGTCAGGTGAGGGCATCCAGACCAGGGCACATCAGGATTGACGATCCGCGTCGCTGGGGTGACCATAGTTACGATGTCCAGAAAAGTGCTGATTGTTCACAGTGATCCGCAGGTGGCGCAGGCGCTCACGCGGGCACTCGCAGCGCGCGGCCACAGCGCTGCTGCTCACACCGATGCGCTGGGTGTGGTGATGAGCGCGGTTCGCGAGGAGCCGGAGCTGATCGTGATCGAGCTCGACCGGCCGCTGCTCGATGGCGTGGAGCTCTTTCGCCTGATCCGGCAGAGCCCCGCGCTGACCGCAGTGCCCATCGTGTTTCTGGCGCCGACCGATGGCGCTGCCGCACGCGACCGCGTCATCTCGCTGGGGGCACAGGGAATCATCGATGCGCGCGACAGCACCGATGCGATGGCGACGCACATCGAAGATCTGCTGCTCCACCGCCGGCCGCACCTGCCCGCAAACGAGGCGACCCGCGTTGCAGCGCTGCATCGCCTGAACGTGCTCGACACCGGGCCCGACAAGCTGCTCGATGAGCTGACCGCGGCCGCATCGGCGATTACCTCTACGCCCATTGCGCTGGTCAGCCTGGTGGACTCGGATCGGCAGTGGTTCAAGTCGCGCATCGGACTTGGCGCAACCGAGACGCCGCGCGATCTGGCGTTCTGCGCCCACGCAATTCACGGAAGCGAGATCTTTGAAGTTCCCGATGCGGCGCAGGACGAGCGCTTTGCGGCAAATCCGCTGGTCACTTCGGATCCCAACATCCGCTTCTACGCTGGCACGCCGCTGGTCACCAAGGAGGGGCTGGGGCTGGGAACGCTGTGCGTGATCGATCGCGTGCCGCGCACGCTGACCAAGCAGCAGCGCGATGGGCTCGCGGGTCTGGGGCGCATCGTGACGATGCTGCTCGAACAGCGGCGCGGCGGCGGCGGCGCGAGCTGATTCGAACCAGCGTGCCAGCCCAGGAGCCCGATCGTGTACGATACGACAAAGTCACATCATGCAGATCCGGCACGCCACGCGCGTTACGACCTGGGCACTCCTCGGCTTTTTGCTCGCAGGCTGCTATTCGCATGAGAGCTATGTGCTGAGCCGCGTGCAGGTCGACTCGCTCGCGCAGCTCGACTCGCAGCCCCAGTCACGGCCGCAGGCGATCCAGGCGGTGCGCGAGAGCGACCACAAGAGCGTCTGGGTCAAGACCGATGCGCTGCGGTCCGCGGCCTCCGCGCTGAATCAGCAGCAGCTCGGCCCTAACACGGCAGCGATTCCGGTGTCGATTCCAGTGCGTGCGTACAATCCCAAGATCACGGCGGGAGCGGCGCTCACCTGGATCGGAACCGCGATCTCGCTGGTTGGAACCGTGCTGGTTGCCGTCGGAAAAATCCAGGATAACAGCACGCTCTTCTACGCGGGCGGCATCTCCGCGCTCGCAGCCGAGCCGCTCATGTGGACGGGCACCGGGCTGTGGATCGCCGGCGCCTTGCGCCCTCCGTTTGAGACCACGGCCCCTGCGCAGACGCCTTGAGAAAACCGAGCGATAGCGCGACGGACACCAGCACGGGAAGCGCATTGTCAAAGCACCCAGATCCTTCGCCAAAAGCGGCGCCTCTTCTTGAGTGGGCGCTGATCCTGAACTTCCTCATGCATGGGCTTGCAATGCTGGCAATGGCCGCGCTGCTGCTGCCCTGCATGCCTGGAGGGCCCACGCTGCTCGACAGCGAACGCATTGCGCTCATCGCTGCGCATCCCTGGCGCTTTCGGCTGGGCTGGCTGCCGTGGCACCTGACCGCGCTCAGCGATCTGCTGCTGGCTGTGGGACTTCTGCGCACCTCGTGGATTCCGCGCTGGCCGGCGTGGCTGGTGCTGCTTTTGACCGTTGCCGCGATCGTGCCGGATCAGGGCGGCCAGCTCTTGTGGATCACGCGCGGCGTGGAGCTGGCGCAAGCGGCGCACGCCAGCGGCGATGCGTCGCAATATCTGGCGTTTGAGTCGTGGGCGTTCCCAATGACCGCGGTGTGGGCGGCGCTGCTCTACACGCTGGGCGCCATCGGCTGGACGCTCTGCTTTGTGCGCGCCGGCGTCTGGAGTGCGGGCCTTACGCGCCTCAGCATCGCAGCCTGGGGCACCTTCGCGGTGGTCACGGTGGGGCCGCTGCTGCCCAGGCCGCTGACGCTGCCCAAGCCGGCCATCGCAGTGGGAAACGCCGTGGGATTCATCCTGCTCATGCTCTGGCTGGCGCTGGTGACCGAAGCGGTGCTTCGCCGCTCGCGCCCCCGCCCGCAGCATGGCCGCTGGGCGATCTGGCAGCCGCCCGCGCCCGGGTCGGTGGGAGGCATGCTGGCGGTGGCGGCCAACAGTCTCTTTGTGCGCAAGCTGTGCTCGCTGCTGCCGGTCTTCGCATTCCGCAGCGATATCACGGAGGTCATCTACGCCAACTATCTGGTTCCGCACGAGCAGCTGGCGGCGTGGGTGCCTGCGGGGCTGACGCTCCAGCGCCTCGGTCCCGACGGAAAGTGGGCGCTGTTTACGTTTTTGACCTATCGCCACGGACACTTCGGACCGGCGCTGCTCGGCCCGCTGCGGCGGCTGTTTCCTTCGCCTGTGCAGTCCAACTGGCGGATCTATGTGCGCGATCCGCGGACCGAAAAAGAGGGAATCTACTTTGTCACCAGCGCTGTGACCACAGCGCTGCACTCGCTGGGCGCCAGGCTCATGGCCGAGGGCATGCCCATGCACCTGCTGGCGCGCGGCGAGGTCGGTCGCAGCGCCGACGGTGCGATCCGCGTGCTGCTGGATCCCGGAGCGGGCAGCGCGCCCGATGCCGAGCTTGCGCTCGCGCCCGATCCGCGACCTGCCCAGGAGCAGCAGCTCAGCGCTCCGTGGAGCGAGTGCTTCAGCAGCTACTCCGACATGCTTCGCTACACAGTGCCGCAGGATCGCGCCATGTCCACGCTGCCCGCGGACGGTCGGACTGTGCGCCAGGAGATCGGACTCGGCATTCCGCTCACCGCTTGCGAGCCGCTGACCGGAGCGGTGCAGTCGCAGGCGGCAGCGGCCATTGTCGGCGGCCAAGCGACCGCGCTCTGCTTTCGCGTGCCGCGGGTCGCGTTCCTATTTACTGGCGAGCAGCACGACCGCTGGTAAGCGCTGGCTGATTCGGTAGCGTCGCACCTACACCGACTCCTTCCGCAATTCCTTTGGGCCATTCCCTTTTCCGCTGATGTTTCTCTTCGGTAGCATTGCGCCGTGTCGGGGCTTAGTATCGATGCTGCGAGACTCCTATATGAAGGTTGGTGATGCGCGAATGGATTCCAAATGGCAAGCATCGCATGTGCGCAGAAGCCGATGCCGTATTTTGGGAATTGCTCGGGGACATAGATGCCGATGAGATGCGCCGATGTCTGGAGCTGGGCGAGGATGTCATCAGCCGGCACGGCCGCGCCTTCCTGATCATGAATGGAGCCAAGGCGCGCTCCATCACGCCGGCCGCCCGGCGCTTCCAGGCCGACTGGGCGCTCACGCATGACATCGTCAACCGCGGGGGCAGCGTCGTCTATGGAACCAGCAATCTTGTGCGGGCGTTTGCGGTGCTGATCATCCGCGCGAGCCAGCTCTTTGCCCGCCAGACTCCGCTCGTAGACTTTGTCGATACCGAAGCAGATGCAATCGATTGGCTGCACAGGCAGCGCGCCAGCTGGGGCCACGGCACGCCGGCGCCACCCTCGCAAAAGTCGGAAAGACTGAACGCGCTCGTTCGCCGCTAGCGTCCGCAGCTGCTGCCGCGGCAATTGCGCTTGTCTGCTCGGTAGCGACGTGATACAGCGCCTGCATGAGCCTCCAAGATGCCCTGGTAATCGCGCCCGGTCTGGGCGTTGGAATCGGTCTCGCCATTCACTTTGCTCGGCAGCGCAGCATGAATGCCAAGCTCACCACCAAGATCCTCTCCGAGCTCTCCAAAAATGAGAGCCTGACCCTTCCCGAGCTGGTGACGCGGGCAGGTCTGCGCGACGGATTCCTGAATCGTGGCAAGCTGATGAATGCGATCAATCCCATGGTCTCCAGCGGTCAGCTCAGCCAGGAGGAGCCGCCGGGAACCACCATGAAGAACCGTCTGAGCGTGCTGCGCTTCCGCCTGCGCGCCCTGCCAGAGACGCACTAGTACAAGCCCCGGTAATTTGAGCGCCCCTCACCTGCCCTCTCCCGAGGGGAGAGGGATTTCGGAGGATTGAACTCATCAAGACTTCCGGGGGAAGAAGTTGTGTTATGTAGCGGGCGCATGGACGCCCGTGTGCTTTCGATTCAAGTGGGAATGCCCAAGGTGGTCGCGATTCCGCCGGAGCTCAAGAGCTCGCGGCGGACGTCCAAGCCCTGGGTCACGGCCATCTGCAAAGAGTCCGTGAGCGGTCCCATCTGGCTCGGCTCCCAGGGGCTGGCCGGCGACGGTCAGGCGAACCGCAAGTACCACGGCGGACCCGAGCGCGCCCTGCTGGTCTACGCAGCATCGCACTATCCCCACTGGCGCACCGAGCTCGATCGGCCGGACCTGGCGTACGGCGCTTTTGGCGAGAACCTGACGGTCTCGGGATTCGATGAGAGCACGGTTCGCATCGGCCAGCGCTTCGCGGCCGGTGAGGTCGTATTTCAGGTCGCGTCCGCGCGCGAGCCGTGCGTGGCCCTGGCGCGGCGCTTTGCGATTCCGGACATGGTGGCGCACGTCTTCCGCACCGCTCGCACCGGCTGGTACTGTCGCGTCCTGCGCGAGGGCTATCTGGAGGCGGGACAGGCGCTGCGCCTGATTCCGCAAGGCGAGGGCGAAGGAGCCGTGGCCGAGCTCGGCCCCACGGTGGCGGCAGAGCTGCGCAGTCGCTGATCCGGCTGCCACTGCCCCCTTCTTGCCTTGGAGCCGGTGCTGTCTCAGACTGTGGCCATGGATCGCCCTGCCCTGCTTCATCTTTATGACGAGGAGCTGCGCCGCCAGGCTCCCTTTTTTGACGATGCCATGCGCCTGGAGCGCGATGGCTCTGTGGTGCGACTCGTCGGCGCAACCGCGGATGCGGGAAACAACTGCGTTCTTTACAGCCAGCTCGACTCGGCGTCGGCCGCGGCTGCGATTGCGCAGCAGATCGACCGCTTCCGCCGCATCGGCCACAGCTTCGAGTGGAAGCACCACGATCACGATCAGCCGGCCGAGCTGCCGCAGCTCCTCCTGGCGAGCGGCTTTGTTGCCGGCGAAAAAGAGGCCTGCATGGCCGCGGAGCTGGCGAGCTGGCACGGCGGAACCGACGCGCCGCCGGGCTACAGCGTGCGCATGCTCTCCCAGGACGAAGGGCTGGACGCAGTGGCGCAGGTGCAGGCCGCGGTCTGGCCCGAGCTCTCGCACGACTGGCTCATGCAGTCGCTGCTGCGCGAGCGCCGGGCGCAGCCAGACGCGATCCTCTTTCATGCCATCTGGCAGGGGCAGACGCCGGTGTGCGTGGGCTGGACGCGCCTGCATGGGCGCATCGCCTCCCTGTTCGGAGGCTCCACCCTGGCCGAGCATCGCCACCGCGGCCTCTACCGGGCGCTGCTCACGAGTCGCCTTGCGGAGGCGCAGCGGCGCGGCGCAGAGCTTGCGGTCATTGACGCCGGCCCCATGAGCCGTCCCATCCTTGAGCGGCTGCACTTTGCGCTCCTGACCGGAACCACCCCATATCATTACACGGTGTAACGATATCGATACACGGTGTAACGATTCGCCCGCAGAGGCAGGCCCCGCTGCCCCCGAGCTCTCAAAGAAGTGGCGAAGAATTGACTAGCTGGCCACATCTTCGTATAGCCGGCACATGTTAAACGACCTCCGCTCAGCAACGCTCCCCTCCCCGATCAGGTGGCGCCAAGGTCTGGCGCTGCTCTTTTCCGTGCTCGCTGCCAGCGCCGGTGGCTGCGGCAGCCCGCCGGACTTCGAGCCGCTCATCCAGGCTGAAAACACCAGACAGGTCGACGCGCCGGCCCTGACCGAGGCGCTGAGCGCCAGCGATCCGCAGCTGCGCGCGCGCGCCGCCGTGGCGTACGGACGCATCGCGCAGGCGCCGGGAATCGCGCCGCTGCGCAGCCTGCTCGCGGATGGCGAGGCGCAGGTGCGCGAGGCGGCGGCGTTTGGCCTGGGTCAGTTTGGCTGGTTTGACTCCATCAAGGGACACGAGACGGAGCTCAACGATGCCTTGAAGGCGCTGCTGAGCGACGGCGATCCGAGCGTGCGCAGCCAGGCGATCGCGGCAATCGGCAAGCTCGGCGATCCGGGCACCGCCACGCAGCTGGCGACGCCGCTCTTGCAGGATCGCGAGCCGCAGGTGCGCGCAGAAGCGGCGCTGGCGATGCATCGCTCCCGGCAGGTTGCCAGGGCCCGCGATGCGATGGCCACCGTGCCACCGCTGACCGACGCCGCGCTGGCCGGTCTGGTCGCGCTGGGCAAGGACAGCGACGTGAGCGTGCGGCGCGCGGCGATCTATTTCTTCTCGCGCAACAAGGACGTGCGCGGGATGGCGCTGGCCGCGCAGCTCATGCGGGACGCCGACAGCTGGGTGCGCATGTTCGCCGTGCTGACGCTCAAGCGCATCGGCGATACCGGCGCGGTCGCGATGGTGATTGGCGCGCTCAGCGATGCCGATTACACCGTGCGCGTCGCGGCGGTGCAGACGCTGGATGCGCTTCAGAAGGCCGACAAGCTGCCGCCGCAGCTGCTGAGCGATCCCGCCTTCCATGTGCGCGCCGCGGTGGCGGATGCCTATGGCAACAGCACGCTTCCGGATCAGCCGCTGGAGCAGCTGTGGACCAGCGACGCCAGCATCACGGTCCGGGCCCAGGCGCTGCTCGCGCTGGTCAAGCGCCGGCAGGCTGCGGCAGCGCCACTCCTGACCATGGCGATGGCGGATCGCAACCCGCAGATCCGCGCCGCCGCAGTGGGCAGCGCAGCGCTGGTCGGCGTGGCCAGTCCCGACGGTGGAACGCTGCTCCAGAGGGGTCTTGCCGACTCCATGGAGCAGGTGCGGGTGGCAGCGCTGGAGCAGCTCGGCGATGCCAGTGAAGGCTGGGTGTTCGAAGCGATCCGCGTCGCGCTCAAGGCCCCCGGACTGGCCGAGCGCGGAACCGCCGCCAGCCTGCTCGCCGCGCGTCAAGAGTCGGATCGGATCGAGCTTGCCTGGCAGAGCTATCAGGAGTCTGGCGGCCACCGCTGGCGCGACATCCGGCAGATGCTCGTCGACGTGTTCGACAGCGATCCCGGCCAGAACGGCACCGACCGCCTGCGCGCCGCCGCCAAGGATCCCGAGCGCGTGGTGGCCGAGTATGCGCGCGATCGCCTGGTCGCCCGCGGCATCAAGGACGCCCCCGAGCCGCCCGCCGAGATCTTCGTCTATTCGCCCTATCAGGACCTGCGCTTCGCCAAGAACCCGGTGGTCGCGATCGGAACCACGCGCGGAACGTTCGAGGTCGAGCTCTTTGCCGCCGACGCGCCGATCCATGTCGCCAGCTTCATCGGGCTTGTGCGCGAAGGCGCCTACCTGGGCCTGCCGTGGCACCGCGTGGTCTCCAACTTCGTGGTCCAGGGCGGAGATCCCGACGGCAGCGGCTGGGGCGATGGCGGCTTTTCGCTGCGCGCCGAGATCAACGAGCACCGCTTCGAGCGCGGCGCGCTGGGCATGCCGCGCGGCGCGGACTTCGACAGCGGCGGAGCGCAGATGTTCTTCAACCACATCCCCACGCCTCACCTGGACGGTCAGTACACCGTATTTGGGCAAATTCGCAGCGGCATCGAGGTCGTCGATGCCATCGAGCAGGGCGACCGCATCGTCAGCGCCCACGTCCTGCAATAGCGCTCGCCCTTCCTGTCTACCAGTCGCGGCAGTCGCGGCA
>Ga0075163_10001694_pt1 | contig 29713 bp, 32 predicted proteins | sample JI1023141ADNA_FD_71478 | JGI IMG/M metagenome (GOLD analysis project Ga0075163, IMG submission 71478) | Wastewater effluent complex algal communities from Wisconsin, to seasonally profile nutrient transformation and Carbon sequestration -... | ecosystem: Engineered > WWTP > Effluent > Algae...
CCATCCGGCCCGAATCCGAAATCTGCGTAATGCTCGGCCAGCTCGTTGAAAAGATCGATGAACTCGTCATAGTGACTGGGTGCCCCCTCGGGCGGCACACCCAGCAGGCTGTCTTCATTTTCCTGCAGCACCTCGGCCACCCGGAGTACCAGCGCCGTGATGAACTCGGCACGGCCTTCAGGCTCCATGCGCTCGTAGGCCATACGGTCGAGCACCTGCGTCAGGAACACCAGCACCTCGCGCGTGAAAGCAAAATACTGGGGCCCCACCTCGATGTCGAAATGCGCAGAACGCATTTGCTTCAGCGTGTTTTGCGCCACCCGCCAGGCAATAAAGGCCATCGCGCTCGCCATCTGCGCAGGCGTCTTGGCGGTTCCAGTCTGGAACCAGTCGCTCTTGATCCTCAACTTGGCCATGTCAGGCCAGCGCCTTGCCGCTGCGTGCGAGGCATTTAATATCCGCCCTTGCCAAGTGGCTGGGGCAGCGCGGCCACCTTTGGCCCCTGCTTGGCAGGACCGATTGGAAACAGGTCATAAAGGTACTTGCTGTCCACTTCAGGGCGGATCTCTGCCATGCCCTTGAGCATGGCGCGAAAATTCGGGGTGTGACCGTGTTCACGGTACTGATCGCGCAGGTAGTTGATGACCTCCCAGTGCGCATCGGTCAGCGTGATCTGCTCAGCCGCAGCGATGACGCGCACCGCCTCATCATCGAAAACCGGCTCCAACAGGTAACCCTGCTCATCAGCTTCAAGATCCACGTCATTAACGTTGTACATCATCGCCCGTTCTCCATTTCCGTTGTCAAAAAACTATGTGCCCACCGCCGCAGCCGACTTGTGAGGCACGAATATCCCGCATCCCATCAGACGGTGGGATCGCAAACCGCGTTCCTGCAAGCGCAGGGACTGCTCCGCAGGCAACGCATGCAGCATCAGGCTGAAAGTGTCCAGCGAGCGTCCATCGACTACCATGGCCTGGTGTTTGCCGCAGACACGCTCACCCCCAATGGCCATTTGTGCCAGTTCGGCAGCCACAGCGGCCATGAACGTGACCTCATCGGCACTGTCCGCAGCCACCCTGTAGGCGTACAGAGTGCTGTGGGGCTGCAGGTCGTGCCGGTGCGGCACCCCCAGGCGTAGGGTTTGCCCCGCTACTTTGAGTTCAAGTCCGGCCAGCGCCACCAGTTCATCCATCCGCCGCGACGCGACGCGAAGCAACAGGCGCGCCCGCCTTGATAGCAAGGCCGGCATAGCGCTGCCCGGCACCAGCTTGACGGGATGGATGCCAGCCACGGGGTCTGAATCCAGCCAAGGCAAGATCGCGCACAAGGCCTGCTGCAAGGCCTGCGCATGCTCGCGCGGCAAGGCATGTCCTTCCAGGGGGAACACTGCGTCGGTGGTCAAATCGTCGACAACCATCCGCGCCGTCATGCAGGATCCACCGCTTGAACTGCCGTCGTGGGCTGGGCTCGGGCCCAACGCACCAGCGCCTCACCCCATTGCAGAGCGGTCTGAGGGTCAATCTCGAACACCGTGAAGCGACTGCCCTCCCGAATGCGCGTGCGCAGCAGGCTCATGCCGCCGCCGGCATGGTCGAGTTGCTGCAGTTCGATGACCTGGCGTCCCAACGGGCTGGTCATCTTTTCGATCGGTGTAATGGTCGTCATTCAGTCTGCCTGCTTCATTGCCACACATCCGTCAGCGCCAGGGTCGCAAACCCGGCCTGCCTGACAAGCGCGGCCTTTCAAGTCGCTATTTAGCGCAATCGCGGGGCACGCCGTCTATAACCGGGTCGGGTGGGGTGATATAGCCCCAATGGGTAGCACTCGATACTCAACGAGGGTGATAGCGCAGCACACCGGCCCAACCGTAATATCCGCTCCAGTGTTGACAGTACACCTGCCGGAAGAAGCGGGCGTCAGCAAGCCCATTCACCGATCGACCCGCCCCGGGTTGCCTTCTGACAGGAGACACTTCATGAGCAAGAAACAGCACGATACCCCGATGCTTGACCAGTTGGAGAGCGGTCCGTGGCCCAGTTTTGTCACTGGCCTGAAGCGGCTGGCCAAGGACAACGACTACATGACCGACCTGATGGGTCAGCTCGAGCACTCCTACAAGACCCGCAAGGGCTACTGGAAGGGTGGCACGGTCGGGGTCTTCGGCTACGGTGGCGGGGTGATCCCGCGTTTCTCCGAGGTGGCTGAGATGTTTCCGGCCTCCAAGGAATTTCACACCCTTCGGGTGCAGCCCCCTGCCGGCATGCACTACAACACCGACGTTCTGCGCAAGATGTGTGACATCTGGGAAAAGCATGGCTCCGGGCTGATTGCCTTCCACGGCCAATCCGGCGACATCATGTTTCAGGGCGCCAGCACCGCCAACGTACAGGGTGCGTTTGACGAACTCAACGAACTGGGCTTTGACCTGGGTGGCGCTGGTCCGGCCGTACGCACCTCAATGTCCTGCGTCGGCGCGGCACGTTGCGAGCAATCGTGCTTCGACGAAGCCCGGGCGCACCGGCAGGTCGTCAATACATTTCTGGACGACATGCACCGTCCGGCACTGCCTTACAAGTTCAAGTTCAAGTTCTCGGGCTGCCCGAACGACTGTATGAACTCGATCCAGCGCGCAGACATGGCCGTGATCGGAACCTGGCGAGACAACATTCGCACGGACGAAAAACTGGCGCGCAAGTGGTTTGTCAAGCATGGTATGACTGAACTGGTGAATGACGTGGTGAGCCGCTGCCCAACCAAGGCCATCATGCTCAAGGAGACCAAGGACGTCTCGAACGGACCGAAGATCAGCAGTGTTGCACTCAACGACACCCAGTCGCTGGAGATTAACAATGCCGACTGCGTCCGATGCATGCACTGCATCAACGTGATGACCGGTGCCCTAGCGACTGGCACAGACAAGGGCGTGACGGTACTGATGGGTGGCAAGCGCACCCTCAAGATCGGTGACTTGATGGGCACGGTGGTGACGCCATTCATGCCGATGAAGACCGATGAAGACTACGAGGCGCTGGTCGAGCTTGCCCAGAAATCCATTGACTTCTTTGCTGAGAACGCACTGGAGCATGAGCGGACCGGCGAAATGATTGAGCGGATTGGCCTGATCAACTTCCTCGAAGGCATCGGTCTGGAAATTGATCCCAATATGGTTTCCACACCGCGGACGAACCCCTACGTTCGTACTGATGGCTGGGACGACGAAGTGGCCAAAATCAATGCCCGCAAAGCAGCGGCTTGAATTTCGTTCAACGTTTCCGACGAAAACAGGAAGACAAACATGGCAACCATGCGCACCCCCATTGAAAGCGGCGTACCAGACAACAAGCAGTACCTGCATCCGCTGATGCTGAAGAACTACGGCAACTGGAAATACCACGACCGGCCCAGACCAGGCGTTCTGCATCACGTTTCGCACACCGGCGACGAAATCTGGACGGTTCGTGCCGGCACGCAGCGCCAGATGGACCTGTACACCATCCGCAAGTTGTGCGACATCGCTGACACCTATGCCGACGGCCATGTACGCTTCACAATTCGCAGCAACATCGAATACATGGTGTCGGATGCGGGTCGGGTGGCTCCGCTTATCGAGGCACTCACCAGCAACGGCTTTCCCGTGGGCGGAACCGGCAACTCGGTGTCCTCCATCGCGCACACCCAGGGTTGGCTGCATTGCGATATTCCGGGCACCGACGCATCAGGCGCCGTGAAAGCCCTGATGGACGACCTGCACGCCGAGTTCATCAAGGAAGAAATGCCCAACCGGGTGCACCTGTCAACCTCGTGCTGCGAGATCAACTGCGGCGGCCAAGCTGACATCGCCATCGTCATCCAGCACACCAAGCCGCCCAAGATCAACCACGATCTTGTTGCCAACATGTGCGAGCGCCCCACAGTGGTGGCGCGCTGCCCAGTGGCCGCCATCCGCCCGGCCATGGTCAATGGCAAGCCTTCGCTGGAAATCGACGAGACCAAGTGCATGTGCTGTGGCGCCTGCTACCCGCCGTGCCCTCCGATGCAGATCAACGACCCAGAGCACAGCAAACTGGCAATCTGGGTCGGCGGAAAGAACTCCAATGCACGCGGCAAGCCCACGTTCATGAAGATGGTCGCCTCGGGCCTGCCCAACAACCCGCCGCGCTGGCCGGAAGTGTCTGCCATGGTCAAGAAGATCCTTTACACCTACAAAGAGGATGCACGTTCGTGGGAGCGGGTGTCTGACTGGATCGAGCGAATCGGCTGGCCACAGTTCTTCGAGAAGTGCGACCTGCCCTTCACCAAGTACCTGATTGACGACTGGCGCGGTTCACGGTCCAGCCTGAACGCCTCGACGCATATCCGGTTTTGATTGATACCAGAATTGACTGCACCATGAAATTCGGTTTACTTGTGAGCGAAGGTCCTTACACGCATCAGGCATCAGACAGCGCATACCAGTTTGTGGTCGCTGCACTGGCCATGGGCCATGAAATTCAACGCGTTTTTTTCTACCACGACGGCGTCAACAACGCGACCCGGCTCACCGAACCGCCACAAGACGATCGCCATGTGGTCAACCGCTGGTCAGCCCTCGCGGCCGAACACAAGGTCGACCTCGTGGTTTGTGTGGCGGCCGCACTGCGCCGCGGCATCAAGGAGGAGGTTCTGGCGCCGGGGTTTCGTATCTCCGGTCTGGGCCAGTTGGTGGACAGCGGCATCAAGACAGATCGCCTTGTCACGTTTGGCGATTAACAGAAGTCAGGGAAGACACCCGAAATGAGTGAACAGCAAGCTATCACGCCCGGCGGCCCGACCGTGAAGAAATTCATGTTTGTGAACCGCAAGGCACCCTACGGAACGATATATGCGCTTGAGAGCCTGGAGGTCGTGCTGATCACCGCCACCTTCGATCAGGACGTGAGCCTGGTCTTCATCGATGACGGAGTCTATGAGTTGGTCAAGGGACAGCAGACCAAAGGCATCGGCATCAAGAACTTCTCGCCCAGCTACCGCGCGCTGGACGGCTACGACGTTGAAAAGCTGTATGTGGACCAGGCTTCGCTGGAGCAGCGTGGCCTGACCGAGAAAGATCTGCTGGTTCCCGTGGAAGTCCTGGATGCCCAGCAAATGGGGCAACTCATGGCGCAACAGGATGTGATCCTGAGCTTTTGAAGAAAATGAATTTCCATGTTGCACATTGTCAATAAATCACCCTTCCAGACCACGACCCTGGACACCTGTCTGCGCATGGCGCAGCCCGGTCATGCATTGCTGCTGATCGAGGACGGGATCTACGCCGCCACCGTTGGCAGCGCTGCTGAAGCCCGTGTTCGCCAAGCCTGCGCCAGCCTCAAGGTCTATGCGCTGCAGCCCGACATGGACGCCCGCGGAGTGACCGGCAAGCTGATCGACGGCGTGACGCTGGTCGACTATCCTGGCTTCGTCGATCTGACACTGGAATACAGCACCTCGCATTCATGGCTGTGAGGCCATCGCGCCCCGCTACAACTTTTTTATCTGGAGAAAAATATGAGCTTCGAAATCAACGGCAAGACCTACGAAACAGACGAAGAGGGCTACCTCCTCAACTTGGCCGATTGGACCAAGGAGGCGGCCGAGCATCTTGCTGAAGAGGAAAAAGTGCCGCTTACCGACAACCACTGGGAAGTCATCAACTTCCTGCGTGAATACTACAACGAGTACCAGATCGCACCCGCCGTACGGGTGCTAACGAAGGCCATCGGCAAGCAGTTCGGCGAGGAAAAAGGCAACAGCAAATACCTCTACGACCTGTTCCCCTACGGTCCGGCCAAGCAGGCCTGCAAGATCGCCGGTCTGCCGAAGCCGACCGGCTGTATCTGAGTCCGACGCCCCGCGGTTCGTGACGCGCTCCTAGACTGCCGGCCCTGTCCATGACGCTGCTGACGATCTTCTATACGGTGTTGTTCTACTTTGCCACCGGCGTGTTCGTCATTGGCTTGGCAGTGAAGATCCGGAGCTACGCCAAGACCCCGGCGCCGCTGAAGATTGCCACGACCCCGGCGCCGGTAACGACCGGCGGTGTGAGTTTTCGCATGGCACGGGAAGTGTTTTTTTTTGAGAGTCTCTTCAAGTCCAGCAAATGGACCTGGGTGTTTGGCTGGACGTTCCATTTCGCACTTTTGCTGGTGGTTTTGCGCCACCTGAGATATTTCCAGGAGCCGGTCTGGATGCCCATCGTGCTGATCCAGCCGTTTGGCACCTATGCCGGTTTTGCACTGGTTGCGGCGCTCGGTGGCTTGTGGGCAAGACGCTGGCTGGTCGACCGCGTGCGCTACATCTCCACACCTTCGGATCACCTGATGCTGGCGCTGCTGATTGCGATCGGGCTGACCGGCATGGCGATGCGTTTCGTCGCACACACCGACATCGTGGCCGTGAAGGTTTTCGTGCTCGGCCTGATGCGCTTTGACTGGCAGCCGGTGCCCGCCGATCCGGTCCTGCTGATTCATCTGGCACTCGTTGCCGGATTGATGATCGTTTTCCCCATCAGCAAATTGCTCCACGCACCAGGTCTGTTTTTCAGCCCGACCCGCAACCAGGCTGACAACGCCCGCGAGGTTCGTCATGTCTCGGCTTGGGCCGCCGCGCTGGACAAGCGTCCCTGAGCAATCGCACCTATCATGGCCACAGCCGCGTTTGACACCCCCAAGCTCAAGAGCTATCCGGTCATCCCCCTGGTGCAGGTCGGTGCCATGTCGCACCTCAAGCCCTTCGTGGCGAATGCGCCTATTCAGACGGCACTCGGCTTACCCGGCGAACTGGTGGATGACTGGCAGGACAAGGCCATCGCCAAGATGGGTGAGCTGCTGGGCAAATACCGTTCGCTCCAGGTCTACATGGACGCTTGCGTGCACTGCGGCGCCTGCTCCGACAAATGCCACTACTTCCTGGGCACTGGCGACCCGAAGAACATGCCGGTGGCACGCCAGGATCTGATGCGCAAGGTCTACCGCCGTTACTTCACCTTTGCCGGCAAGCATTTCCCCAGGCTGGTGGGCGCGGTTGACCTGACGCGCGAGGTACTGGACGAGTGGTATAGCTATTTCAACCAGTGCTCCGAATGCCGCCGGTGCTCGGTCTTCTGCCCCTACGGCATCGACACGGCCGAGGTCACCATGGCCGCGCGCGAAATCATGGCCTCCGTCGGAATGGGTCAGAAGTACTCGAACGAAATCATCGGCAAGGTGCACCGTATCGGCAACAACCTGGGCATACCCGGTCCGGCGCTGGAGAACACACTCGAAGGCCTTGAAGAAGACACAAAGGACGACACCGGCCTCGACATCAAGTTCCCGCTCAACGTCAAGGGCGCCGAGGTACTGCTCATTACACCGTCGGCGGACTTTTTCTCCGAGCCCCACGTCGAAAGCCTGATCGGCTACGCCAAAGTGTTCCACGCCGCCGGCATCAGCTGGACACTGAGTTCGCATGCGTCTGAGGCGGGCAATTTTGGTATGTTCATTGGCAACTATGAGCAGATGCGCAATATCTCGATGCGGGTGCGCGAAGCGGCGTTGGAACTGGGCGTCAAACGTATCGTCGTCGGCGAATGTGGCCATGCCTGGCGTGTGGCCTACAGCTTCTGGAACACATTGATCGGCCCGTTTGACTACCTCGATCCACGCTACCCGGTACCGCAGCACATCTGCGAAGTGACCGATGACCTGATCCAGCGTGGCGCCCTCAGCTTCGACAAAGACGCCAACGACGACCGGATCATCACATTCCATGATTCCTGCAACGTGGCACGTGCCTCGCGAATGGGCAACATGCCCGGTGGGCAGTTCGTGATTCCCCGCAGGATCATCACCTCGGTCGCCAACCATTTCCATGACATGGCGCCGCAGACGATCCATGAAGGCACCTTTTGCTGTGGCGGTGGGGGCGGCCTGCTGACCGACGACCTGATGGAGCTGCGCGTCAAGGGCGCCTTGCCACGGATGGAAGCGTTGAAGAACGTGGTGGACGACCATGGCGTCAACTTCATGGCCACCATTTGCGCCATCTGCAAGGCCCAGTTCACGAAAGTGCTGCCGTATTACGGCTTCAACATGAGCATGGTCGGCGGTGTGCATCAGCTGGTCAGCAAGGCCATCCGCCTGGGCGACAAGTAGTCCATCCCAGCGCTGCGTATTCAAACATCAGGAGACTCCGTTATGTCCACCCCCATAGAAAGCGTCACCGCAAAACCCCTCAACTTTCGACGTTACAAAGACGGCGACAACAAGGTTCGCTCATTCCAGAAGGACATCTTTGATGCCGGGCACTCGCACAAGTGTCCGACCTATATTCAAAGCACGCCACCCTGCCAGGGGAGCTGCCCGGCCGGAGAAGACATTCGAGGCTACCTCAACATCGTTCGCGGAATCGAGAAGCCCCCCACCGGTATGCCTTGGCAGGAGTACGCGTTTCGCCGCCTGACCGAAGCCAACCCGTTCCCCTCGGTCATGGGCCGGGTCTGTCCAGCGCCGTGCGAATCAGGCTGCAACCGCAACCAGGTGGAAGACTTTGTTGGCATCAATTCGGTCGAACACTTCCTCGGTGACTACGCCATCAAGAACCAGCTAGCCTTCCCAAAGCCGACAGTGCAAACCGGCAAGGCTGTCGCCGTGATCGGTGGCGGCCCGGCCGGCCTGTCCACTGCTTACCAGCTCGCGCTCAGGGGCCACGACGTGACCCTTTTTGACGAGCGCGCGGAGCTTGGCGGCATGATGCGATACGGCATCCCGGGCTTTCGCACGCCACGCGACATCCTTGATGCCGAGATCCAGCGCATTCTGGACCTCGGCATCAAGACCCGCCTGAACTGCCGGATCGGAACCGACATCAGCATGATGCAGATCCGCGCTGAATTTGATGCCGTTTTCCTGGGGCTGGGCGCGCAAGCCGGTCGGGCACTGCCCGTGGAAGGTGCGGAGGCTCCCAATTGCGTCACCGCAACGTCCTTCCTGAAGGCTTTCAACGACGGTCGCTTGCGTCATGTGGGCAAGCGCGTCGTGGTGGTTGGCGGTGGTGACACGTCCATTGACGTAGCGACCGTGGCCCGCCGTCTGGGTCACATCGACAAGATCCATGAGTCCGATCGCCCGGAGCACGCCATTACCGGTCATGTGGCGCACGATGTTGCCGAGGCTTCAGTCCGGCAGGGCGCGGAAGTCACGTTGACCACCATCTTTGACGTGGACAAGATGCAGGCCACCCGGCACGAAGTGGAACACGCTCTGTCCGAAGGCATCACCATTCGCGGCGGCATGGCACCACTCGCGGTGATCCGTGGCGAAGACGGCCGCGCGATTGCCCTGCGGATCGTCCGATGCGAAGCGAAGATCGTCGGCGGACGGCTTGATATCAAGAACATCGAAGGCACGGAAGAAGATATCCCGGCCGACCTGATCGTCTCGGCCATTGGCCAAGCGGTCGATTTCACCGGCTTGGACGAGTTCAACAACGGCAAGGGCTCGATCAACAGCGACAAGAACTACCAGGTACAGGGGCAGCCCGGCTTTTTTGTCGGCGGTGACGTGGTGCGCCCGCATCTGTTGACCACGGCGATTGGACACGGAGCGATTGCTGCTGACGGCATTGATCGTTTTCTGCAAAGCGAAGCCCTCGAGAAGCGCCCCAAGATTGACGTCCATACCTTTGACCTGAAGCGCAAGATGATCGAGAAAGGCTTGGCCTTCAGCGAAGTGCATGAACCGATCCGAGGAACCGACAAGAGCACCGCGGCGATTCACAATTTCGACAACCGCTCGGACCGCTACGTGATTTCGCACAAGGAACTGTTCCTGGGCCATTTTCCCTTCGTCCCGCGCAACCGGCGAGGCATCATATCGTTGACCTCCGAGCAGGCGCTGAACAACTTCGAGGAGCGGTTGCAGCCCTTGCTGGAAGCCCAGGCCGTGGCCGAGGCCAAGCGCTGCATGAGCTGCGGACAGTGCTTCGAGTGCGACAACTGTGTGGTCTATTGCCCGCAGGTTGCGGTGTTCAAGGTTCCGAAGTCCAAGTCGACGATCGGACGCTACGTGGATACCGACTACAGCAAGTGCATCGGCTGTCACATCTGTGCGGACGTGTGCCCCACTGGCTACATCCAGATGGGGCTGGGGGACTGACTTCATGCGCCCTTTCGCTGGCTTTTCCTTCAGGTCGGTTTGCCGGGTTTTCGCGATGGGCCTGTTATCGGCGACCGCCCTTACCGCCAGCGGTGCGGGGCCCCAGGTCGCCGCGGGACGAGTGCCTCTGCCGATCATCGAGAGCGCCCGTGGCGACAAGTGCGTCCAAGATCCCGCCCTCATGCGACGCACTCATATGGATCTGCTCAAGCACCAGCGCGACGACACCATGCACGGCGGCATTCGAGGCGCGAAGTACAGCCTGAAGGCGTGCATCGGTTGCCATGCCAGCCAGGCGACCGGCAGCGTGGCAGCGGCAAGCACCAACTTCTGTCAGAGTTGCCATGCCTTCGTTGCCGTCAGGATTGACTGCTTTGAGTGCCATTCCAGCAAGCCAGCACCAACAGCCGCCCATCCCCCGTCACCCCAGGAAAAGCCTGCTCAAACCGCCGCTGCGCCGCAGGTGCAAGGGCTGGCGCTGCACCAACAGGTCAAGCCATGACGCAGGACAGCAAGTCCCCCTCCATCCAGCCGCCGAAGTCGACGTCGGGACGCCGCGGTTTCCTCAGTGTCGCCGCAGCCGGTCTTGCGGGCATCATGATCGCTCCCGGCGTGCGCCTGATCGAGATCGCGCAGGCGGCAACTGCGGACACCGCGCCAAGCCGTGGTGCCAGCAGCAAGGTCCGCTGGGGCATGCTGATCGACAGTGGAAAATGTGCCAGTGGGTGCACCGACTGCGTTACTGCCTGCAACACCGAGAATGGTCTTTCGGGGGAAACCCGAGCGACGGACTCCCAGTGGATTCGCAAGATAGAAATCAAGGAGGTTCGCACGGGAAAGACCCAGTCCCTTCCCATGATGTGCCAGCACTGCGCCGAGCCACCTTGTGTGGATGTCTGCCCCACGGGCGCCTCGTTCAAGCGAGCCGACGGCATCGTGCTGGTCGACAAACACATCTGCATTGGCTGCCGGTACTGCGTCATGGCCTGCCCGTACAAGGCACGCTCGTTCGTCCATCAGCCGCTGAGCAACCAGAAGGCCGACGTCCCCCGGGGCATGGGTACAGTAGAAGGCTGTACGCTCTGCGTCCACAAGGTGGACAAAGGCGAGATGCCCGCCTGCGTGAGCGCTTGCTCGGACGCCGGCCACGGCGCAATTCTTTTCGGCGATCTGAACGACCCGAACAGCGAAATTTCCAGACGCCTGGCCAGTTATCCCTCACGCCAGATTCGGGAAGACCTCAATCTGAACACCGGCGTGCGTTACAGCGGCATTTGATGCAGGAAGGCATGACCCATGAAAATTACCCTGCGTGAACTGGACGGCACGAGTCGTGGCTACTACCTGTTGCTGGGAGTGCTGGCGCTGGTCACTGCGATCGGCATGGGGGCAGTCTGGACCATGGAGCACAACGGGCATATCGTTACAGGCATGAACAACCAGATCGTCTGGGGTTTGCCACATGTGTTTGCCGTGTTTCTTGTTGTAGCGGCTTCGGGCGCGCTGAACGTGGCCTCGATGGCCTCTGTTTTCGGCAAGACCGAATACAAGCCGCTGGCGCCTTTGTCCGGACTGCTGGCGATCGCGCTGCTGCTGGGCGGCCTGACCGTGCTGATGCTCGATTTGGGCCGGCCTGACCGCCTGATCGTGGCCATGACGCACTTCAATTTCAAGTCGATCTTTGCCCTGAATATCTTCCTGTACTCCGGATTCATGGGTTTTGTGATCGCTTACCTGTGGACCATGATGGAGCGCAGCGCGCAACGTTTTACGCCCATGGCGGGTCTTTTCGCCTTTGTCTGGCGCATGGCACTTACCACCGGCACGGGCTCTATTTTCGGCTTCCTGGTCGCGCGGCAGGGGTTTGATTCCGCCTTGTTTGCCCCCCTGTTCATCGCGTTGTCGCTCAGCTATGGCCTGGCCGTCTTCCTGCTTGTACTCATGCTGGCCTTCAATGGAAGCAAGCGCTCATTGGATGCCGGCCTTCTGGCGCGTTTTGCACGGCTGCAGGTCATCTTCATCGCGGCGGGGCTTTATTTTGTGCTGGTCTTGCACCTGACCAACCTTTATTTCACCAAGCACCATGATTTTGAACGCTTCATCTTGCTCGAGGGTGGCGTGCACACCGCACTGTTCTGGCTGGGTCAGGTGGTGCTCGGCGGCATCGTTCCCATGATCCTGCTGATGCACCCGCGCATTGGCGAGTTGCGCCGCCGCATCGTGGCGGCCACCTTGCTGGTTGTAGGCGGCGGATTTGCCCAGATGTGGGTCACCATCGTCGGCGGCCAGGCCTTCCCGCTGGTGATCTTCCCCGGCCGGCAGGTGAGCAGCAGTTTCTATGACGGTGTTGTGAACACCTACACGCCCACCCTGCCGGAGTGGCTGCTGGGCTTCAGCGGCATCGCCATTGCGGGCCTGATCGTCATGCTGGCGATGAAATTCCTTGGTTTCCTACCGGCACGTCTGGACGGCGCCGACAAGCACATTACGCAACGCGCCGCTGCTGCGGCCTGAGTTCAGGCCGAGATGTCGGGTTTTCTGGTTTCGGCCGCGCACAAATCCTCGGGAAAGACCACCGTCACGGTCGGCTTGTGCGCTGCGCTTACGGCCCAGGGGATGGCCGTGCAGCCTTTCAAGAAAGGACCCGACTACATTGACCCGATGTGGCTGAGCGCGGCCAGCCGGCGCGACTGCTTCAACCTTGATCCGTTCCTGATGACAGCCGGGCAGATCACCGGCTGCTTCCGGCATCACGCCGCCCAAGCTGACATCTGCATCGTCGAAGGCAACAAAGGCCTGTACGACGGTTTGGCACTGGACGGCAGCAACAGCAACGCCGCTTTGGCAAAGCTGCTGGGCCTGCCGGTCGTGCTAGTGCTCGACGCGCGCGGCATGACGCGCGGCATCGCGCCGCTCATCCTGGGCTACCAGGCATTCGATACAGGTATCCTCATTGCCGGGGTTATCCTGAACCAACTGGGTGGCGCGCGGCACGAATCCAAGCTGCGTGCCGTGATCGAGCACTACACCGACGTGAAGGTGCTGGGTGCGATCGGTCATGACCCCAGGCTCGCCATCGCGGAACGCCACCTGGGCCTGATGCCAAACCACGAACTGGACGATGCCGAGCAGCGCGTGCGCGCCATGGGAGAGATGGTCGCCGCGCAAGTCGATTTGCCACAGGTGTTGAAGCTCGCCGGAAACACTTCTCCCCTGTTGGCGCCAGCGCGCAGTGAGCCACCGGCAGAGGCGAAGGTCGTCAAGCCCGCGATGCAGTCACGGGTACGCATCGGCCTGGCACGCGATCCGGCGTTTGGTTTTTATTACCCTGACGATCTCCTCGCTCTGGAATCAGCAGGTGCCGAGATCATCCCGTTCAACACCTTGCACGACACGTGCCTGCCCGAAGTGGACGGTTTGTTCATCGGCGGTGGTTTCCCCGAAATTTTCATGGCGCAACTGCAGGCCAACGCGGCGCTGCGTCAGGGCATCCGTGCAGCCATCGATGCGGGCCTGCCTGTCTATGCCGAGTGTGGCGGCTTGATGTACCTGGCCCGCACCCTGCAGTGGAAGGGACAGGTCTATCAGATGGCTGGCGCACTGCCGGCGGACGTCGTGATGCACGAGCGGCCGGTGGGCCGCGGCTACGTTGAACTTCAGACCACGGCGGATGCGCCGTGGTCCCCCGGTACGGGCATTGACTCGGAGCCGCTGCGCGGGCACGAATTTCACTACTCCAGCCTTGAAAATCTCGCGCCGGACCAGAAATTTGCCTATAGAGTCGTTCGGGGTCATGGTGTGGATGGTGAGCGCGACGGCATCGTTCACCACAACGTGCTCGCCTCCTATGTCCATCTGCGCAGCGGAGCGGGATCGGACTGGGCGGCCCGATTTGTGACCTTTGTCCGTTCAACAACTGCTTCGTCGAAACGGCAGACCGTGGCCAACATGCGGACGGTCGAAGTCAATGGCCAACTCATTGCCACCGACGTCGAGGGCTACCTGAAGAACCTGGACGACTGGTCCGAGGACTTCGCACGCGCAGAGGCGCAAGCGGAAGGCTTGGTGCTGACCGATGAGCATTGGCAGGTCATCCGTTTCCTTCGCGCTTACTACGATGAGCACCGGGTGCAGGCGCAAGTACGCGCGATGATCTGGCACTTTGCCAAGGCCTGGGGGCCGAAGCACGGCAACAATCACTACCTTCATGAACTTTTCCCCATCGGTGGCCCCCAGAAGCAAGGCAACCGCTTGGCAGGACTCTTGAAGACCAAGGGCGAACATTAGAAAATTCCGCGGCAAGACTCACCGATTCAAGGTGAGACCTCACTGCCCTCAACAGATCAGGAGCATCGTATGTTTACATTGACCACCAGTGCAGCGCAACAGATCCAGCAAGCGGCAGCGAGCAGCGGGGCCCAGGAGATGGCCCTGCGTATCGCAGCAAAGATTGATCCGGACGGCTCGAAGCAATACGGCATGGGCTTCGACGACCCTACCGAAGAGGACATGAAGCTCGACCTGAAGGGAGTCGCGGTCGTGATTGCCGGCGAGTCGCAGGTGCTGCTGGCGGACACCGTGCTGGACTACGTCGAGTTGAACCCGGGCGAATTCAATTTCATCTTCATCAATGCCCGGGATTTCCAGGACGAGGTCGAGCCGGCGCCAAGCGGCGGCTGCGGCAGCGGTGCCTGCGCCACGGGAGGTTGCGCCAGCAAGGGGCGCACCCATTGATGGCCGAAATCAAACCAGCGGCCGGGTCTGCCGGGCGCGTTTATCTGGTCGGGGCAGGCCCAGGCGACCCAGAGCTGTTGACGTTGCGCGCCGTACGGCTGCTACAGCAGGCCGACGTGATTGTCTATGACCATCTGGTTTCCAGCGCTGTACTGGATTTCGTCACCCCGTCAGCAGAGCGGATCTACGCTGGCAAGCGCCGAAACGAGCACACCATGCGGCAGGAACAGATCAACGGACTGCTGGTCAAACTGGCCCGTGAAGGCAAGCAGGTGGTACGCCTCAAAGGCGGCGACCCGTTTATCTTCGGACGCGGTGGCGAAGAATTGCAGGCCTTGGCCGCACAAGGTGTCGCCTTTGAGGTCGTCCCCGGCGTGACGGCTGCTTCCGGCGTGTCCAGTTACGCCGGAATTCCCTTGACACACCGCGACTACGCACAGAGCTGCCTGTTTGTGACAGGGCACCTCAAGGACGGCACCGCCGATCTGGACTGGCACAGCCTGGTCAGACCCTGCCAGACCGTGGTCATCTACATGGGCCTGGGAGGACTTCCGGAAATATGCCGTCAGCTGATAGAGCATGGCGCTCCACCTACCCTCCCCGTCGCCGTGGTGCAGGATGGCAGCATCTCCACACAGAGAGTCGTGACCGGCACACTTGCCGACATTCCTGAAACGGTTGTGAAGGCAGGCCTGAAGTCGCCGTGCCTCACGATCATCGGCGAGGTCGTCAAGCTGCATGATTCACTGGCGTGGTTCACGCCAGTGACCCATGAAACGACGACCTGATCGGTCCGCTGCAAGAACGGATCAGCTTCGAACTTTGTGCGCCAACGCATCGGCAGCCTTGGTGCCGTCGGGGGAATGCCGGTACTCGTAGGCAAAGACGGCCGCCTCGACCCGTGAGCGCAAGTTGAGCTTGTCCATGATGTGTCGCACATGCAGCTTGACCGTGTTGTGACTGATATCCAGCGCCTGCGCAATGACCTTGTTGCTCTGCCCACGCGCTACATGGTCCAGTACCTCGCGCTCCCGTTCGGTAAGTGACGCCACAAGGTCCCCCATGACCGACACTTTGGGTCCGGACTGAAGGATCTGCGCCAGCTTCAGGGTCATGGCCGATGCCACAACCATCTCACCACGGGCCGCCCGGCCGATCGCTTCAATCACCTCCTCGGGCTCCATGTCCTTGAGAAGATAGCCGCGAACACCAGCGCGCAACGCAGCTGCCAGGTCATCCTCACTGTCACTCATGGTCAAAATGACCACCGGGGTCTCGCAGCCTTCAGAACGGATCATGCGCAGCACACTCAAACCGTCAGTCGCCGCCAGCCGCAAGTCCAGAACCATCAGGTCGGGTTGGTGCTCCCGCAACATAGGAACGACCTGCGCAGGATCCCCGGTGGCCATCACCACGGTCATGTCCCCGCGATGCTCCAGCAATTCGGTCAGACCACTGCGACATAGCGCATGGTCATCAACCAGCATCACCCGCGTCCGTTCCGTCATGCGTGAACCTCCGAAGGCAAGGAGCTCACCGGTAACACCAGACGCACCCGGGTGCCCCCGCCTTCGTTTCTCCCCACCTCGATGCTGGCGCCAAGCCGCTGGGCGCGGCCCCGCATGATCTCCAGGCCAAAGTGCCTTGAAGGTCCCAAGCCTGCGGCCGTGGTGACAATTGTCGAAACGAATGGCTCCGTCATGCCCAGCCCGTCGTCTTCGATCAGGAATTCCAGGCGGTCGGGCGTCCTGTCAATCGCCACAAGGGCGCGGCGGGCCATGGAGTGTTTTGCAATATTCGCCAGCGCTTCCTGAATGATGTGAAACACCTGGACCTCCTGCTCATCGGTTAGGTTCAGATTTTGCGCTGAATTGCGGATTTCGAGTTTTATGCCGTTGCGGTCAAAGAATCCTTCTCCAATGCCCTGGAGCGCATGCAGAAGCCCGAGCGGATCCATGCGTGTCCGAAAATACGTCATGACCTCGCGCAGGTTGTGATGCACTTCGCCCACAGCGCTCTTGACGTCCGAAAAATACTTCATCGACCGCTTGTCGTCATGGGCCAGCATCGCTTCATTCAGGAGCGGAAGGCGCATCTTCACGTATGTCAAGGTCTGTGCGATGGCATCATGCACTTCGTTCACCATCTCCTGCCGCTCTCGCATGACTGTCACTCGCAAGCGTTCGCGCTCGATCCGCGCGTTATGGAGCGTCAATCCCAGCAACTGACCAATCAGGCGCAACATGGCCTCAGTCGCTGGCGAAAGCAGCGGATCTTCCTCAAAAAACAGCGTATAAACCCCTAACACGTCTCGTCCGTAAGGAAGCGAAATGGCCAGGACGCGACGGCATTGCAGGCCGAAATAGGCATCCGAACTGTTTCGGGCGCAAGACCGAACGTCATCTACCCAGCCCAGAACATCGTTGCTGACGGCAACGCCGCACATGCCACAGTCGCGGTCCACCAGTCGCTCCATGACAACCACCGGAGGTGGCAGGCCAACCTGCCCGACCAGCCGCATCGACTGTCCATCGTCGGTCAATACTCGTACGGCACCGGCCTGCGCACCCGCCAGGCCGGTGATCGAAATCAAGAATTGCTCAAGCAGAGTCTCAAGGGCGTCGTCACCGGCATGATCCGGCGACAGATCCGCGACCGCTGTCCCAGGCTCCCGCAGGGCCATCGGAGTTTTCGTGCGAACTGGGGAACTGGTCTGTTTCATCTTTGGATCGGGAGCGCGCCATGCTAATCCATTGCCCGCCACTGATTTATCGGAAAAACCCGCAGCAGCACAAAAAAACACTCAAATCGGCACGGAGACCGCCATCGAATCGCCGAATTGGCCGGCGCCATACGGGCTACCCATTTGGGTAACCCCGGATCACCCGTGGCGGCTATAGACGGAGCCACGTACCCTTGCCTTTAATAGGGTCACTCTGCAATAACCGCCCTGACTGACCGGTCAACGGCTTTTTTCAACTCCGTTGTTGAACCGTCAGCGATAAAAGCGTCTCCTGCATGTCTGCCACACCGCTCCATGATCCAACCGCCGCGCCACTGAGCGACGCCAAAGTCGAGACCCGCAATACCACTTGCTACATGTGCGCCTGCCGTTGCGGCATACGTGTTCATCTGCGAAACGGCGAAGTTCGCTATATCGAAGGAAACCCGGATCACCCCCTGAACCAAGGGGTGATCTGCGCAAAGGGTTCCTCTGGCATCATGAAACAGTACTCTCCGGCGCGTCTGACCAAACCCCTGCTGCGCAAAACGGGGAGCGATCGCGGAGAGGGACAGTTCGAAGAAATCGAATGGGAGGCTGCCTTTTCGATGCTCGCGGAACGTCTGGGAAAGATCAGATCGAGCGATCCGAAGAAATTCGCCCTTTTCACCGGTCGCGACCAGATGCAGGCTCTGACCGGGCTTTTTGCCCGGCAGTTTGGCACGCCAAACTATGCCGCGCATGGGGGATTCTGCTCAGTCAACATGGCCGCCGGAATGATCTACACGATCGGCGGCTCGTTCTGGGAGTTCGGGGGGCCGGATCTGGACCGGGCCAAACTGTTTGTGATGATCGGCACCGCAGAAGATCACCATTCCAATCCGATGAAGGCGGCACTGTCCCGGTTCAAGCGCGGCGGCGGGCGTTTTGTATCCGTCAATCCGGTGCGGACCGGCTATTCGGCGATCGCCGATGAATGGATTCCAATCAAGCCGGGCACCGACGGTGCCCTCCTGCTCTCACTGATTCATGAACTGATCAGGCTGGGGTTGTACGACCGGGAATTCCTTGCCCGTTATACCAACGCGGGGCAACTCGTCAACCAGGATGCGGCCAGCGATGATTTCGGCATGATGCTGCGCAAATCCGACGGCGACATTGTGAATCCGTTGCGCCCGGCAAACTTCTACTGGTGGGACCGCCTGACCGAGCAGGCTGTCTCCGACCACACCGAAGGGGCCGATCCGGCCTTGCTGGGTCACTTCAAGTTGCCCGATGGCACCGCAGCGGTACCGGCCTTCCAACTGCTCGAAGAGCGGGTGAAGGCCTACACCCCGGAATGGGCCGAGGGTATTACCGGCATCCCGGCCGCCACCATCCGCCGCCTGGCCCACGAGATGGGCATCACCGCCCGTGACCAGAAGATCGAGTTGCCGATCGCCTGGACCGATAGCTGGGGCCAGCGCCATGCTTCGGTCAAGGGCAATCCGGTGGCGTTCCATGCGATGCGGGGGCTGGCCGCTCATTCGAACGGTTTCCAGACCATTCGTTCACTGGCGATCCTGATGTCACTGCTGGGCACCATCGACCGACCCGGCGGATTTCGGCACAAGGCGCCCTACCCACGCGCCGTACCGCCGAACGCCCGTCCGCCCAAGGGTCCCCAGGCCGTCAAGCCGGACACACCGCTGGACGGTGCACCGCTGGGTTGGCCCGAAAGTCCGGATGACTTGTTTGTGGACGATCAGGGCCAGCCGGTGCGTATCGACAAGGGATTTTCCTGGGAGCACCCCCTGTCCGCCCATGGCTTGATGCACAACGTCATCACCAACGCTTGGCGCGGTGATCCCTATCGCATTGACACCTTGCTGATATTCATGGCGAACATGGCGTGGAATTCCACCATGAACACCTCGGAAGTTCGCAAGATGCTCAATGACAAACACACTGAGGGCGAACAGGTTGGTGAGTACAAGATTCCTTTCCTGGTCGTCTGCGATGCCTTCCAGTCGGAGATGACGGCATTCGCCGATCTGATCCTGCCGGACACGACGTATCTTGAACGCCATGACTGCATGTCCATGCTGGATCGGCCGATTTCCGAATTCGACGGCCCTGTTGACGCAGTGCGGATTCCCGTCCTGCCACCGAAAGGTGAATGCAAGCCATTTCAGGAGGTCCTGGTCGAATTGGCTGGCCGCCTCAAGCTGCCCGCCTTCACGCAACCGGATGGGTCGCGCAAGTTCAAGGGCTATACCGACTTCATCGTCAACTACGAAACCGCCCCGGGATCCGGTATTGGTTTCCTGGCCGGCTGGCGCGGCAAGGGTGGCGAGAAATCGATGCGAGGGGAACCCAACCCCAGGCAATGGGAGATGTACGAAAAGAACAACTGCGTCTTTCATCATGAGATGCCGGTGGAATACCAGTACATGCGCAACTGGAACCGTGGTTACATGGAGTGGGCCCAGAAAATGGGTATCCGGCGCGACAAAGACCCGATCGTGATCCACATCTACTCGGAATTCCTGCAGGGTTTCCGGCTGGCGGCGCAAGGCAAGCGTGCCGGAAAACAGCCGCCGGACACCCTGCGCAAGCGGGTGGAGACCTATTTTGATCCCCTGCCTTTTCATTACGTCCCGCTGGAAGAGCAAGGCACCGACACCGCCCGGTACCCTCTCAATGCCATTACGCAGCGACCAATGGCGATGTATCACTCCTGGGATTCACAAAACGCCTGGCTGCGACAGATTCACACCCACAACTATCTTTTCGTCAACCCGAAGACGGCTGGCGTCGAAGGCATTGCCGACGGCGGCTGGATGTGGGTGGAATCCCAATGGGGCAAGGTGCGATGCATGTGCCGATACTCGGAAGCCGTGGAGCCCGGCACGGTCTGGACCTGGAACGCGATCGGCAAGTCAGCCGGCGCCTGGAACCTGACGCCCGACGCCAACGAGTCACAGCGCGGCTTCTTGCTGAACCATCTGATCTCTGAAGAACTGCCAGCGTCTGCCGCCGGCGCGTCGCTTTCCAACTCGGACCCCATTACCGGACAGGCCGCCTGGTATGACGTCAGGGTACGCATCTACAAGGCCGCAGCGGACGAACCCGCACAGAGCTGGCCGCAGTTCAAGCCTGTGCCCTTGCTACCCGGCGTGCAGCCGGCGCCAGCACGCTGGCAGGCCTGGTTTGCGGGGCGAGGAGTTCGCAAATGACCCAGCTTGCCTTGGTCATCGACCTGAACGTATGTGTCGGTTGCCACGCCTGCGTGACCAGCTGCAAGCAGTGGAACACTTCGGGAACTGCGGGTGCGCTGGTCGACTTGAATCCTTACGGCGCGGATCCGAACGGCACTTTCTTCAACCGGGTGCAGACGTTTGAAGTCGGCGAGTTCCCCAACACCCAGACGGTTCACTTCCCGAAGTCGTGCCTGCATTGCGAGGACCCGCCGTGCGTTCCGGTCTGCCCAACAGGTGCCAGCTACAAACGTGCCGAAGACGGCATCGTTCTGGTGGACTACGACAAGTGCATTGGCTGCAAGTACTGCACCTGGGCCTGTCCCTACGGCGCGCGCGAATTCGATGAGCAACGCAAGGTCATGACGAAATGCACCTTGTGCGTGGATCGGGTCACCGACAGAACCCTGCCAGAAAGGGAGCGCAAACCGGCCTGCGTGCTGGCCTGTCCGGCCAACGCAAGGCTCTTCGGGGACGTACATGACCCGGAATCCGTCGTATCGATAGCCATCGCAGAACGCGGCGGCTATCAGTTGATGCCGGAATGGGGCACGCGACCCGCCAACCATTACCTGCCGCGGCGCAAGACTGAAATCCGCATTCACCCCGAAGACCTCGAGCGGGTGGACAACCCGCTGAAAATCGACGGAAAACAGCCCGAGGCGGGCTACCGCAGCCCTGGCCGGGAAGACTTCGCCACATAGGACAGCGGCATGAATCCCCCTTTCTCAGCAATATTCCTCACCACGCTCATTGGTGCCGGCCAGGGTCTGTTCCTGGTGCTCTTCGGAACGGAACTTTGGCTTGGCGCCAGCGCGATGGCTTCACGGGCCCATACATTTCTTGGCATCGGAAGCGTCGTTTCACTGGCATTGACGGCTGGTGGGCTGATCGCATCACTCTTTCACTTGGGTCAACCGCAAAGGGCCTGGCGTGGCATGACCATGTGGCGCACTTCCTGGCTTGCGCGCGAAGGCATCGCCCTTCCCCTGTTCATGGCCGGCGTTTTTTTCTATGGCCTCGCGCATCTGATGGAGGCTGACGCCACGCGGCTCATCGGTTCGGTGACCGCCCTGCTCTGCCTGACTCTGTATGTGTGCACCGGCATGATCTACGTGTGCATTCGTTTTCTCCAGGAATGGGCCAGTCCGCTGACTCTGGTGAACTATCTGTTGCTGGGATGTGCTTCCGGTGCCACGCTGGCCACGGTACTGGCAGCCATTCAGGCGCCTGGCCTGGTGATTCCCTATGCGCAGCTCGCCACGTTGATCACCTTGCTCGGATTGGTCACGCGCGGTGCCTCGCTGGTTCGAAATGCCCGGCTCAAACCCAAGTCGACGCTGCAAAGTGCCATCGGAATCAAGCACCCACGGATCGTCCAAAAAGCCCAGGGGTTCATGGGTGGATCGTTCAACACCCGCGAGTTCTTTCACGGCCGGACTGTGGCGATACTCCGTTCCGTCAAGTGGGCATTCCTGCTGCTGGTCTTTCCAGTGCCGCTTTTGTGCCTGGCCATGGGTGTCGCCCAGGGATCGACCAGTCTGTTGTTGGCCGCTTTCACTATTCAGTACGTCGGCCTGATCGCCGAACGCTGGTTCTTCTTCGCGCAGGCAAACCACCCGCAAAATCTTTATTACCAGACCATTTCGTAATGAGCGCTCCCCTGAAACTGATCCTGCCCTGCATCACCCTCGTGGCGGCCCTGAATGCCATCGCCCAAGACGCCCCGTGGCTGACCGATGCACGCAAAGTCGCCACCAGTGTTCCTCCCCGACTGCTGCAGGTGCTCAACGAGGAAATCGCCAAGGGCGGGCCCGAATCCGCGATCGTCGCGTGCTCCGAAAAAGCACCCCAGATGGCCAAGGCCGCGTCCGAACAGAGTGGCTGGATGGTCCGGCGCGTCAGCCTGCGCAACCGCAATCCGAAGGCCACGCCCGACGCCTGGGAGCGCGCGGCGCTCGAAGAGTTCGACCGCCGTGCCACGGCCGGGGAGAATCCCGCGACACTGGAGGCCTTTGCCATCGTTGAGAAAGGCGATGGCAAGGAAGCCCGCTACATGAAAGCCCTGCCGGTCCAGCAGGTCTGTCTGGCCTGCCACGGCCCCGCCGACAAGCTCACACCCGAGGTCTCGGCGAAGCTTCGTGCCCTGTACCCGGAAGACAAAGGTGTCGGCTACAACATCGGTCAGATCCGTGGCGCCATGACAATCCGCAAGGCGATGTAAGCCTGCCACTGCCCGATCACCACGGACGATGTTCGCCCCACCCCGACCACCTTTGGATGTCCAGGTCCCGCTTTGGGCCTGGCGTCGCCTGGGATTGATGCTGGTCCTGATGTTTGCGCTACCGGCATTCGCCGCCGACAGTGTGGTGCCAGCGAGCACCATGCCCTGGTGGTTCTGGCCACTGGCGTTGTTTGCCACCTGCTTCCTGATTGGCATCGTGGCAGTGCCTGCGGGCATTGGCGGCGGCACGCTGTTTGTCCCCATCATCGGCGGCTTTTTCCCTTTTCACCTGGACTTTGTCCGAGGTGCCGGGCTGATGGTGGCGCTGGCCAGCGCCCTGGCAGCCGGGCCGATGCTTCTCCGAGGGGGTCTCTCCAGTCTGCGCCTGGCGCTGCCTCTGGCCTTGTTGGCCAGCATCAGTTCCATCGGCGGGGCCCTGCTCGGCCTGGCTCTGCCGGCCTCTGTCATCCAGACCGCATTGGGGTTGATTGTGCTGGGCATTGTCACGTTGATGCTCGTATCGAAAAAGTCGGAATTCCCGGTGGTCAGCCAACCCGATCGCCTTTCATCGGCACTCGGCATCCATGGTGTCTTTGTCGATGGTGCCTCCGGGCGCTCGATCGACTGGCAGGTACACCGCACCCCGGTGGGCCTGCTGCTGTTTCTGGCCATTGGCGTCATGGCGGGCATGTTTGGCATCGGTGCGGGTTGGGCCAACGTGCCGGCCTTGAACCTGCTGATGGGGGCGCCGCTCAAGGTTTCCGCTGGCACGTCCGGCCTGGTGCTCTCACTGGTCGATTCCTCGGCGGCATGGGTCTACCTGAACCGAGGCGCCGTTTTGCCTATGGTGGCCGTCCCGTCGGTCGTGGGCATGATGGTGGGCGCACGCATTGGTGCGCGCCTGTTGCATGTGCTCAAGGGTTCCGTGATTCGCAAGATGGTGATCGCCCTGCTGCTTTTTGCTGGCATTCGCGCCCTTCTCAAGGGCCTTGGGCTTTGGGTGTGAGAGCGGACCTCCAATGACCCAGTTGCCGTCCTCTCATTCTCAGGACCAGAAGGCGGACGCATTGCGCTACGCCCTTCTGTTGGACTGGGGAACGCGCATCGGACTGATTTCACTGGTGATCAGCTTTGCCGCCTACTTGTTCGGCTTATTGGTGCCGCATGTGCCTCTGGATCAACTGCCCATGGTCTGGAACCAGCCGGCCAAGACTTTCCTGCAGCAGACCGGAACCCCCACCGGTTGGGGCTGGGTACGCCTGGCGCACAAAGGTGATCTGTCGAACCTGATCGGCATTGCCCTGCTGGCAGGTTGTTCAATTCCCCCGCTGCTGGGCTTGATCCCGCTTTACCTGAAACGGCGCGACTTTCTCTATGCGGGGATATGCGGTCTGATCACGATTGTCCTGGTGCTGGCCGCATCAGGCCTGCTGACCGGGGGACATTGACCATGGCGCATCTGTTCAACAGGCTGCTACTGGCCACCGAACACAGCGAATTCGACGCCGGGTCCGAAGCCATGGCCTTCGCCCTGGCCCAGCGCTGCCAGTTGCCACTGGCCACGGTGGTTCCACTGGTGAGCAATCCGGAATATGAGGCCCTGGCGCCCCAGATTGCTGCGAAGGCCGAACTGGATGCCTCCGTCAAACTCACCGAACTGAGAGAACGTGCGGGGGCCGTCGGCGTGGCCATTGACTTGCGACTTCGCCGGGGTGAAGAGCCGTACCAGGAAATCGTACAGGAGGCGCGGCAGTTGGGCAGCGACCTGATCATCATCCGTCGGCGCGGCAAGCGTGGCTTCCTGGCCAACCTGCTGGTCGGTGAAATGGTGAGCAAGGTAGTGGCACACGCACCCTGCCATGTATTGGTCGTACCCCGGGAAGCCCGCATGTGGACGCAGCGCGTTCTGGCCGCAGCAGAACCGACAGCGCAAGGTCGAGACGTCATATCGACGGCCGCCGCGGCTGCTGCGGAATGTGGCCTGCCTTTGCAGGTGGTCAGCGTGGTGCACTCGGATGGCGAACGTCCGCGCGCCGAATCTTTTGTCGCCGAGATGCTGGCCCAAGTCGCGCAACGCGGTGTCGCCGCGAAGGGCGAGGTCCGCGTTGGCATTGCGTTCAAGGAGCTACTGGCAGCCCGGGAGGCCAGCAGTGCGGACCTCATCGTGATGGCGAGCCGCACTGACCGGGGAATCGGCCGTGCGCTGGTGGGGGGCGTGGCCCAGAAGGTCATGGGGCTTTCCGAGCAGCCGGTGCTGGTACTGAATCTTCAAACTCCAAGGGACCAGAATCCATGAGTGACGCACTGAACTATCTCATCAAGACACGGCCTGAAACCGTCAGCCATTACTTTGCCTTCCTCAAGGAGACGGGCAAACATCTGGACCCCAAGACGCGAAACCTGATCTCGGTCATCACGAAGGTCTATTCCCAGACGGACCGCGGCTTTCGCCAGTACCTGGGCCGAGCCCTGCGGGAAGGCTGCACCCCCATGGAAGTTCTGGATGCGCTGCTGATGGCGTTCCCGGCGCTGGGGCTGGCCAAGATCACCTGGGCTGTCGACATCATTCTGGACATGGACATTCCCGGCTTTGCACCTGACGTCATCACGCAGAGCGCACCGGAACCAGCGCGATGGCGCGATGTGATGGCCAGCAAGGATGCTTCGGACGGCGAGGTCACCCGCACCGAGTGCGAAGGCCGCGGCCTTTTCATTTATCGCAACAAGCGGATTTTTGAGGTCTTTGACAGCCGCTGCCCGCACCAGAGCACGGACATCCCTGAACTGGCCCTGAATGGGGAAACCTTGATTTGCCCCAAACACCAATGGGAATTCAATGCCCATACTGGGGCCTGTATCAAGAAAGGCAATAGCCCGCTCAAGCGCATCGAATCCAAAGTTGTCAAAGGACGTCTGCTGGCTTTCTGGTGAGTGCCTTGATCACTTTCACCCCGCCCCTGCACCGACGCCCTTTTTCCACCGATCACCCCCCTGTGAAAACCCCGTGCATTCCCTGCCATAACTATCGGAGATCATCATGTAAGTATCCCGGAAACTCTTTGTCCTGACGCCTTTGTGCGCACTAATGGCCGCCGGTTCGGCATATGCCACCGATGGCTATTTCCCGATCGGCTACGGCATGAAAGCCAAAGGCATGGGCGGCACGTCCCTGACACAGACCAACAACGCCTTCGCCGGCGCCAACAACCCGGCCATCGCCGCGTTCGCAGGCAATCGGGTTGACGCTGGCCTTGATGTCTTCATGCCCGATCGCGGCATGTCCCGCACGGGCAGCATGTACGGACTTGACGCGAGCGTCGACAGCGGTCATGGCACCTTCTGGGTTCCGGAATTCGGGTACACCGCCGTGATCAACGACAAGATCGGCGCGGGCATCACGGTTTACGGCAACGGCGGCATGAACACCGACTACCCTGGCGGCCAGATCAATTGTGGACAAGGCCCTGCCAACGTGCTGTGCGGATCCGGCAATCTCGGCATCAACATGTCCCAGTTGATCTTTGCCCCGACCATTGCTTACAAGCTGAATCCGGACAATGCCATCGGCCTTTCGTTGCTGTTCGTGTACCAGCAGTTCGGAGCCACCGGACTGCAGGCGTTCAGCCAGGCGTCGCTGGCGCCCAACAACCTGACCAACAACAACACCGACAGCAGCACGGGCTTGGGTGTGCGGCTGGGTTACCTCGGAAAGGTCACCGACAAGATCTCATTGGGCGCCTCCTATTCGCCCAAGGTTTCCATGAGCAAGTTCGACAAGTACTCCGGACTGTTTGCCGAGAGCGGCAAGTTCGACATTCCCGAGAACTACGCGCTGGGTGCCAGCATCAAGGCCACACCTGACCTGTTGATCGCCGTTGACTATCAGCGAATCAACTACGCCGGCGTCCCCTCCGTGGGCAATCCCAGCTCCAACATCGGTGGCTGCATGATGGGCAACTATGCCAATTGCCTTGGCGGCTCCAGTGGCCCTGGCTTCGGATGGAAGAACGTCAATGTGTGGAAGGTTGGCGCCGAATGGCAGGCCACGCCGCAATGGACGCTGCGCGCGGGGGTCAATGTCGGGAGCAACCCGGTTCAGTCTGCCGACGTAACCTTCAACATCGTTGCCCCAGGAGTGACCACATCGCACTTCACGCTGGGCGGCACCTATGCGTTCTCTCCGAAATCGGAACTGACCTTCGCCTATATGTATGCGCCCAAGCAGTCCGTGAGTGGCAGTTCCATGTTCAACGCGATGATGGGGCCGGGCGCCGGCGGCACGGAGACCATCTCCATGTCCCAGAACTCGATCGGCGTCCAGTACGCCTGGCGCTGGTAATTCGGTCCGCTGCCCGAATCGGCGATCCGGGCCAACCGATCCCCAGGCTGCCGGGATGACCGTGCAGCCGTGTGATGGCGGGCCCGTCCATGACGCGCCCGCCACTTGAAGGACCATCTTCCCGGGACGGATGCCGGTGCGTCTGCGTCCTGACACTGAAACGAGGAAAGCGACATGCAAGCCAATCTGATCTCGGTCATCAACGTCGCGGCCATTGCCGTGATGCTGGTGTGCCTTTACATGGTGTTCACCCTGCGCAGCAAGATTCCTGGCGGCGTGGTGGGCAAACAGTGGCGCCTCCTGACCGTCCTGGTCACGCTGTTCACTGTGGGCTACTTCGTGACGCCCTTTTTCACGATGTTGCCAGCCAATATCATCAACCTGATCGTGGCGCTGATCTTCTTCTTTGGCGCCATCTACGTGTTGATCACCGTGCGCCTGATCTTTCGCATCATCGAAGAACTCACCAGCTGACGCCTCATGAACGGTGCTGTCATCTACGCCAAGACACGTAAAGGCCTCGAAGAGCTGACGCACCGCACGGCCGCAGTGCCACAGAAGGTGCGGTCCATCCTGATTCTCGTTGACGGAAAGACACGTTGCTCCGAGTTGCTGCAGAAGTGTTCGTTCATTTCCGAATGCAAGGAGCATCTGGAGTGGCTGGAGCGCAATGGTCTGATCGAAGCCGTCGGAACGACGAATGCGCCTGGCGCCATAGCGCCCGATGCACCACCCATTCCTTCGCAAGCCCCGGTCGCCATCTCACCGAAAAAAGCGCTGATCGAACTCGCGCAGGAACTGCTCGGCGTCCATTCAGGCGCCGTGGTGCAACGCCTTCAGGATTCGGGCGATCAGCACGACGCGCTGGTTCAGACATTGGAGCGCTGCCACAAGCTGATCCGGCTTTCCATCGATGAGAAGAAAGCCGAGCAGTTTCGCCAGCGGGGTTCCGCCTTGCTGGCGCAGGACTGACCCTTGCGACAGGACGGCCTGACCGACCTCAGGCGTAGCGCCTCGCCATCGCTTCCAGCGGCACCGGCTTGATCTTTGAGGCGTGCCCGGCACAGCCAAACGCCTCAAACCGGGCCTTGACGATGCCGCGCGCCGCATTCTTCGCCGCCGTCAGCGCCTTGCGTGGATCGAATTCGCTGGGTTGTTGCGCAAACACCTGGCGCATGGCGCCGGTCATGGCCAGGCGGATGTCGGTGTCGATGTTGATCTTGCGCACGCCACTGCGGATGCCGCGCTGGATCTCCTCTACGGGAACGCCATAGGTCTCCTTGATGTCACCACCAAACTGCCGAATGATCGCCAGCCATTCCTGCGGCACGCTGCTCGATCCGTGCATCACGAGATGGGTGCTGGGGATCTGCGCATGGATCGCAGCAATGCGGTCGATGGCGAGGATGTCGCCGGTGGGCTTGCGCGTGAACTTGTAGGCGCCGTGGCTGGTGCCGATGGCAATCGCCAGGGCGTCAACACCGGTCTTCGCCACAAAGTCCTTCGCCTGTACCGGGTCGGTCAGCATCTGGTCGTGGCTGAGCTTGCCCTCGGCACCGATGCCGTCTTCTTCCCCGGCGTCGCCGGTTTCCAACGAACCCAGGCAGCCCAGTTCGCCTTCGACCGAAACGCCGACCGCATGCGACATTTCACAAACCCGGTGCGTAATGTCCACGTTGTACTCGTAGCTGGCGGGCGTCTTGCCGTCGGTCATCAGCGAGCCGTCCATCATCACGCTGGTGAAGCCCGAGCGAATCGACTGCTGGCACACCGCGGCGGAGGTCCCATGGTCCTGGTGCACCACAACGGGAATGTCGGGATGGCTCTCGACCGCCGCCAGCATCATGTGGCGCAGGTAGGCTTCACCGGCATATTTGCGGGCGCCAGCCGAGGCCTGAAGGATGACCGGACTGTCGGTTTCCTGCGCCGCTTCCATGATGGCGAGGATCTGCTCCAGGTTGTTGACGTTGAACGCTGGCACGCCGTAGCCGTGCTCGGCTGCGTGGTCCAGCACCTGGCGAAGGGAAATCAGGGCCATGAGGTGTCTCCAGAGGATAAGAAAAAGAAAATATGAATCAAATTGGCACCATCCCAGCGTCGAATGGTCATGAAGTGCTATGACTATTGAAGCACCCGACGCAGCGCCGTGTTGCGGCTTCGCCTGGTTCAGCCCGCCGTGCGCTTCGTGAGAATCTCCAGCGCCGGCAGCGTCTTGCCCTCCAGCACCTCCAGAAAGGCCCCGCCGCCGGTGGAGATGTAGCCCACGTCCTTTTCGATGCCGTATTTGGCAATCGCCGC
>Ga0075163_10001695_pt1 | contig 29693 bp, 29 predicted proteins | sample JI1023141ADNA_FD_71478 | JGI IMG/M metagenome (GOLD analysis project Ga0075163, IMG submission 71478) | Wastewater effluent complex algal communities from Wisconsin, to seasonally profile nutrient transformation and Carbon sequestration -... | ecosystem: Engineered > WWTP > Effluent > Algae...
CGAACCCGTCACTCCTTCACGGTTCTCACCACGGGCAAGGGAAATGGCCTCCATCATCGGCGTCCATGACCTCCTCGTGAAATCCCAATTGCTGGAAGATGAGATGGCGGGGGGAATGGAAGGCGCGTTACTGCACTCCCTCGCGGTACGACAGGAATTGTCCGATCGCCTGCTCCTCGCGCTCTTCGAGGCCAACAGCATCGCCGCCGAATTGGAATGCGAGAAGGCGCGGACCGAAGATCTGGCGTCGCAGCTGGAGGAAGTCCGCAACGACATTCAGCAGGGCCGGACGATCATGGCCATTCTGGCCGACTCCATTTCCGGTGTCTTTGCGGGAACGTTCCTGCTGCTGGGGTCGGAGATTCTCTCCGGCCTGATCGACCTATCCGGAAGCGTGGCCGCCTTAGGGTTCGGCGTGGCCGCGTTGGGCGGCGACCAGGCCTATGAGTTCAAGCACGGGCGGAATCTCATGGCAGACGTGTGGCAAGGCGGAACCATCAGTCGGCAGTTCCCGCAGCCGGTCTGGCGGTATCTGAACGGGCCGGTCCGCCCGAACGGCAAACGGAGCCGTCGAGACAATATCATTGGGACCTGGCGCACCCGTCTGGGCAAACCGGGCTCGAAAAAAGAACAACGTCTGACCGGGCTGTATTTCGGCAGAGGCGGGATCTATCGAATCAACGAGCTGCGGCATCGCGGCGAGATGCTGGGCCTGCTCAAAACCCACGTCAATCTGATGACCCAGGACCTGAACCTGCTGTTCCTCGAAACGCTCCAACACCGCGCTTCCCGTCCCGAACAGCCGATCTAGCCCCGACGGCTCCGATTCTTCCTGAAGGAACGGCCGTTCCCATAGCCACCTCCGCGGTCGATCCATTCGCTCACCCAACACCGCCTATCGACTGGTTTTCATTGCGTAGACCCGCTTGGAACGGTAGACTTCCTCGATACGTATCGTATGCTACACATCCTCGCATGACAGATCGACCCGCTCGCCCTCTCTTTCACGAATGGAGCCGCTGATGTTGGACTGGCTTGCCAATCCTGAAATATGGATCGCCCTGGGAACTTTGACCGCGCTGGAAATCGTGCTGGGGATCGACAACATTATCTTTCTCTCCGTCCTCGTCGGACGACTCCCCGAGCATCAGCGCGCCGTCGCACGCCAAGTGGGCCTGGGCCTGGCCATGATGGCGCGCCTGGGACTCTTGTTTTCCATTTCCTGGGTCATGGGACTCACCCATCCCTGGGTGACGATCTTGGGCCACGGCGTGTCCGGGCGGGATCTGATTCTAGTCGGCGGCGGCCTGTTCCTCATGGCCAAAGCCACGCACGAAATCCACAACAGCCTGGAGGGGATCGAGGGCGGCGAGACCCCGGCCGCCGCTGCCAGCCTGGGGATGGTGCTTGTTCAGATCGCGCTCCTGGATATCGTCTTTTCGTTGGATTCGGTGATTACGGCGGTCGGCCTGGTCGAACATGTCTCGATCATGGCGATCGCAATCATTCTCGCCGTGGTGGTGATGTTGATGGCGGCCAAAGCCATCGGGGATTTTGTGGATAAACACCCCACGATCAAAATTCTGGCCCTCTCGTTTCTGATTCTCGTGGGCGTGACCTTGATGGTCGAAGGGTTCGACGTGCATGTGCCGAAGGGCTATATCTACTTCTCCATGGCCTTCTCCGTCACGGTGGAAATGCTCAACATTCGCATGCGAAGAAAGCGGGCTGCGCCGGTCAAACTCCACAGTCGTTATGCGGAAGAGCGGCGGCAATAACACTGCCGGTCGGCCGGGGACGGTGAATCGGCCCCGGCATCGGCAGGTGGAGGCGACGCCTCGAAGCCTGCGGGATCCCTCACTCCCCGTGAAGGCCCTCCGGCACAGAAAGCAGATTGTTCGCACCCACCGATTCCTCCCGCGCGCCGCCTTGCTGAGCCTGCCCCATGGTCCACCCTCGCATGAATACCAAGTTGAGCACCGGTTCGGTTGAAGGCGCGGCCGTCTTCGGATCCGTGACCCGCCCGACCACCGTCACCCGCGCCCACTGCTTCCATCTGGGCGGCAATGTCACGGCGTTCGGCACCGAAATCCAGTAGTATCCTGCCTCCGGCCCTTCATTGACGATCGGGCGATGAGGCCGGTAGTCCTTGTCCAGCGGGCGATTTCTGACATGGAGCCACAAACGCTGGCCGTCCTGCTGCTGATCCACCACGACCCCTCCCAGAATGACTGTCTTACCGTGATAGGCTCCCGGCGACTTCATGAGGGAAGTCAGCGTGACGTCGGATTCCGCCTGCTGAATGTATCGAGCAGGCAAGGACGAGCTGCATCCCGACAACAGCGCAAGACCCATGAGTCCCGTCAGCATTCGATTGATCCGTACCTTCACATCAACCTCCCGCTTTTCGACACTATGATACGCTGCGCTTCCAACCACTGACGGCGCATCGCTGCGCAATCAACGGAGTCATGCTCTCCAGATCCAGTGAGACGCGCGTCATCACCTCCTCCGCCAGCCGCTGATCGTCGAAACATTCATAGGCATCGTCGAGGAACCCGCCTCGGAGAAGCGGATGCTGGAGGAACCGTTGGCCGGACCCGCTGACAACCTCCAACGGCTGCTCGACGACGGCGATCCGCTCCAGTTCAAGCCGCTCCAGCCATCCACGCGCTTCTGCCGCCGATGGCCGCTCCGCCACATGGGCTGCCAATCGTTCCCGCTCGATGACAAGTCCGTATCGGCCCATTTCCTGATCGATCCGTCGCCAGATGGAGTCGAACGTGCCGAGGGAAGGGAACGTCAGGACCGCCTGACCGCCCGGCGCCAGATGGTCGATCAATCCGCGCATCGCCTCAAAGCGGTTCGGGCGCAGGAACATGACGGAGAGATTGCCGGTGATACGTTGAAAGGTAGGGAACGATGCAGGTATGGCGCGCATGTCCTGACAGTCGAATCGCAGCCAGGGCAACTCGCCCCGCTGAATGGCGCGCGCACTCGCGACCTGGCTTCGACTGGCATCGATACCGATCACGGTGCCGGTCTCTCCGACCTGCTCCGCCAGATAGAAGGCCGGAATACCGTGCCCCGAAGCGATGTCGAGAATCGTCAGACCGGGACGCAGGTCCAGCTGCTCCAGCAACACCTCGGCAAACGGAGTCGACCAGTCATCCTGCGTGGGGAGGGTCCATGTCTTCGCCTGAGCCTTCATGCCCCGGCATCTTACTCGAAGAGGTGCGAGGAAATCAGAATTCTCTCCGGCTTGCTCAATCGCGAATCCCGGAGGGATAGCTCGTCCCTTTCACAACCGATCCAACAGCTGCTGTTTCTTCAGGCGATACTCCTCTCCCGTGATCAACCCCTGGTCGTGAAGGCGCTTGAGCACGGCAAGCCGTTCCTCCAACGAGGAAGCCGAGGGAACCGTGGGCGTTCCCTCCGGTACAGCCGGCACCACCGCCTCACTGCGTCCGGAATCGTCGATCACCAGTTCCACCGGATCGGGGCGAAACAGCCCCCCGCCACCGGACGGCTTGCTCACCAAGGCCTGGTGTTTCCCGGGCGCCAGTTCATAGAATGTTCCGGCCTGCGCAAATAGCGGATCGATCCAGATCTGCCTCCGTATGGACGGCATGGTCACGGCTATTCGGCAGTTGGGCAACCGTAGATGGATTCGGCCGGCCTCGGCAAACCAGGCTCCTGACGTCACTTGCGCCGGGCCCTCATCCGTCGCCCGCGCCGTCGCGAAGACGACCGCCTCTTGCTCCGTTGCCTGTTGAAACGCCTGCCGGAGCGAGGATCCCAGAGCGCGAACCTCTTCATCGAGAAACAACGGTTCCGTGGCGCCCTGGTACGACGGCCCGAGCAAAGGGCTGTGTACGCTGCGCACCATCAGACCTCGTAGGAGTGTCTCCCACTCTGCTTGCGTCAGAGTCACCGGATGCTGAAATCGCCTCCCCTGATCGTTCGACCGAAGCTTCGCCAGCGGCACAATTCGCACCAACCGCTGGTCGTCGCAGGAGAAGCAGGGAGGCTCGGCCTGAGGAATCGCAGCCGCGCAACCGACCGATACCAAACACAGCCAAAGCCATCCCGCCTTACCCCATCGCATGAAGGTTCCCCTCCTCCGTTACCAGTGTGCCTCTGCCGGCTCGTTCAGTAAGCAAAATCGAACCCGACCAACATCGTCTGGCCGAGGAGATCGCCGCCGTTGGCTCCCACTCCGGTCGTGCGGTAGCTATTGTACTCGGCATGCAAGGCCAGGTCGGTCCTAGTCGAATGATGAATGAAGTAGCGGACCAACAGCGTATGGGAATCGACGTTGTTATAGTTCTTCGCAAAGGTCGGGTCGCCCTGGCGATTGTTTCGAATGAGATCGTACCGATAGGCAAAAAACCAATCCGGCATATCGAACAAAGGCAACAGGGCCGGCGCATAGTCGAGTTCGACAAAGGCGCCGTTCCATGAGGCGTTTTGCGCGTCGGCAATGCCTTGGGAGACGAACATGTTCTTGCTGTCGTTGCCCCACATCCAGGCACCGAACAGGTTCCATTCCCCATTCAACGTCAGGCTGACATCCACCCCCAGACGACTGAACGGTTGCCCGCTGCCCGCCACGGCCTGGCAAGTCGGACAGGTGGGATTGACCAGCGTCGGTGCCGTCCCGTAGGCACCGAAGAGACCGATTCGTTGGCCGGTCACGATGCCATACCCGCCGAACGATTGGGTGACGTGGCCGTAAAAATTGACGTTCCTTCCACCCGTTCCACAGGTGGTGCCGGAGGCGCAACCGCCCAAGGGGCCCGAAAAACTATTCGTCGCCAGGGCGGAGAGGGAGTAACGAAAGTACCCGTCGGTCCCTGCCGTCTTCTTGATGCCCGACAATTCCGCGCCTGGTTGATTCTCACCGATGGCAAAGGTATTCGGATTGAGATAGGAACTGGTGGACGTGCCGCCGATCGTCGCCGTGTAGGGCGTCCCCGGCATGTAATGGTACATGGCAAAGGTCGTGTTCAAGGTCGGGCTGCGTTTTTCGCTGAACGGAAGGTCGAGTTCGAATTTGCCGGCCTTGAGATTCAGCAGGTAATCGCCGCTCGCGCTCTTCACGCCCAGAAACCGTTCGAGCCGCATGAGACGGACGAACGCCGCTTCCAAGTCGCCATCCGACGCGCCCGTCCCGAAGCCTGCGCTGCCGAGTCCGGGCGTGAAGACGACGCCGAAGGCCAGATTGCGATCCAGCGTGCCGAAACTCAACAGGTCCAGCCCGGTGAAACCGAAACCGCCGGTCGTGACGCCGCTCCCGTCCGTCCGCACCTGGGCCGCCTGATACCCGACCGTGGTACGGAGCGACACCGGCCAATAGCCCATGCCGATCCCTTCATACACCGGCGAGTCCGCATCGGATCCGAGTTGATAGCCGCGATCCCGGAAGAGATTGCCGAAATCGTTCAGCTTCGGGAAACCCGGCACGTGACAGACATTACACTTAAAATCATACTTGCGCGCGAAGGCCGGAATGGCCTCGGCCTTCTGTACGAGGCCGCTCAATTCGTAGCTGACCAGCACGAACAAGACGAGCAGCGCCGCGATTGCCCCCCTGACATGTATAGTTGAATACGTCATCGGCTCCCTCCCATCACACACTGTGTCGTCGCAAATTCCATCGGCCCCAGCGTCGGTCGGGCCAAGCGGTTGGTTATTCAGGCGGAAGTTCCTCCCCACCGGCAATTTTCCAATCGACTTCGACCGGACGGACAGGAAATTCGAATTGGGATTCGACCAGACCCTGCGGTGCAATCGTTACCGTCTTCCGGGTGACATGGGGCTCGTCATAAACCGGACGAGAGGCTGTGAACCTGACAATGTTATAGCCGGAATGCCAGGCGACCAGGGTGTACGATCCCGGGGGGATGCCGCCGATTTCAAAACGCCCCTGTGAATCGGTCACGGCGAAATAGGGGTGATCGAACGCCGCCGCCCAGGCGTTCATGTGCACATGCACATCGCATAGCAACCGTAATCCGACTCCGCGGGCACGCAGCAGCGTGGTGGTGATTTCTCGATCCGGAGTCGGCAGGGCGAGGTTAAACAGGCTGCCCTGTTTTTCAGTGAAAAAATGGGGATTGTGCAGCACCGGTTCGAAATTGATCAGCCCGACCTGTGACGTACGCACAAACGGAAAGACCGGATGCTGGAACTGGCAGGTCTGCGCTGTGGACGCCGCCGCTCCTTTCCCCATGGGAAGGCGATAGATGGCCTCGGCAGCCTTTCCCCGTTCCGCCCGCTCAAGATACACCAGCACATCCTGAATGCCGTTCGTGGCCGGATCGATCTGCAGCACCGGCGACGGCACCTGCGTCCCGCAGGCATCGAGATCGGCGAACACTCTGAGCGGCGGCACCTTGGGGATCGCCCCCTTCCAGACTGCCCGGCCTTTCACCGTGCCACCGTCGGATACCTCGACCACCTCATAGTCCGCCCACCCCGGAGCGACCCCTCCCAGACAGCACAAGCCCAGAAAGAACAGAAGGCGGTTGATGCGTGAACCTTGTCCGGACATGAAACACCTCCTGCACAGGCCGGGGTGCGGGATGCCCCGGCGGTAGACAATAAAAAAGCCCGAACCACCCGGTTACGGGTCGTTCGGGCTCTTGAGCGGAACGCTCTTTGGCCTCGTAGATTGTCGAAACGGGAGAAACGCTACGCTTCCCGGTTGCTCCTTGTCAAGGCGTCGGCATGGAGAACCTCGCGGCGCGCTGACGCTTCCCCTTGAGCCCCAGCGTCACTTGATACCGATCACCATCGAATCCGGCCCTGCCAGGTTTTCCACCTTGGTTCGCTTGAAGCCGGCCTTCTTCATCCACTGGATGCAATCCGCACCGGTGAAATCGAATCCGCCGGGCGTCTCGATGAGCATATTCAGGCTCATCAACAATCCAAACGCATTCTGTTTGCGGGCATCGTCGATCAGCGCTTCATGAACGATCAACGCCCCGCCCTGGGGCAAGGCCGCATAGGCTTTACGCAACAGCATCATCTTCTCATTGAGATCCCAGTCATGAAGGATGTGTCCCATAATGAGGACATCGGCCTTCGGAAGCGCATCTTCGAAGAAATCTCCCGCATGAAACGTGAGCCGCTTCTCCAGCTTCCTGGACTTCGCATAGGCCTCGAAGATCGGACGCACGACCGGCAGATCCATGCCCTGCCCGGACAGATGCTTGTGGGCCAGCGCGATCTCCGCCGCCACACCGCCCTGCGCGCAGCCGATGTCGACGAAGGAACGATGACGCTTCCACGGGAACTTCGCAGCGATGGCCCGCGCCGTACCCTGACTGAGTCCGGTCATGGCTTTGAGAAACCCTTCCAGCCGCTGCGGATCGGCGTACAACGTGCCGAAGAAATCCTCTCCCGTCTTCACTTCATTTTGCGGCTTCCCGGTCCGGAGCCCTTCCGTGAGCGATCCCCAGAATGGATAGAGCCTGACGTTGGCCATTTCGAGTATGCCGCCGACATAGGACGGTTTGGCACGATCCAGAAAGAGCGTGCTCTCAGAGGTGTTCGCATAGCGCGTGCCCACCCGCTTCAGCATCCCGAGGGCGACCAATGCGTCGAAAAAATCCCTCGCGCTTCGCGGATGCAGTTCCAGCCGCTTTGCAAGAGCCTTGGCATCCAGCGACCGTTTGGCGAGTTCCGTGAACAGACCAAGTTCGACGGCGCTCAGCAAGGTCTTCGATCCCCAAAACCCGAACCCGAGTTGCATGATCCGATCAGGATTCATTTGACGGGTGGCCATAATGTGTTCCTTTTAATGAAAAGAAAAAAACGGTCAGAGGCTACGTCGTTCGTGACTCCCTGTCAACACATCACATTCCCAGATCATGGTGCAATTGAAGAGGTCGTGCACCCTCTGCCGGGGATTCACCTAGTTACCACCCACCGTTATTGCTGACTTACTTAAGAGTGTCAGAGAACAGATATGACCACGGACAATACACTGCATAAGGTGCTGCAAGGTTCCCTCCTTACTACTCTGCTCGTAGGCTGTTCGAGCACTTACGAGCCACACCTCGTCCTTCCTCCGTCCGAATTCAATCGCTCTATCGATGCCAGCGTGGAAGTACATCCGTTCCTCGCGTCCCACGACCTTCTCTCGGGACACTCCAGCTACGGGGTGATCGCAGAGGACTATGTCAATAAGCCGCCCTCTCAGCTGACTCAGGCACTCACTGAACAAGTGGTCGCGGAATTGTCGGCGCATGGCGTGTTCCGCGAGGTGAGCTTCTATGACGCGGCTCCCGACCTCATTCTCACGGGACAGGTCGAACGATTCTTCGAGCACCACCGTAGAAAGCTGTGGACCTTCGTCCCCTACTATTCAGACAAGCTCGCCGGTGCTTTCAGATTAAATACTTATACGACCAACGGCGAGACGCGCGTCACGATGACATTGCTTAAGCCAACGGGCGAAGTCGTGGGCTCCGATATAGGTCATGCGAAATTTAACGAGGACTATACCCCCAACAGTGAGGTACGGCCAGGCGATCGCCTCAATCGCGCCTTGGGACAGGCCCTCGCCCAAATCCGCGATGAGATGTTTGCCGACGCGTCATTGCCTAAGACTCACAAGCCGCAACCCAAGGCCCTTCATCAGGCATCTCAATAGACCAGGGCTCAGCTTCACAGCGACTCCGCCCACGCCTCACAGGTTTCGCCAGGACCAGGATCCTGGGGGGCTTGATTAACATTTGATTGAGCGCCGCCGTTGGGCAATGCCCAGGGCTTGGTCATGACCGGCACGGACATCCGCCAGAAGCTGGATACAGGTACACGAGAGGCCACCGACCTGCAGTCTGCGCGGCTGAGAAGACGGGTTTCTGTTACTCAAACAACCTGCGAAATGCTGTTTTGATCTGCTCCAGCCCTTCCCGCAAGTCGAGTTCAAACGTATCGGCCCTGGCTCGTACCATCTGACGCTTTACCTTGAGATCGTCTCGATAGGCGCGCAATTTCTGTAGCAGCTCCTGTTTGGTTGCCTCGACCATCATGGGCGGCTGCCTGCCCTCAGCCGGCAGGCGGTGTGTGAGGGCATCGAACTCCGCGTCGAGGCTGTTCGATCGTCCCACAAGCTGTTCCCACAACCGCCCCGAGTCGAACGCCATTCCCGTCAATTTCTGATCGACAATGGTCTCAAACTCGTTCAAGGCTTTGAAAATCTTCTCCCGCTGTTCGTCGGACGCATCACGAGCGTCCGCCTTGCCTAACGCCAACTGCACCTGAAGGTGGTCCAGTTTGGCCTGTACCTCCGCCCTTATATGATCGGCCACGTCCTTCGACCGTCTCAGGTCGGCCTGCACCGACGTGACCACGTCCCCCAATTGCTGTTTGCCCTGCTCCAGCCGCTGGATCGCCTGCTCCTTGCTCTGCGTAAGCTGCGCTTCCAGCGCCTGTGCCTGCTGTTCCAAGGCATCGATTTTATTCTCGATCGACGCTCTGAGTGCTTTGATCCGCGACATGCGGCCTCCTCCCTCCCGCCTAGACACAGGTCCGAACATAGAAGATCATAGAAGATCAACGGGGTAAGCTCACTTCCCTACATCGCCCAAGCCCCTCATCTCGTCCAACCAGCTCGCCCGCTGCCGCTCATTCATGCCCTCCACCTGACCGATCAAGGTGGCCCTCGTCGGCTTGATCCCGCAGAAAGCGAGGATGTTTCGTTCGAGACTCTTCAGGCTGTGAGCCAGAAAAAACCATCGGTACACCAACGCCGGCATGCCCATGGTCACCACGATACGAGCCGACTTCCCCGTGAAGAGTTTCTTCGCCATCTTCCCCTGCGCTCGATACTCAAAGGCCACGCCGGGACGAAATACCTGTTCGAGAAATGCTTTGAGGAGCGCCGGCATCGACCCCAGCCAGAGAGGGTAGAAAATGACGAGATGATCCGCCCACCGGATGGCATCCTGAGCCTGCTTGATCGAATCGGGCGGTGTGCCCTTTTCAAACTCGTCTTTCGTCCGCAACAAAGGGAACTCCAGCCGGGCCACCTCGATACGTCGCACTTCATGCCCGCCGTCTTCGCAACCCTTGGCATATTCGTCCGCCAAGGCATGGCAGAAATGTCGAGTCTGCGCATCGGGATGGCCCTGAATGATGGTAATGAATTTACCCATGGCACCTCGATCAAACCCTATACCGTCCTACACCATCGGATGGAACGGCTGGTCCTGCCGGCGAACCGGCGCAACCGGTTCCCGCTCGATCATAGGTGGCGCAACCGATGGGGTAACTTTCGGAGTCGGCGGCGCACAGGCAGCCACCGACCATCCTCCGATAAACACGACCAAAACAACGATGTTCCGTGCGACACTCATCATGTCCTCCAACATGCGTCGGTGTGCTGTTGGGACCTCGCCTCCATCAGGCGCAACAGGCGTGCCAACATTCCTCTAGTCGCGATCGGCACAACACAGGGGCTTCAGAGGTCGGCGGAGGCTTCAGGGCCGAATAAGACTGCGGAGAATTTCCGCAGCAGCGGTGCCGTGCCCTGTCGCAAATATCCACAACGCCTGCCTGCCAACCAACACGGATGCAACCGCCTGCCTGCCCTGGCATCACTCGCCATCCGCGCATTTCCGACAGGACCGCCATGCTTTCAAACGGTTCGCTTAGAGCCCCCAAGATCCAAACGGTTGACTCCTCTCCCACCTTGATGGTTTTGAAAAGACTGGCAGTGGCACCAAGCTTGCTCCTCTTCGAAAGGGGGAAATTTCACCTGAATCATAGAGTCCTGTCACCTCACTCCACGGTGGAACGGAAGGAGGGTCCTATGAGAGCCACAGAATATTTCGTCCACGCCTGCGATCCCAAAACACTGATCGTCCGTCAGATCATGGAGGATGCCGTCGTCACGGTCAGCCCGGCATCCAGCGCCATGGTCGTTGCAGAACTCTTGAGCGAGCACAATTTCGGGAGTGTCCCGGTTACCGAGACAGATGGCACCTTGCGAGGGCTGGTCACGGAGTTCGATCTGCTGAAAGCCGTCGAGCAGGGGAGGGATCTTCGCGAGGTATCAGTCTCGGAGATCATGACCCGCGAGGTCATCACCACCACCGAAGAGACGCCGCTGATGAACCTGATTCATGTCCTCCAGGAACGGCACCTGATCCGTCTCCCGGTCGTAAAGGACCAGAAGCTCATCGGCATGGTCGCGCGGCGGGATATCGTTTTCGCCTACGTCAAAGCACGCGCCAATTATTGGCCGTAATGAGAGGCAGACCGGCGGATATCCTTGAGCAGGGCCGGGACACGGCCGGAAGTCGCACAGAATGAGGGGGAGTGCCGATTCCCTGTCGATGAAGCCAGTGAGGGAAAATTACCGCGCCGATGCAGGAATCGGATCGGGAATGATTGCACCGCACTCCAAACAGCGGAGAGTGCCGGTTTCTTCGCCTTTATCCGTGAGGACGCAATCAACGAGGCGGCTATGGAGGCAGTGGGAGGTTGGTGCGGGAGTCCTGGGCGGCAGATCGAGTCGTGGAGTATTCATGGCGCCCTCCGTCGTAAGCCTGAGTATCATCTCTGACCCAAATCTGCTCCGGATCATAGCAGAATCATTCGAGTGATTCCATTAGGTAGAGAGCCGTTCATCCCGACGCAGGAACATCGTGCCGGTGATGGTCAGAAGCGCGCCGAAAAACGCGGCCGCCATGTCCTTCTGCGCATCCCATTCGTCGCCTTGCGTCCCCAGATACAGACTGCCGAGTTCAGGGCTGACGATCATCGCGACGATCGCCTCGATCACTTCGAAGAATCCGCTCTGCGCCAGAATCCCGCTGATCGCCAGATAACTCACCCACCTGCCCCGCACGCCGGCCAGACGCATGAGCACTTCGCGTAGCGGGTAGACCAGGAGCAACCCATAGGCGAAGTGGACGAGGCGATCGAACGGGTTTCGACTCAACGCCAGCGTATCTTTCAGCCAAAACCCGAAGGGAACTTCAGAATAGGTGTAATGGGCGCCGACCGCATGGAGCAGCAGAAACGCCAGGATCAGAGAATAGGCAGGGAGGGAAAACGCGAACCGCCGATAGGTCAGGACGAGCACCGCCACGAGCGCGACTGCGAGCAGATTCTCCAGGAACCAATCCTGCCGATCCACCGGCGCAATGGCCAGGCCGATCCAGAACAGCCCATAGGTGATGAGCAGCCCCGTCACGATCGGGCGATCGTTCGGTCTCACTCCACTCTGCTCCCTCGCCATCACACCCATGCCGTCTACTCGGAAAGCGCCGCTTCGGATTCCAGCGCCGACTCGGCCCCTCGCAAGGCGCGCACCACCAGGAGCAGCGTCATGCACAACAACGAGCCGTAGAGCGCAGCCGCCATGTCCTTCTGCGCATCCCAGATATCTCCCTGCGAACCTAAATACGTCACCCCCAACTCCGGGTGCACGGCGCGCGCCACCCACGATTCGATGATTTCCCAGAGTCCGCTCAATCCAAGAACCGTCATCACGGGAAGATAGTACACGACCCACCCTTGGATACTCGCGCTCAGACGAAACAGCTCCTCCATCGGATAGGCCAGCAAGAAGCCGAAGCTGAAATGCACGATCCGGTCGAAGTGATTCCGTCCGAGATGCAGCACCTGGTCCATCCACACTCCGACAGGTACCTCGGCGTAGGTGTAATGCACGCCGATCGTGTGGAGCGTGAGAAAGGCCGTAATGAGCGCATGGGAGGTATGGGACAAGGGCAGGTAACGATGGGTCACAATCAACAGCACGACGAACAGGGCCGGCAGAATGCTCGCCAGCAACCAGAACTGGGGATCCACCGGCGCCTGCGCCATCCAGACGGACACAGCCAGATACCACAGGAGCAGCCCGATCGAGATCAGCTTGTTCCAACCCACCGTTGTTTCTCCCGATAAGTGGTGTGAGAAGAAGGGGCTCCGGCCACAGGCATGGCGGAGCAGACCCTTCCACTCTACTGGATGACTCCCCTTCCTGCAACCGCCCCAATGAGCCGACCGCAGGCCTTGTTACTGGCGAGATCGATTGAACTCGGCAACGGGTTTCTTCCTGCGCCTACCCGCGCCCCTCCGAACCTGTTTCACAACAGTCCGCTTCGTCGTGCAAAGCAAGGGCTGGACACGACATGGCCCCTGGGGGCGCGCTCGGCAGTCACACTTGACGATGAGCTGCTCGGGGGCCACTGAACATACGTGACTACCCCGCTGACGCCCTCATGCTACCGCAGTGGCGTCAGGAAACAAGGATCCTCAAAGTCGTAACAGATCCAACATGATTCATCCTCTGGCGGCTCGTCGATATGCACCCAGTGGCACTTCCCGTAAAAGCCCCAGCCCCTCGCTTTGCTCAGGCGTCTTTTCGTGGGCATGCGAAACAGGACTTTCACGCCGTTCACCTTTCTCCCATCACTTTCCAGTACGCGCCGAATGAAATCCGCCGGGTTGGCCGCGAACTCCTGCAAGGGCTTGCCGAAAAGCCCTAACGTGATGGTACCGCTCGAGATCTTGAGATCCTTACCCTTTTTGCCGGAAAAATATTGCACGACCTTGTCTGCCTTCGGATAGGTCTCGACAATGTCGTACCACGATTGGTTGGTGCCGGTCTCCATACGCTGCCTCCTTGTAGAGCTGATGTGGAATGAACGTGCTGACATCGACCATGGTTTGCGTCCAGACGCGCAGCAACAGCTACAGTAGACGCAACGACAATGCCATGATCTCCGATCTTTGAGCAGTCCTTCGCGAGCCGCACCAGCTGCTCGGCCGATCCGATCCATGACACCGACGACCGCCGCAGATGACTTCGCACGCTGAGGAGGAACTCCCCAACAGACGTGACCGTCCTGCCGCAAAAGGCGACGTTCAACAGCCTGACGACAACCGGGAGGCCATCGTTTCGCAGCTACACCACGGGCACAGCTGATGCACTTCGATCCCGCGCAATGGCTGCGCTGCTATGACCATTCCCTTGCTAGACATTCAGGGGTTGACCTTTGAGGTCGATCGTCATTCGATTCTCGATCGGCTGGACCTCGCGGTCCAAGCCGGGGAAATCCATGCCCTGCTGTGCTCCAACGGTTCCGGCAAGACCACCCTCGCCTATGTCCTGATGGGTTGCGAAGGGTATAGACCAAGTGCCGGGCGGGTACGATTGGACGGAACGGATCTTCTGCCTCTCAAGATGCATGAACGCGCCCGGTTGGGACTGACACTCGCCTGGCAGGAGCCGGCCCGATTCGAAGGCGTGACGGTGCGCGAATATCTCAGCCTGGGCAAACCGGAATGCGATCCCGAACCGGCACTGAAGCGGGTGGGGCTCGATCCGGACCGCTACCTAACGCGCCGGCTGGACAAGGCGTTGAGCGGCGGTGAGCGCCACCGGATCGAGCTTGCGTCCGTCCTCTCGATGAAACCCAAACTGGCGGTCCTCGATGAGCCGGCGGCGGGCATCGATATGCTCTCGATCAACCACATCATCGACATCATCCGCGCCCTGAAGGAAGCCGGCGGATCGGTCCTCTTGATCACACATCAGGAGGAGGTGGCCCTCATTGCCGATCGAGCGTCCCAACTCTGCGCCGGACGCATTGTCTTTTCCGGCAGCCCACGCGAGGCCGTGGATCATTTCCGCGGACGAACCTGTGTACGATGCGACGAGGAGGTTTGTGGGTATGTCCGACCTTGAGCAACTCATGCGCGTCTTGCCCCTGGTGGGTGCCGAGCCGTCCATCCTCGACGACTCCGGCATCGCCCATGTCGTCGCGCAAGGGCATCACATCCTGAGCCGTCGGACCGTCCCCGGCTTGCGCGTCGAACTGGAAGAAACCCCGGACGCCCTTATCGGGCAAATAGTGGTTGAGGCGGGCGTCACCATCGATCAGCCGATTCACATGTGCTTCGGCCTGACTCACCCCACGGGGGTGCAGCAGATCGCCATCGACGTGCAGGTGCAGGAGGGGGCGCAGGCGCGAGTGCTCTCTCATTGCCTCTTTCCCGTGGCCCAAGCGGCCCAACATCGCATGCAGGCGGTGATCACGATCGGTCCCGGCGCGTCGTTGACCTATACCGAAGGCCATTACCATGGCCTGCACGGGGGCATGCAGGTCCTGCCCCATGCCACGATCAAGATCGGCAAGGGCGCACGCTATTTCTCGGATTTTTCCTTGCTCTCCGGCTCCGTGGGAAATCTGGACATCGACTATCTCGTCGAAGTGGAGGAGGAGGGTCTCGCCGAGCTCAGTGCGAAAATCTTCGGGCACAAGAGCGACCGCATCACGCTGAAAGAATCCGTGATCCTTCGAGGCGAACGATCACGGAGCCTCATCAGGACGCGTGTGGTGCTGGAAGGCGACGCCTCCGCCGAGATTACCGGCATCACCGAAGCCCATGCCAAAGGCGCCCGCGGCCACGTGGATTGTATGGAAATCGTGCAGGGCCGGGCTCATGCCAGCGCCGTCCCGATTGTGAAAGTCTTTCACCCGGAGGCGAAAGTCACCCACGAGGCCGCGATCGGAAGCGTGGATAAGAAGGAATTGGAAACGCTGATGGCCCGCGGGCTGAATCCTGAGCAGGCAGTCGAACTGATCGTGAGCGGAATTCTTCGTTAGGCGGAGGCCTGCGCAAACTGCCTGACCGGCAGGGTCACGAGGACGCCTTCGCGGCAGTATGGGGATCGTGAATGACGGCTCCGCATTCGAGGCATCGATAGAGAGGACGTTCTGTTTCATCCTCGCAGCGGATACGATCGATGAGTCGCATGTGGAGACAGGTGAGTGTCCGTGTCACGGTGGGCTCGAGTTGAGGACTACGCATAGTGACCTCCCCGAATCGCAGCGGACAATAGCTGGGCTATTTCTAACCGAATGCGGCCCAACCCTATCAGATCTGTGCAGACTTCACACTAGGAATTTGTCTGATACGATCAGGGGAAAGGTCCGACACAACACTTGGGACTCACCCAGTCCATACCGCTACATATAGCCGTCATCACGGGATAAAGAATCCTCCGTTCAGCCTGACTCGAACCACAGCAAACTTGTGTTGGAACCTGTTGAGATAGGCCCGCTGAGGCGATCATTGTGCGGTGCTCGCGAACCCGACTAGGCCATGCCCGCGGGACACCTGGTTGCAAACGATTGCGAGTCCCGCATGGTCACCGAATCAGCCGTGAGCGGAAAGGAGCGACTGGCGGCTTCGGAAAGAGGGGCAAATACGACCCCATTCTTGCTTGCGAGGCGGAGGAACAACCGCAGCTTTTCCAAAAACACCTGCTCCTCGGCTTGCGTGCGTACGAATGGCCCACATCCTCCCATGAGCGCCGAGGAATGGAACACGAGATTCAGGACCTCATAGCCCTGATGCCTCATCTGCCGCACGAGCTGCATCATCCTGGTCGGAGTTTCCATTTCCGGAGAGAGCCAGACCTTTCGCAATACCTGCAATCTCGACAGAAGACCGCCGAGCTTAAGCCGGCGCAGCGGGCCACTTCTGAGCCTTTCCGCCAGCTTCGCACAGGCCTGAAACTCGCCATGGAGGTAGCCGATGCTGACCGGAATTTCCGCAAGAGCGCCTCTCGAATTCCGGTCAGTGGGAGATTCCGCCATGAACGTATAGGGCCGAGGGGAGACAGACGAAAAGTCGGGGCCAGACGTTTGTGCCCACGAGGTATACGGTGTCATAGACGTGTCGATACGATAGCCAAGCCGCACGATGTTTCTGGCAACTTCCGCATCGAATCCCCACCGTCCGCTTCGAAACGCAACGGGAGCCGTCTCAAAGTTGTTCTGAATGGCTTCATGCAACCGTTGCAACTTTTCGAACTGCAGAGTCGCCGGCAGGTTGCACAGCATGCTGTTCTGCTTATTCAAAGGTTCTTCATACGGCGGAGTATTCCAGGGATGACAATGGGTCCCGATCTCGCACTCGCCGGCATCAAAGATTTCCCGGAGGATACCGACCGCGTGTGGGTCCCGCACCACCGGATAGGTCAGAAGATACGTCGGGACAATGCCGAACTCATTGAGCAGCTTCTGCAACGTCGGAAGGCGGTACACATTACGGGCGGTCGCATGGCAATGCGGAACAATCCCCCATTGATCCTCTTCTACATCCACCGTGACAACCAGCTTCACGACCGACGCCTCCTTGCGACTCGCTCGTACGACCGACCCTCGTTCTACCTCAGCAATATCTTGGCAGCCTGCTTTCCGCTCTCCAGCAGCTTGAGAGCCACAGCTCGAACGGACCGGTTGTAATAGCGCAGCGTGATTGACCTTCGGATATCGTTAGACCATTCGAGTTTGTACGGTTGTGCGCCTTGCAATAGATCCACCATCCGCTCGCCGTCACAGATGGCCTGCTGAATGCGGTGGTACAGCACGAGCAGGCCCGGACTGGCTTTCGGAAGCACGTCCGGAGCGAACCCCGGCAAATAGAAATAATAGGCGCCTTGATAGACAAATCCATAGATACCTGCGATGGGCCGACCATCCAGCAACAACAGATCAAGGCTGGCCCGACCGCGCTCACTCAATACCCTCACGATGTCCCGGTGGAACCGTTTCGCACGTTCATCCGCAAATACGCCACCGCCGGGCCGAGGACTCCATCGTTGTTGGTGGAGGGCAACCACCGACTCGAACGCCGCCTCGACATCCGCAGGATTTGTGGCCCGAGTAAAATGCACCCGCCCGGCCTCTGCGAGACACTTCGTCTTTCGTTGCAAGGTATACCGCCGGTTCCGTCCCAGGCCGGCTCGATAGCTACCTACATCTCTCGGCAACCGAACCACAGGACAGCTGGTCATACGCACCACCTCTCCGACCTTCCCTGCCTCGGCAAATAGCTCGTTCCACAGATCGAGCGTGGAGGACTCGGCAGGCACATCGGAGAGCGTCAGCATGTCCCACTCGCCCCGTGCCTCATTGAACAGATACCGGTAGAGGCGTTGAAGCAGGGCAGGCTTGTGTCGCTCCTGCACGATGAAATCGAGATACGACGAACAGACGGCTTCGCTGCCCAGCCACCTCAATTCACGGACGGAGATCAGGCCTTGAGCCTTCGTCCTGCGGAGATACAACGGCGCAATGCCCACCAGGCATTCGTGCTCGTCGGACGCGAGAAGAATCCTCAGTTGTCCGTCTTCCAGATGATGTGTCGCCCAGTAGTACAACCACTCCCAGGTGAGAAAGAGACTGTGCCCCGGCACCCTGTCGAGCAACTCCTCCCATTCGCGAGCCAGCCCCTTGAATTCCTCAAGCGAAGTGACTACGCGGATGGTGAGTGCGGCACTCATCTTCATGGGAGATACTCTTGCATGAGAGGGAACACAGCGGCGGCAAATGCCTCCTGCGTCTGCCAGGAGTCTTCGCTCTGGTCTTTCCGAGGCTCAGTAGACACCATAACGAGGGCGCCATCGGTACGTCCGCGTACAAAGGCCTGTTTGACGGTCGCCAGCTTGGCCAGATTGCGGTCGGCGTAGCTCGTCCCGTTGATGTGATACCAGAACGTAACCGGGATGGATCGGTGGCCACGGTCTATGATGGTACGATTCGCCGGGACCGATCCTTCCTCGACCCGCAAAACCGTGGCGTTGGCCTTCTCATGAAGCGGGGCAGTTCCCATTCCCACCAGTTCTTTCCCCTGGCGTTGGGTCCTTGTATACGCAACAGAGAGCGCCACTCGACGGCCGTCAGATGCACGATAGCTCCGGACAAATGATTCATCCGCATCCGGCAAGCCAACGAGTGATTCGCTATTCTGCTGATGGTCAATGACCCAGTCACCGATGACGGTCGGGAACGTCGTCAGGTCTTTCTTGAGCTCCGCCGTCCCTCCTTCAAGCGCATACAAAGCAACCGTCGCTGCCGCAAGCGTGCAGCACGCCAGCCACCAGGCGCGATTCGATGCCGGACCAAGAGAGATGATTTGGCTGGAGGATTCGTTCTCCTCATGCAAAGACGGCGTCGGCGCAGCATGCTCCATCCTGCCCAACAGCCAGGCCCCCAGGAAGAGAAACCCGAATGCAACCCAATCGACAAACAGTCCCTGCAGAATATGGTACGGACCGTGAAGATCCTTGCCTCCCGCTTGAGCGTAGACTCCCATGACCGCCACGCGAACCCAATTCGCCACGATCGCGATCAGGACCGACGACAGCACCAGCGTGATCCGGCTCCACCAAGCCTGTAGCGTGAGAGAGGCCAGCGGCAATCCGATAGCCAGAACGGCAACGAGTAATCCGGCCCCGCTACACTCCCGAACGACCTCCAACGTCACAGTGGGTAAGATGATGCGGATGCTGTTCTCCAGCAGAACGGGAATGCCGAGCGCCTGCAGGATCGCGGCAGACATGGTCGCGGTCAGGAGCTGAAAGGGCCAGACCAGTGGTTCAGTCAGACCATCGAGGACGGGCGTCATGAAGATCAGATAGCCGAGCGGAAACGCCAGCGCTTTCAGATAGGCATATCCGCACAGAAGCAGCACAAGCCCTGCGAGTACCAGAATGAAGGCCAGGCTTCCGGTGGTGATAATTCCGGCAACTTCGCTCGCCAGCAGCAACGCCGTCGCGGCCACCAGCCATAGCAACCCTGGCCCAATCGCTGGTTCAACCGGAATCTGCCTCAACGCGGGCCATTGCAGCCAGGCGAGATAGAGACTGATCAGAGGGACCAGAAATCCATGCGAAAATCCATATCGGTTCCACCACAAGTTCCAGAGGTCGCCGAAGATGGGAGCGCAGAGCAGGACGAGAAGAATGCCGAGTCCAACCGCCGGGAGCAGGATGGAAGCATGGCTCAGACTGGCCACTGTCGCACCAGCGGAGAAGCGCGAGTGATTTGCGGTCTCCACCGTTTGAGACGGATTAACGAGAGAGTTTTCCAAGCGCCAACCTCACCGAACAGCACTGCTGCACAGTTCACGGACCACTAGGTCATTGAAACTCGCTGATGCTCTCCGACCAATCCGCAGGATGTTCAAAAAGGCCGTTCAGCGAGGCCGCAGCGAGGTGCACGGCGCGATGAATAAAGAGCGCCACGTCTGTGCACGCCGGCGAGTCAGTGAGCCGGCCGTGTCCTGGAGGCGACGCCACATCATTCCTACCGTCCACCCCTAGCCTGCCGAGACAGGCTTCTTTCCCGTGGCCGTACGTTGAGGAGCTGAACGATGCGAGAACAAAGCTGGCGGACTTTTTCAACATCCTGCTACTCTTCGACCTTGTTCGCCGCCAGCATCCGCGCCGCACGATCGGCTTCCGGGAAACCGCCCGGGAGTGACAGGGCAGTTTTCAGCTCGGACAGGGCCTCCTCCTGCTTCCCGATCTTAGCAAGGGCCACCGCGTGGTGGTAACGAACGACCGGATGTTGTGGAAGAGCCGCCGAAGCTTCTGCGAGGAACGGATAGGCCTTGTCGAACCGGCCTTGCTTGTAATACACCCATCCGAGCGTATCTTTGATCGCCGGGTTAGAAGGAGCCAACGCTAACGCATCGCGCGCAAACCCGAGCGCGTCGTCCAAGTCCTGTTGTTCGCTGAGACTGGCCGCAAGATTATTGGCAGCGACAACATTTTGAGGGTTGAGCTGGAAGGCCCGCTTATAGTGCACATTCGCCGCATCAACCCGCCCCTGCGAAGCCAACACCAGGCCCAACGCCGTATGGACCTCCGAATTGGTTTCGTCCTTGTTGAGGGCAGTCTGGAAGGCCGACGCAGCCGCCGGCCACTTTCCCTGCAAGAGATACACTTGGCCGAGTTCATAGTGGACGAGGGCGAGAGCCGGCGCGAAGTCGACCGCCTTCCGGAAGGCCTGCTCTGCTTGATCGGTCTTCCCCTGAGAGACGTACATCCGACCCGCCAGTCTCCAGAGATTCGGGTCACGCGGGGCTTTGGTTAGATACTGATCGAGCACGCGATCTGCCTGTTGAGCCTGCTTCGACTCCACGAGTGAGACCAGGTAGTCCTGCAGAACAATCAGATCATCAGGCGCATGCGAAAGGGCTTGGGAGAAGAGTTGCGCGGCCTCGGCTGGCCTTGCTTGCAGCTTGCGGAGCGCTGCCATCTTCACATAACCAATCGGTTGACCAGGAAGCTGCCTGACGATCGCTCCATACACCTCTTCGGCCTTAGTCCAGTTTTTCCCCAAGACGAACGCATCGCCGTATAGCACGGCAGCTTCCAGGTTGGCGGGGTTCAATCGCAACGCCTGCCACGCTTCCTTCTCAGCCTCAGCAGGCTTCTGTTGCGCGAGATACAGCTTCGCGAGAGTGAGGTGTGCGGCCTCGTTATCGGGCTGAAGGCGGATTGCCTCACGGAGTTCGTCTTGTGCAGAATCCGCCCGGCCCTGCGCCAAACGGGCCAGGCCAAGATAGAGGTGAGGTCCTGCCAAGGCCGCATTTCGACCAATGGTCTCTTCGAACAGGCTGATCGCCTGAAGCAAATCATTCTCAGCGAGCGCGATGCGGCCCTTGAGATAGAGACCGGCCGGGTCATGTGCGTCGGCCTCGAGAATGGCCTTCATGAGGGGTTTCGTCTCGGCGACTTGACCGACGGTCAGCTTCAACTCTGCGAGGGCCTTGCGCGCGTTGTGGGAGTTCATGTCGGTAATGAGACCGACCACTTCCAGCTCGGCATCATCCCATCGGCCGAGCGCGACATACTGCTCCGCGAGCACGAGCCGAATCTGTTCCTGATCTCGACTCAGCTCGACCGCTTTCCGAAACTCCTTGCGGCCCTCATCAGTGGTTCCTGTCGCAAATAGGAAACGCCCCCTGGCAACGCGTACATCCGCAGAGCTCGGAGCCACTTTAAGCGCTCGGTCGTACCACCCGGCTGCCTGCTTCAGTTCTTGCTGCGCAAAGTAGATGTTCGCGAGCGTGAGGAGGGGGCGGACCATCGTGGGATTGAGCTCTGCTGCTTGTTTCAGCAGCCCGATCGCATCCTCGACCCGATCTGCACCCAGGGCGAGACCAGCACGGAGGAGATAGCCGGCGGGGTGTTGAGGACGCGCAGCGAGTAATCTCTCAGCGAGCGTCGCAGCTTCGTCGGTTTTGCCTCCGGCCAGATAGAAATCGCCGAGGGACCATTGGGCTTCGAAATCAGTCGGGTCAAGTTGCACGACCCGACTGAGGGAGGTGAAGATCGTGGAAGGATCTCCGACCTGTGAAGCCGCCTTCGCGATCTTCCAGTGGATAGCGGGATTGTCTGGAGTCGCACGCACGGCGTTCTTGTATTCGATGACCGCCTCGCGGAATTTTTCCTGTTCCACATACCTGTCACCACGGCTTTCGTGCCTGGCAGCACGTTCTGAGGGAGCCTCGGAGCAGGAGATGAGAAAGGCAGAAAAGAAAATGAAGGACAGACACAACAGCCATCTAGCCATCGGAATTGATTCAGGCCCTTCCGCCTCAATCCCCTTGCAAAGGGTTGACCGCTAAGAAACAACGGTTAGGGCAGAACGAGCTCTTGCCTGCCTCCGCCGCCACCCTACCAGCGCAACGAATCCGATACCCACTAGCAGCAGCGTAGCCGGCTCGGGCGCAGAGGTCGCGGGTCCGGAGACGACTGCAAGTTGTAACGTGCCGAGCGCATCTACCACTCGCACGGACCAGTCTAAGCCGGATGCCAGCGCCGGCAGCGACAACCCGAGTAAAGTTCCGCTCATGGCGCAGCCGGTGCAAGTCAGGACGCCAAAGGTATTGCCCAATGACGGCGAAAACCCGTTCAGCAACCTTATCGTGAGGAACCCATTCAACGCGACTGCAGTTCCTGTCCCGTGCACCGCGAGAAGTCCATGGCTATTCAAACCAGCCAGGTTAATGCCCAATGTCCCGCCAAACCCTTGGGCGTATTGCCCCTTAATCGTAAGCGTTCCCAACCCGTTATTGCCTGGCAGAATCAGTCCTCCGCTATTCTGGACCGCTCCCTGAATCGTCCCGGTCCCGGTCAAGGCGCCCGCCTGCAGAGAGATATTGTGTGCAAACGTCCCGTTGACGATCGTCTCAGCCGCCACGGCATTTTGCAGATAAGTGCCGGTACCCGACACTCCTCCAACGGCACCGACACCAGCTCCGACCTCGAACGTCCCAGAATTCACCACCGTGCCGTGATTGATCAGCGTAGCCACGCCATTGACCGCAACCTGAAACGTTCCGGAGTTCACCACACTGCCTTGGTTCGTAAAAGTACCCGCGTTGACGAGCGTGTTGCCCGCATTCGTGAAGGTTCCGGTGTTGACGGTCGCGGGGGTCGCACCGACCCCTGCGCCAGAGCGCGTCTGGCCATAGGTGCCCGTCGCCCCGACAGTGATCGCCCCCTCGTTGGTCACGCGACCACCAAAGCTGGAGAACGAGCCATCGATCTGGGTCGTCCCTCCGCTCTGCTGAATATAATGTCCTCCAACTGGAGGTGGTGAGCCATGCTCCAGCCTCGGAAAGTTGCTGAAGGACGTCCCCTCGCCGATGCGCACCATCCCCGCGTTGGTAAAAGTGCCGGTGTTGCTGGTCGATGCAAACGGGAGTCCGGTGCTATCTCCGCGCGCCTGGAGATACTGCCCCGTCGCCCCCACCGTCATCGCGCCTTCATTCGTGACATACCCACGGGTGTCAAAGCTGCCGTCGATCAGGGTCGTCCCGCTCGCCTGTTGCATATACTGCCCGGACGAGGTTGGGCGGTCCGCCAGCACTCCGCTACGGAACTCTGTACCCTCCCCGATATACACCCGGCCCGCGTTCGTAAAAGTTCCGCCCTGGCCGGTACCCGTGCCTATAGGTGATAGACCGGCCACCTGACTGTACACCCCCGTCACGCTCACGGTGATCGCTCCCCCATTCTGGACGGCGAAATTGTTCACAAAAGTCCCGTCAATTCTCGTCGTCCCACCAGGAAACGGATGATAGACCCCACTGCTGGTATTGGTGAAAGAAGCGTGTTCACCGATGTGCACGCTTCCCACATGCGTAAAACCGCCCCTATTCTCGAATATGCCGGTGTAGATGTTCGTCATCCCGGCATTGGTAAAGGTGCCGGTGTTCGTGGTGCTGCCGGCCATGAAGGGAGATAGGGGACTTTCCTGGCGATACTCGCCGGTTGCCCCGATCCTGATCATGCCCGCGTTACTCACGTGACCGCCGGTGTTTTGGAGCTTCGCGTCGATCTGCGTCGTGCCGGTGGAGGATTGATCATACGTCGCCGAAGCCGCACGAACGCTAATAGGATCAATGGTGAAGTCACCGGCGACGATGTGCACCCGCCCCGCATTGGTAAAAGGCGCATCAGGGGTGACCGTAGTTGGCGTGACGAACGAACCAACAGCCTGCCGCTGAATGTATTGCCCTGTTTCCCCGACTATAATGTGGCCAAGGCTGTGCGTGACGGCGCCTTCGTTCACAAAGGTGCCCGCAATGCCAATGGAACCTAAGCCACCGCTATAGCGACCGGACGCCAGATTATTAAATTGCGATCCTTCCTGCAGGGCGAACACTCTGTTGTTGATAAATGCGTCTGAATTCGTGATGGTACCGGCGCTAAAGACCGCCCCGGAGTTTTCAAATCGATTTGCATTGGACAACGACGCAGAGGGCTGAATATTGATCGTGCCCACATTGGTGAACGGGACAAGATTTTCGCGAGGTGTGGACGGAGTGATAGTAATCGTGTTGCCGTCGGGATTGGGATTCGGTTCGATTTGAACGGCGAGGCCATCCCCGACGTGGGTCACCAGGAGGTTCGCCAGGAGACAGAGCGCGACAGGCCAATGCACATGTGGCCGATGCATATCCCTCCCGCACAGACCGGGCAGCTGGAAGTCAAAGTGGCATGAGCCTATACCCAAGGCTGGAATATTGGAATCTGGGAAATTTACTTGAGCTCACCCCACACGGGCAGACAGGCAGGGCCCCATGTCTTCCGGATCCTTGCGCGGAGACGTGAAGCGTCAATCGTGAAAGGCTTTCAGGGACTCAGAGCCCATGACTGAGGGCCTTCGCGAGCGGCCCTCTCTTTCGGAGCATACGCGACATGCTAGCCGCAATACGCCGAGTCATCTCAGCCTCGCTGGGACTTGGCGATTGCTCGCGTGATGACTTGCTTTTTTCTGGCGCGCTCAGCCGCTTCAACCGCCCGGCCCAAGGCGCGTGCAAACTCCGTCGGGTCTTCCGTCTCCGTCCGGCGCTGGGCCAAATCCCATTCCTGGGTAATGCCCTGCTTCTTCTGTTGACGCTTCACTGCTTCTACCGCACGCATCAACGCGGCAGATACCTGCGGCGCAGCGCCAGCGGATCCTCGGCGCTGCGACTCTTCCATGGCGGCAGTAACGGCGTCTTTATGCTGTTCCCGTCGGCCCGCCGCGGCTCTCCGCGCGACTGGGTCGGGAGTGGCTCCATTCTTCTCGCTCCTGGATGTTCTTGACTCACCTCGTACTGATTTCATGATCGATCTCCTTCACACCGGATGTGATTCACCCGCCGCCCTCGGAGAGCAAGGCTACCAGATGACCGCATGATTATATCAAGGCATCCGGCAGAAGGGAGAGCCCGGGTCACCGTTCTCGCTATGGACTGACCAGACCCTCCGCAATGGCATGCCTGGTCAGCGCGACGGTGGAATGGAGATTCAAGTGATCCATGATGCGAAATTTATGGAACTCGACGGTCTTCACCGCGATGTTGAGCATCGTGGCCACCTCTTTGGTCCCTCGCCCCTCCGCGATGAGTTGCAGCACCTCTCGCTGACGCGGCGTGAGGGAGGAGACTGACGTGCAGACAGACACACCTGTCGCGTCGCTCTGGTTGGTCACCATCATGTCCTTAATGAGGAGTGAGGTCAGAAAGTAGTCTCCCCGTTGTGCGGCGCTGATGGCCTGACTCAATTCAGATGCAGGCGACCGTTTGAGCAGGTAGGCTGACGCGCCGACCTTAAACGCATCGGCCACCATCCTGCTACTCTCCTGAACCGTCAGAAACATCAGGCCACTCTCCGGGGCCAGTTTGGTGAGCTGCCGTGCCGCATCCAGACCATTGAGCAACGGCAGCAGCACTTCCATCACAATCACGTCCGGACGTAACCTCTCTGCCTCCACCAGAAGCGACCGGCCATCTTTCACTATCCCAACGACATCACAAGACGGCTCGATCAATGCCCGAACCCCTGCTGCAACAATCAGCTGGTCATCAGCAAGGAGGACTCGACATCGATCATCTCTGTGATCGGTACACACCATCACATCACTCCCCACATTTCACCACGCACGGATGTCACCATGTATGGATCACGATGGAGCAGATTCCGCTTCGCTGAACAGGTCCTGACCCAAGCAAGTGTTTTGCCATCTTTCAGGCGGTACCTGGAGAGTCCGATGACGCTTTAATATCGAAGCCGTAAGGGCTGTTGCGGCTGGGAGGGATCGGGATGGCAGGGCCTAGCCTGTGGCACGCGTCCCCAACACATCGCCAGCATACAGGGGCAATAGGGGGCAGTGTGGCAGGTGCACCTCCAGCGTTCCCCATCCACACCATTGTGTTCCAGACCCCATCGCGGCATACTGCCCGGGGGCCTTCAACCTTGAGGACAGACACCATGCACGCACGCCGGCTGTTCTATGGATTGATGCTGATCGTCATGCTGCTCTCCACTGCTTCCGGCAGGGATGCAGAGGCGGCCGACACCGGCACCGTCATGAAGGGGAATGCCGGACAGGGGCAGGCACTCTTCAACGGCAAGGGCATCTGTCACTACTGTCACGGCGTGGACGGAGTGCTCGACAAGAAGCCTTCACTCAAGCCTGACACGGCGGCCGCTATCGCAAAGCTGTCCGCCACGGCTCCCGATCTTCGCAATCGCGCCGCGCTGACCCTGAAGGACAACAAAGCCCGCTTCCGGGCGATTCGTGAGGGACATCCGGGAAGTGGCATGCTGCCCGACACCACGCTAAGCGACCAGGACATCACAGACCTGCTGGCCTATCTCGCCAGCCTCCGGCAAAGCCAGACCACTCCCGGCAAGAACCCCTACTAAGCGGCCCGTCCCCTCCCGCGCCGCCGGGAACGACTCGCTGATTCATCCGATGGTCACTGAACCGACGCCGTCGTGAAACGCGATGGGCGTGCCCAGCGCGGCGCACTTGGCCTGCATGGTTTTCTGGAGAAACAGGGCGTCCTGGTGCCGGGCGAGCCTCACGCGGCAATGCTCAATGCGAACGGGATGAAGCCGAATGCGCGCGACACGGCCTGGCTCCACGTCAAGGACGAACAGGAACGACAGATCGTTGCGTTCATTCTCATCCACCATGTAGTCGTCGATGAAATCGCCGCTCGAATACAGAATCGCCTTCCCATGGTAGAGTTCGATCCCTTGAGGACTGTGATTGGAATGTCCCCAATAGAGATCGGCTCCCAGATCAAGCAGTTCATGAGCCAACGCCCGCATCTCAACTGACGGCGCACCCCAGTTAGGTCCGACGTGGGCGCTGACCAACACAAGACCGGCTTGACGCCGGGCTCGTTTGATCGCGTCCGCCACACGCGCTCGATAGGGCTCCTTGAGTCCCCTACGGTCGTAGGCCACATAGACGACTCCCGGTTTTACATCGGCGGCTTCCCAGTCCGGCTCATTATCGGTCAGCGCCAGCACTGCAACCCGGCTCCCGGTCGACGACAAGAATGCCGGCTCCATCGCTGTCGCCAGATTCCGGCCGGCCCCCGCATGCGTGATGCCGGCCCGATCGAGTAGTCCAAGGCAATCGAGCAAGGCCTCCGCCCCGTAATCGAGAACATGGTTGTTGGCCAACGTCACCGCATCGATGCTTGCCGACTTGAGACAGTCGATCGCTCTCGGATGGGCACGGAAATGGAACGCTTTCGATTGCGGACGCCATTCTCGCCCGCGTGCGCTAATGACGCATTCCAGGTTGATGACTCGAAGGTCCGCCGCAAGCAGGAGCGGCAACACATCGCCCCAGACGGCCTCAGGCCGGAGGGACTGGTTCCGGATCACCTCTTGATCCACCATCCGTCCCAGCATCACATCGCCGGTCAATGCAATCTGCATCGGTCTTACCGATGATTCCTTAGGCCGATCGCCTCGCCAGCGCGGCCTGAATCCGTTGTTTCACATCCTCCGGATCAAACACTCCAGGGAAACGAATCATCGCGTCGTCCTGCCGACCTCGAACGACCACGGTCCCGATCCCCATCAGATCAGCCAGCGGCCCCTGCTTGATGGAGATCTCGCGGATCTCCCGATACTCGATCGATTGAATGTCGCGTCCCGTCCAGCCGTTCCGCAGCACGACTCGTCGGCTTGTCACGACATACCGCCCCCACCGGCGCAATGCGGCGGCGATTCCCAACAACGTGATCGCGCCGACCAGCCAACCACTCCATCCTGACAGGGAAGACCTCACAAGAAGTGCAACCCGCAGCATCATGATGCTCACGATCAGATAGAGCCAGATGAATTGACTCCAGGCCGCAGCGCCTTCCCACAGAATCGGCTCTTTCTCTCCTGTGGCATTCTCATCCATGGCAGTGACCTGGGACTTTTCTCTACAGCCCGACTATCCGGTTCTGTCGCGGAGTTCCCCACACCTCCACCGGACCACAGAAACGGGAACACAGAGAGCGTTGTGCGTTTATGCGCAGATACCGCCTGCAAGCCTCTTCACTTTTGCTGGCCTCGCTCTTGCTTTTCACTGCCTATGAGTCGCCTTGCACTGTGCTGCAAGTTTCGGACAATCGATTGTTGCCTGAGTGCCCCTCCGCTCCCTGACCACCAAACTCAGTCAAAGGAACGTCATGGATCAGCAACACCCATCCCCTTCCCGCTGGGCCATCGTCCTTGCGGGAGGCGAAGGCACCAGGATGCAGCCACTCGTTCATCGCTGGCTCGGATTCAACCGGCCCAAACAGTATTGCGCCTTCGTCGGCTCCCGCTCCATATTTCAGCATACCGTGGACCGCGCGGCCTTGGTGACAGCCCCGGAACGCATCGTCGCCGTGGTGGGGCGCGATCATCGCGACGAAATCCTGACACAGCTACAGGGGCGAACCATCGGGCAGGTCATCTACCAGCCACGCAACTGCGAAACGGCGGCGGGACTCTTTCTCCCCTTGACCTACATTCATGCCCGGGCCCCCGGCGCGACGGTCGTCATCTTTGCCTCCGACCACTTCATCCATCCGGAAGACCGTTTTCTAGCGGCCGTGTGCCGCATGGCCGGCCTGGCGGAGACCATGCCCGATCGACTGGTTCTGCTGGGGATCCGACCGGATCGACTCGAAATGGAATATGGATGGATCCTCCCCGGCACCGCGCTTTCCTCGCCGGAGGAGGCACCGATATGCGAGGTCCATTCATTTATGGAAAAGCCCAGCCGGATCCAGGCTGTCAAGGCGTTTCGCCACGGCGCATTGTGGAATACCTTTGTGTTTGCCGCGCGAGCCGAATTGTTGTGGCAGGTGGGGACGCGTTGCTTCCCAGACGTGATGCGCCGCTTTGAACGGCTCAGAAGCGTGATCGGCCAGTCGCAGGAGGCAGAGGTTCTCGACGCCATTTACAAGGACATGCCCGCGTACAATGTGTCGACCACCCTGCTCCAGCAGGCCGCCGAGTCCGCGGTCGTCGTTGAGCTGCAGGATGTCCTCTGGAGTGATTGGGGCCAACCAGCCAGGGT
>Ga0075163_10001696_pt1 | contig 29690 bp, 25 predicted proteins | sample JI1023141ADNA_FD_71478 | JGI IMG/M metagenome (GOLD analysis project Ga0075163, IMG submission 71478) | Wastewater effluent complex algal communities from Wisconsin, to seasonally profile nutrient transformation and Carbon sequestration -... | ecosystem: Engineered > WWTP > Effluent > Algae...
TGGCCCAGGCCGCGAGCGATCCCGCGTGGGCCCGGCTCGCGTCGGTGCTCGGCCTGCGGGCGGCGAGCAAGGGCACGCTCGCCGCGCTGGCCGCGGTGCGCGTCGTCGATCTCGACGACGGCGAGGTCGCGCAGCTCGAGGCGCTCGCGGCCCAGGCCGCCGGGCTCGGCAACCGCGACGGCCTGCGGTTGATCGCCGAGCTGGCGGCGCGGCGCGCCGACGCGCGGGCGGTCGCCACCGCGGTGCAGGTGTGGCTAGCCGCGGCGATCGACGACCCCGCCGCGCAGCTGTTCCGCGGTCGCCTGGCGCTCGCCGCGCTGCGGCTCGACGAGGCGCGCGACGCCTTTACCGCCGCGCACGCCGATCACGAGCTGGCGCAGGTGGCGATCGCCCGCGGCGACTGGGCCACCGCCGCGACGCTGCTCGCCGGCGCGCCCGACGACTCGATCGACAAACAGCTGGTCGCGTTCCAGGTGGCGTTCGGGCGCGGCGACCTGACCGCCGCCGGCGTCGCGCTCGAGGCCGCCCGCGCGCGCGCGCCGGCCAGCGGCGCGGTGCTGCGGGCCCGGGCGCTGTTGCTCGACAAGCAGGGCGACGCAGAGCGCGCGCGCGCCGACCGCGCGCTGGCCGACCGGGTCGCGCCCGGCACCGCCTCGACTGTCGATCTCTCCGCCGCGCCGACCACCGGCCCGGCCCCCGGCGCGGGCAGCGGCACCGCCAGCGCGACCACGCTGCCGTCTGGCGACAGCCGGCTGGCGCGCGAGCTCGGCGACATGCTGCCGCCGCTCGGCCTCGACCGCGCCACCGCGATCGCCGTCGTCGGGATCGTCGGGCCGCGCCCGAGCTGGTGGTCGCTGCGCGAGGCCGACCCGGGCCCGCTCGCGCCGGCGCTGACCGCCGCGGTGCGCGCCGTCGGCAAGCCGGTGGTCGCCGGCGGGCCGGCCTGGGTCAGCGAGCCGATCGACGTCGACAAGCTGTCGGCGATCGCCGGGGACGTCGGCGCGAGCCACCTGCTGCTGTACCGCCTGGCCGCCGATGGCGGTCGCGCGCACCTCCGGCTGATCCTGTTCGAGCGCGGCGTCCCCAACGCGCGCGCCTTCGAGGCGACCCTCGACGGCCGCGCCACCGGGCTGGTGCGCTGGAACCGCGATCGGCTGACGCTGATCGCCGCGGTGGTGGTGATCCTCGGCCTGTTCGTCGCCGCGTGGATGATCCGCGGGCGCAGCCGCATCACCGTCATGATCGAGCGCGATCCCGACGGCAGCGACGAGGTCCTGGCGATCGAGCTGTCGCGCTCGCCGCGGCGACCGGCGGTCGGCGATCCCGCGACGTTCCGCAAGGACACGCTGCGCGCCGGCCACCAGCTCACCGATCACAGCGCGCGCTTGCCCTCGGACCGCACGGTGTTCCGGGTGTCGCCGGGCGTCTGGTACGTCCACGTCTACGGCGTCTACACCCGCGAGTTCGGCGATCGCCTGGTGCCGCCGATGCACTCCAAGCAGCTCACCGTCGGCCGCGGCGCCCACGTCGACGCGCGCTTCGATCTCGGGCTGCCGGTGGCCGAGGTCAAGGTCACGATCCACGACGACAAGCGCCAGGGCATCGCGGTGTGGCTCGACGACGCCCACGCCGACAAGGTCTACACCGACGCCGCCGGCCAGGTGACGCTGTACGCGACGATCGGCGCCCACACGATGTTCATCGACCCCGGCGATCTGCGCATCGAGAAGCCGCTGCCGATCAGCGCCGCCAAGATCGAGAAGGTGATCATCAACCTGCCGCGCGAGCGCCGCCTGGCCGAGGTGTCCGACGGGCTCACGCTGGCGCCGACCGAGCACGGCCCGGCCGCGGCCCCGGCCGTCGACGCCAGCATGGTCGAGCGGCTGACCACGCCGCCGCCGTTCGCCGAGCCGGGCGGCGCGCCGGCGCCGGTGGTGATCGCGCCGGTGGTCGCGTCGGCGCCGACCCAGGTCATGGGCGCCGGCCAGCCCGCGATCGCGGCCGCCGCCGCCACCGCCGCCGCGTCCCAGCGCATCACCGCGGTCACCGACGCGGTGGTGGCTTCGACGGTGCTCGGCCGCTACCGGCTCGACGCCGAGCTGGGCAGCGGCGCGATGGGCGTGGTCTACCGCGGCTGGGATCTGCGCCTCGAGCGCACGGTCGCGGTCAAGGTCATGGCCCGCGCGGTGCGCGAGGTCCCCAACGCGCTGGCGTTCTTCGAGCAGGAGGCCAAGGCGCTGGCCCAGCTCAACCACCCCAACATCGTGGCGGTCTACGATCAGGTCACCGACGGCCTCGAGCACTACATGGTGATGGAGTTCGTCGACGGGACCACCCTCGAGAAGCTGCTCACCGACCGCGGCCGGCTGAGCGTGCGCCAGGCGCTCGGCGTGATCGATCAGCTGTGCACCGGCCTGGCCTACGCCCACGGCAAGAAGGTCATCCACCGCGACATCAAGCCGGCCAACATCTTCATCTCGCGCGAGCGGGTGGTGAAGCTCGGCGACTTCGGCCTGGCGCGTGTGATGCGCGAGATCGAGATCCGCCAGACCGACATCCGCGGCACGCCGCTGTACATGGCGCCGGAGCAGGTCAGCGGCACCAACATCAACCACCGCGCCGACCTGTACGCGGTGGGCTGCACGCTGTTCGAGCTGTGCGCCGGCCGGCCGCCGTTCATCGACGGCAACGTCATGCACCACCACCTCGTGACCGAGCCGCCGGTGCTGTCGAGCCTGTGCCCCGAGGCGCCGGCCGCGCTCGACGAGCTGGTCGCCGACTGCCTGGCCAAGGACGCGCTGGCCCGGGTCGACAGCGCCGCCGCCATCTGCGAGCGGGTCCGCGCCATCGCCGCGGCGCTGTAGCCTCGCGGCTCGCTGGATCCGCCCCGGGCGATCCGCTACCGTCCGCTCACCATGACTGCCCCGGCGCGACGTGAAGGCATCGTCAGCGAGATCAACACCCTGCTCGGACGCGGCACCTCGTTCGAGGGCAAGCTCACCTTCGAGGGCACCGTCCGCATCGACGGCAAGCTCAAGGGCGAGATCTTCTCCGACGACACGCTGATCATCGGCGAGGGCGCCTACGTCGAGGCCGAGATCGACATCGGCGAGGTCATCATCCAGGGCACGCTGGTCGGCAACGTCCGCGCCAAGCGCGGCATCGAGGTGCTGGCCCCCGGCCGCGTCAAGGGCGACCTGCACACCCCGTCGCTCCAGGTCGAGAAGGGCGTCATCTTCGAGGGCCGCTCGTTCATGGAGAGCGCCTCGGGCCAGAAGGTCGCCGCCCCCGCCGCCGCCAAGGACGCCGCGCCCGCCAAGGACGCCGCGGCGCCCAAGCCGGTCAAGTAGATCAGCGCTCGGATCCCCGAGTCTCGCCGGGGGCGTGACCCCGGCGGGGAAGGTCTGTCGACTTCTCTCTCGTACCAAGCGTCGTCGAGCCGTTGCGGCAATCCTCGATGCTTAGGAAGCGGGTGAGGCCGCCGAAGAGGCCGCCGGACCGTGCGGTGTGGCAGCGGGAACTCGGTCGGCGGCGATGTCCGCGGTGGGGTCTGCGGACGTGTTCCGCCGTCGCGGCACTACTTCCCACAGGTGGGGCACGCTCCGGAGGGCGGAAGAAAATAACACCCGCCCGACGGGGATGAACGGAACAACGTCTACTCGTCGCAGTTGAAGTCGAGGGTTCGCGTCGTCGTCGAGCGGCCGATACGCGCCGTGATGGTCATTGCATTGCAGTCATCGGTCGAGACCAGGATCGGGTAGTGCCCCCGCTCAATGCCGTAGCCGGCTCCGACGTTCACTTGCCACGCGCGCTTCGTCGTCGTCTTGCCCTGCTTCACGGTAACGGTCAGCTTCGTGCCCATGCCGTCGGGGACCGACACCACAACGATCACCTCGTCGGCAAGGACGCCGTAGTCTAGCACGTTGATGCGCGGGTGGTCACCGCGCGCGAGTAGGTCATCATCGGCGGGGCGGCCCGTGTCGCGCATGAACATGCGAGCCTCGATGTTGATCCCGGGTGAAGCATGGGCAGAATCGATGGTCCCCATGGCCATGAGGGATGCCAGCAAACCGGCGAGGGGCGTTGATGGGATGGGACGTTGCATGACGGGCTTCCTTGAGATGGGTTTCGGTGACGTGTCGTAGTCGCCTGCATCGCGCGCCGGTTGATGATCTTCCGCAAAGTGCCGCGGTGCCGTCGGCCGGCAACAGAGGCGATGCGTGGCTAACTCGGGACGCTGCCATCTTCGCCAGTCTTGGCTCGCGGTGCGGCCCCGCAGTGGACGCAGGCGAACGCTTCGGCCGGGTAGAGGCCCTGGCAGAAGTCGCAGACGGCCACCCCGACCAGCGCCCCGTCGATCTTGGCGTAGGTGGAGCCGGCGAGCAGCCGCTCCACCTCTGCCGAGGTCATGCGATCGTCCGGGTCCGATGGCGTCCAGACCACCTCGACCGCGATCAGCGACGCGGGCGTGAGGTTCGACAGGGCTTCGAGCGCGCGGCGCAGAGATTCGCCGTTGCCGATCCGGTCCACGGTCACCAGCTCGCGACGGGCGGCGACCATGACCGACACCATGACGAGCCCCGGCCCCTCGGCCGACGCAGGCACCGCACTTGACTCGGCGCGGCTCACCTCGCCGTCGAAGTTGCGGATCGTCTCGTCGCGGTAGGTGGACCGCGCTGCGGCAACATGCGCCTGGAAGGTCGCGCGGGCGCTGTCCTGCGTCGTCATCGGGTGGTTCGACACGGCGCCGTAGACCCACGCCGCGCGGTTGCGGCGCAGCAGGATCGCCACCTCGTTCAGCATGCGGACCCGTCCCTCGGCGCTGCCCGTGGCCGCGGTCGTGCCGAGCCGGCCGAGTGCCGCCTGAACCGCGCCGCGAGCACGGGCATCGAGGACGATCCTCAGCATCGTCACGTCGACCCGCGCGGGCGGCGGTGCAACGTCGTCCCGAGGCTCGTATGGCGAATACGCGCCGCGCGTGCTGCCCCCACGCTCGCCGAAGACATGGCTGGTACCCGCCAACAGAAAGTAGATCAGGCCGACCAGCCCAAGGCAGACCCACAAGCTTGTACTGTCTTCGCAGCCACCACCGCTGTACGTCGACGACGAGCCCGACGAACCGCCGTAGTCGTAGTCGTTCCCGCCGCCGGTCGAGCGAGAACTCGATGAGTAGTCGTCACTCGAATGCGAGGGCGCCCCGCCGCCGCCCCAGTCGCCGCCGCCTATCGCCCCGCCGCTGGACTGCGCGCTGGCCGCGGTGCAGGCGAGCGCGGTCAGCGCGAGAGCAACGACGTACGCAAGCAGGCGCCGACGGTCGCGGTGTCCACGGAGGCGGTGGGCCGTTTGGCCGCTCACCGCAGTGCTGTCCCGCTCGGGCGCGGTGGGAGGGTCATGGCAGGGCCAGTTCTTGCGGGAGGCTCAACGGGAATAGGTAGCCGTCGACCGGGATCAGCGCAACGATAGTGTCGTTCACCTTGAGGGGGCGCCCCTCGATCTGAAACGACAGGTCCATGAGTTCCTTGTCGGAGATCCGCTCGATATGGTCGCGGAGGTCGCGGTAAGGGCGGATGACCCGCTCACGTCCGCGCGGATCGTCGCGGCAGCGCCGTTGACGGTCGCAGACGCGCTCGAAGTGGTCGATCACGCTGTCGATGCGATCTTCGACGATTCGAGTCGCCCGCGCCCGGTCGCGTCGATCGGGCCAGGGGTCGCACTGGTCGCGATGTCGCTCGGGCAGGCCCTTCCAGCCCGTCCCGCATGCGTCGAGCGCCACGCGGGCGTCGCTGGCTTCCTCGAACGAGGAAGGCGGCGACCAGCCCGGCCAGGCGCAACTCGTGGCCAGATGTGCTGCCGCCGCCCTGACCTCCGCGATCACAGTCGTTGGCGCGCCCGTTCCTGTCAAGCGCGACTCGATCAGGAACAGCATCCAGCTCGTCGCCGTGAGGACCTGGCGCATCTCGTCAAGGTAACGATCCTTGAAGTACCAGTCACGGCTCCCGTGATCGCTGCGTCGATGGTCCGAAAGGAAGCGCTGCGTTTCGGCCGTCGCCACGGAGGCTCGGCAACTGTCGGCGAAGCTCCGCACGAGTGGCGTGCCCGAGGAGGCCGCATCCACCGGCGTGAGCTTCTCGGCGATGACATTCTCGATGATCTCGTCCACCTTCGCGCCGACGATCCACGGGTCTTGGCCCAGCCAGGCGGGCGGTGGCGGCGGTGGCGGCGGCGCAGGCAACGTGACGCCTTCGATGAACGCGAAGGGCCCCGGATCGGAAGCGATGCCGTACGTGACGCCGACCGCCACCACGACCGTGCAAGTCAGGCCGATGGCTGCGAGGATCAGGTTGGCGCGCCGGACGCCGCCGGGCTGGAGGTGGGAACGTTGGGAACCTGTGGCGCTGTTCATGGCTGTTGATGGGGGGAGTGGCCGCGGGGAACGTCAGCGTGCGGGGCCGGCGAGGTCGCCCAGGGAAAGGCCGGTGACGCGGGTCATGGGGAGGTCGATGGCGTCCATGTCAGCCATGCCGGCGATGTCGATCCCGACCGTTGCGGCGGGGGCGTCGATCCAGTGGACGAACTCGTACCGCTCGCCGTCGTCGGCGCCCCGCTCGTGAACCTCCGCGTTCGTCTCGTCGGAGATTACGTGCATGCCGTGGGCAACCTCGGCGAGCCCGACAATAGGTGCGGCCTCGCGCTTGCGCGCCTTCGGATCCAGGTCGCTCGTGTGCTTGACCATCGCCAGGCGCGGAGCGCCACCCGCGGGCGGGTGAAGGCGCGCGGAGATCGTCGTGGTCCTGGTGCCGGTCGGCAAGCCGGGGGCGATTCTGGTCTGGCCCAGCGGCTCGATGTTCTTGCGGTACGCATCGACGATACGCTTGACGCCCGCGGCCACGCGAGCCTGCGAGTTCTCGGCCGCGAGGTAGAGGCTGAGGACCTCATCGTCGCTCATGGCTTCGTCGTCGATGCGGGCGAGCGCACCCTGGAACAGCGAGGGGAGTTGGTCGATGACCGTGACTGTATCTTGGCGTGGGTCGTCGTCCCCCTTGGCGACGGCATCCGTCACCTTCTTCTTCAAGATACCCGTGTACTTCTTCGTGAGCGTATCCGTGATGTCGTCGCGAAGGCTCACAAGCACATCCTTCATCGTCTTCGCCTTCTTGGCGGCTTCCTTTCCTGCCTCAGCTACACCCTTGGCGACGGCGACTTCGGCCGTGCTCTTGACCGCCTTCGGCGCCACTGACAGGAGCAGGTCAAGGACCATGTCGGCAATCGCCTCGGCCATCTTCGCATCGCGTTGGATGGCCGCGCTGAGCACCTTGGATTCCGCCGCGCACGCCGTTTCGAGCGACGTTAGCAGTAGCATCAGGCGCAGGTGCATGCCTGCGACGTAGTGCTCCCTTTCGACCGGGCTCCAGGGGCACTGGTCGGGGTGCTCGGCCCTGCCTTCGGTCCCGCAAGGCGCGCGTTCCAGCCGGCCGGCGATGGCCGTCTGAAGCGAAGTGGGGGCGTGCCAACCGAGGGGCTCCGCGGCAACGCCGAGCGACCCGAGTGCGCCAAGCGGAAGGGCCGCCCGCGGATCGCTCCCCGCCGCCGCCGCGAAACCGTGAGCAACATCCGCCAACAGATCGAGAGCGCGTATCGCAGCCGCGTCATTCTTCGGGGTCGCGTCGGCTGCACGCCGAGCAAGAGTGTCCTCTGCTTCTTGCTTGGCGAAGAAGAACGCATCGTCCAACTGGGCACGAGCTTTGCCGGTGGCCTCCTCCTCCGCGGCAGCGAGTCGTGCCAGCGCTTCAGTCGGAGCCACGGCGGCCGAGATCAGTTCGGCGATCGCGGGGCACTGCTCGGCGGGGGCGCGGTCCTGGCTGCGAAGATTGCGGGCTCGGGCTGCGAGCAACATCAACTCCTTCGTATGCTCGTCCTTCGTCCTGGCTTCGCCCGTGGCGAGTCCCACACCGTCTCGTCTCGTGTCGTCGGTATTGGCCCCGGTGCGGGGCGCCAGCGCCGCGGTAGTCGGTCGCTTTCCGGGAGCCGTCGCGGTGGCGGCTGCTGCGCCACCCGAAGGCGACATTTGACCCAGTAGTGTCTCGAAGCCAAACGCCATCGGATTCTCCACAATTGCACGCCGGGGATGTCCGGTCGCATCTGGGTTTACGCAGCCTCACCCCTCCTTCCTTCCCGATTGCGGGGTTCGTGCGGAAAATCCGGGTTGGACCCCGCAATCGCCGTCGCAAACGCAGAGAATCGCTCGTCCCCGAGGCTAGTCTCCGATTCGCGGCGAGACGTCGATCGACACTTCCGCGACCCATTGGTCCTCGATCAGGCTCGAAACCACCGTGGAACGGTCGTGGAAGCTTGCGACAATCTGAAACGCCCCGATGCGCTGGGCTCCAGATCGACCCTCACTCGCCCCAAGCGCAAGCCGCCGCAAGGCGCCAGCTACCTCCGGCGGGACTTCGCTCGCCATCGCGTCGAGCGGGCGCTCAAGAAGCGCCGGAATCTCGCGCGAGGTGGCGTGAATGCCGATAGCAAGTCGAAGCGGTCGCCCCCGGTCAAAGGCGACGTGGCAGTTTACCATTGCGGCCGTCTGCGGTACCCGACTGCCAGTATCGGCGCGCTGGCGACTCCAAGTGATAATGTGCTCGGACGGAAGCGGGTCGCCGTCGGGGCCGCACGCCTGCTTCCACTTTTCTCGATCCCAGGTGGCTTCTTCGTGGGCCCACCGCGCGGGCGCCGCTTTCTCCTTCGCGCCGCACGCGCCAAGAACAGCCGTGATCGCCGCGGTCCGGGGCAGGAACGCGAGACACCGCGAGATCTCCGACGACCTGTGGCGGCTCATGGGGTCACGGCGCGGGGATGAGGCAAATCGCATCGGCGGTGCCCATGTTGTCGACGGTCGCGGCCTCGGTCGACCAGCGGCAACCGAGTTGCCGGTCCCCAACGAACCGCGACTCCATGAGGAGGATCTTGGCGTCAGGAGCCTGAACTTCGCAGGCCCCCCCGATGATGATGGAGCCTGCGGGACAGTTGGCTCCGGCGATGCCGCCGCCGCCGGCGGTGAGCACTTCGGTGAGGCGTACATGCACGATGCGCCCCGCGAGGGGCGGCTCCGCGGCCGGGCAGTCGCACACCGCGGCGTCGGCGTCCGTGGGGGAGTCGTCGCTACACGCGACGACGAGCGCCGCGCCCATGACGACGCCGACCGAGAGGATCAAGACTGCGCTTAGGTTCTTCATGATGGCTCTTTCTTGCTCACAGAGAAGACGGCTCGGTGATTTCGGTGGTGTCCCAAACCGTGGCGGGAACGAGGTAGTCGCGGCGGTTGTCGATTCCGGAGAGGTGGCTCGGCTGCGTTGTCACGCCACCATCGAGGCCGGTGAACGCGAGTGCATTCAGGCCGATGATATTCGTGACGTCGATGTGCTTCACGTAGCGGGCCTGGGTGAACTGCCGCGTCCGGGTGCAGCGGTAGGTGGGCATGGCGGCGAAGGTGTACGGGATCGGGAGGTTCCACTGAATGCACTTGTTGACCGTCCCCGTGGCGGCGCCGGTCACTTCGACACCGGCGATTCCCACCTCGGCGGTGCTGCCGCCGGGCTGGTAGTTGGCGCTGGGCCGCAAGGTCGGCATCACCCAGACCTTCACCGGGGGCGCAGCGACGGGGCCGCGCGGTGGGAGCAGGACGGTGATACGAGCGTACGACGACGCGGCGGCCGTGGTCGAGCAGCCGCCACAGTGGGGCAACTCGGTGAGCGTCGAGGAAACCTGATCGGTGCTCCACAGGCGCACGCCGTAGTCGGTGCTTGGGATGGTCGACGGTGTGGGCCCATTCGATTGCAAGCCCTGGGTACCGGGCGGTGGGTCCGCGACCGCGCAGTTCGGGCGATCGTAGTCGGGCGCCCAATCGCCTGGCGTGCCGACGGCGGCGCAGTCGTAGTTGGTGGTGACGTCGCGGTAGACCCACTTGTTGTTGTAGTAGGTCTTCGTGTAGCGACCGTTCGTCGTCTGGAGCACGTCGATCGACAGGTAGATGGGTTCGCGGGTCGGGTTGAAGATCGCGAACTCGTAGAGGCCGGCGCCGACGGCGGCCGTGGTGGCGGTCGGTGGGACGGTCATCAGCGACACCGGGCTTGCGACGGTGGCGAGGTCCAGGCCGGCGAGCGCGTACTTGCCGACGGTGGCGGTGGTGGTCGCAGGGCCGACGACGGTATCGATCGCGATGGGCGCGGCGAGGAGCTGTTGATTCCAGCACCGGCTTGCGGTGACGGCGCGACCGAGGCGATCGGTCGCCTCGTGCTCGATGCGCAAGAGCCCCTGGGCGCTGCCGAGCGCCGCCGCGCCCGCGGCGCCGACGCGATACAGCGAGACGATGGTCGACACCGGCGACGCGAGCGGCGTCCAGTCGATGATCGTCGCGCCGGTGTCGACGCGGACGACGCGGTAGCGCGCGCTCGCCAGGCCGACGCCATCATCGGTGGGCGCGAGCTGCCACTTGAGGGAGTTGTGGCCCACGGTGCCGGGGCCGGTGTCTGTGCCGCCGGACTGCGTGACGTAGGGAGGCGCCTCGTCGAGCAGGTAGGCGAACTTGACGACGCGGGGAGCGGTGGCGTCGCACGCGGTGGGCGGCCCCAGGCTGGTGGCGGACGCTGCGACGTGGCTGTGGGTCGGGTTGTAGCTGCGCACGCCGCCGACGGTGGCCGTGCTGAAGTCGATGACGTCGTGGTCTTCCTGGTAGACGGTCGTGGTGCCGAAGCCCGCGACTGGCGGGGTCGCGTCGGCGCGCAGCCGCCGCGTGAGCGTCGCGCCATTTCCCGCGCGATCGGTCGCGGTGATGGTGACGTCGCGGCCCGGGATGTCGAGGCCCGCCAGGGTGACGCTCCACGCGCCCGCGGTGACGACGGCAGGCGCGCTGCCGCCGGGCCAGGAGGCGACCACGGTCGCGAGGTTCGGATCAGTCGCGGTACCGGTGAGCGTCGGCGCGGTGGTCGTGGTCCAGTAGTCGGGACCCAGCAGTGTCAGGCCGGCGGTGTCCCAGGTGAGCGCGGGCGCGTCGGCGTCGGCGCGGAGGAACGGCGAGGTCGTCGGGCTGTCGGCGGTGGCGTTGCCGATCGCGTCGACGGCGCGGAGCACGACCGCGCTCCCGCTGGCGCCGAGCGCCCCGGCTGGGAGGGTGAGCGACCACGCGCCGCTCGCGGCGGTCGTCGTCATGGCCGCGAGCTGGCCGAGGATGCGGGCCTCGATCGTGATCGGGCCGTGGTCGTCGGCGACGGTGCCGGTTAGCGTGGGGCTCGCGGCGGTGGTCCACCAGGTCGCGCCGTCGACCAGGAAGCCGACTGATGCGACGGTGAGCACCGGGGCGGTGTTGTCCGCGGTGACGGTGCGCATGCCGGTGACGGCGTTGCCGGCCGCATCGGTCGCGGTGGCGCGCACGACGTACGTGCGATCGATGGCGAGCGCGGTGTCGATCGTGGTCGCCGCGCTGGCCGGCGCGCCGTCGGTGTCGGGGAGGCTGTCGCCCCAGGTGACGACCGGCGCCGGATCCACGTTGTCCGCCGCGGCGACGGTGAAGGCGACCGCGCCGCGGACGATCGCGCCGTCGGCGGGCTGCGCACCCCACGTCAGGGTCGGCGCCAGCCGATCGACTTCATCCACACACGCATCGCCGAACAAGATCGGATCGGTGTTGGTGGCGACGGCGCGCGCGAACGACAGCGCGTCGGCGACCGAGAGGCCGGTCTGGTTGCGCCCGTCGGGACCGTTATCGTTAATCAGCGACGTGATGGCGGCGGCGAGCGTGGTACGCGGCGTGCCGGCGTAGGCGTCGCAGGCGGTGCGGCAGGCGCCGAGCGCGCAGCCGCCGCCGGTCGGGACGCACGAGGGATCGGGCGTGGCGCAGGCGCCGAGCTGGAGTCCCGAGGCCATCCACGCGTTGCCGTCGTTGCCATCGAACGGCGGCGCGGCGATGTCTTCACCGAGATCGAGCGCGAGCGTGTACGGGTTCACCTCCTGGGCCGACTGGCCGGCGGCGGCGGCGATGTCGCGGGCCATCATCGACCACGCGGCGAGGACGAACGCGGCCCGCACCTCGTCCGTGGGGCTGGTGGCGTGCGCGGCAAGGCTGGCGGGCGCGGCGCGCTCCCAGCGCAAGCCGCCGAAGTGCTGATCGAGGTGGGCGTTGACGAGCGTGTGCGAGTCCACCAGCGAGCGATCGAGGCCGACGGTCGTGCGGGCGACGATCAGCCGGTGCGCGAGGTGGGTCATCGGCGTGACCAGGCCGGTGGTCAGGTCTTCGAGCAGGTCGGTATAGAGGAGCGCGGTCAGCTCGTCTGAGGGGTCGAGGACGACCGTCTGGCCGGTGGCGTAGTCGACGAAGGACCCGCCGCGGGTGGTGATCAGGAAGTAGCCCGAGTTCAGGCCGGTCGGGATCTCGAAGTGACCGGCGGCGTCGGTGGTGCGGTCGCCGACGTGGCCGCGGATCTGGGGCGTCGCGGCGAGGTATTCGAGGTGATCGATCGACACCTGCGCGCCGACCAGGGGAGCGTCCAGGGTCATCAGCACGCGCCCGCCCACGGTGCCGCTCTGATCGTCGGTGGGCGGCGGCCGATCGTCGCTCGTGCAGGCGACGGCGAGCAGCGCGAGCGCGGCGACCGGGACAGCGAGCGAGCGGTGGGACACCATCGGGGACGACCTCCAGGGAGCACGGGCGGTGCGGACGAGCGGCGGCGGGCGACGGGTGGCGCTCACCACGACGGCGACCACCAGCGAGGATAGAAGAAGTCGGAGACCCGCACCGTCACGCCGATCACGTCGTGGGCAGGCGCGTCGCCGAGTGGTTGCGCGTGATCGAGCTGGAGCGCGGCACCGATCACCAGACGCCGCCCGATCCGGAGATCGAACCCGACCGCGACGGAGACGAGCGCGTCGATCGACGTGGCGGCCGGGAGTACGTCGGGGAGCGCGCCGAGATCCGATCCGGTGCGGTAGCGGAGCTGTGGGCCGAGCCCGAGACGCACGGTTGGGATGAACCGCGCGCCGAGGCGCAGCTCGGCGCCGAGCTGCGCGGCGGTGGTGATGGCGCGCCGGGTGACGGTGCCCATCTCGGGGCGCCCGCCCACGGTGGTCACGACGTCGGTGAAGGTCGCGGGCTGGGTCAGCGCGGCGCCGAGCTGGACGTCCCACGCGAGGCGGTTGTGCCAGGCATGGGTGAGCCGACCGGCGACGCCGAGCGCGGGCACGCTGGCGGTGGTCGGTGCGCCGGCCTCGCCGACGCGGGCGACGCCTGCGTGTAGCTCGCCTGCGATCGATGCCTCGTAGCGGTCGGCGCGCGCCCGCGCGGGTGCGGCGGTGGCGACCGCGAGCGCGGCGACGGTGAGCCCGACGCGGTGCGGAAGGCGGTGCGCGGATGGCGAGCTCATCGCAGGCCGAGCCCCCCGACCGTGACGGGGGCGCCGTCGAGGAAGCGCACGACCAGCGTGGGCGCCTTGCCCGCGGTGGCGAGGTCGCGGACGAAGACGACGCCGCGCACCTTGGCGCCGGGGGCGACGGTGCCGATCGCGCCGTTGCCAGCGCCGCTCACCAGCCGCGCGGCCGTGGCGACGTTCTTCGCGCCGTTGCGGATCTCGATGTCGGCGACGCGGGCGGTGGTGGTGGACCGGTTCTCGATCTCGACGTTGACCAGCGCGTCGCGCCCGAGGTAGGCGACGCGGAGAACCCAGACGACGACACCCGCGTCGTTGCGCTCGACGGCGTTCAGCCGGGCGATGTCGAGGCGGGAGACGGCGCGGTCGGCGATGGCGCCGTCGAGCTGAGCGCGCACCTGCGCGGCGACGTCGCGCTTGAGGGCGGCGAGCTGGGCGTCGAGGGCGGCGGTGCGCGCGGCGACGGCTTCATCGATCGCGCGCTGTCGGGCCTCCTCCTCAGTGGTCGCGCGAAAGGTGACCAGCGCGCACGCGTCCTTGGCGTCGGGGGCGATGCGCAGCCCGACGCTGACGCGCATCGTGCCGCTGGTGATCGTGATGTTGGCGGCCTTGGCCTGCGGCGTCCGGGGGCGGACGAGCATGCCGGTATCACCGTCGCGGCGGATCTCGTAGTCGCCGGTGTCGCTGGTGTTGGCCTGGCCGAGCTTCTGGGGGAACGCCAGCGACGTCAGGTAGGCGGCGCTGATCGGCACGTCGAATGCGCCGCCGCTCGGCCCGACGAGGAACTCGCACGACTTCTGCGCGGCGGCCGGGCGTGCGGTCAGCGCGGCGACGGCGAGCACGACAACGAGCGGCAGGAGCGAGCGAAGGCGCATCGGGACCTCGGGGCGATTAGATCGGACGGATGTAGACGGCGGCATCGGGCCGCGAGACGTGCCGACGGCGGGCGGCGTCCGGGGGCGCCGCGTCGGTCGGCGGCGGCGCGTCGGTGGGCGCCGGGCTGGCGTCGGTGGGCGCGGCTTCGACGGGCGTGGCGTCGTCGGGGCCGGCGTCGATCGACGCGCTCGCGGCGGGCGCGACGCTCCCGGTGGCGGCGTCCACGGAGGTTGCTGTCGCGCCGCCACCGCCGAGCGCGAGGACGGCGGTGATCGCGACCGCGGCGACGGCCACCGCGCCTCCAGCGATGGCGAGGCCGCGCCGAGGCGCAGCGGCGGCGACCTGCTGGCTGGCGACGCTGCTTCCCAGCGTCGTCGGCCGAGGCGGCTGCAACGCGGGCGTGGGCGCGTGCGGCTTCAACGCGGGCGGCAAGACGTCGGTGCCCGGCGTCGGCGCGACGTTGACCGCGTGGAGCGTCGGGGCATCGGCGGCGGTCGCGATCTCGATGGCGAACAGGCGCAAGAGATCGCGGCCGGACGGCAGGCCATCGCCGGCCGGGATGGCATCGGCGAGGGCGCGGGCGAATGCGGCGACCGACGGCCAGCGGTCGGCCGGGTTGCACGCCATGCCCTTCTGGATCACCTCGGCGACGGCGGCGGGGATCGAGGGCTCGATCGTCCGCGGATCGGGCGGCGGCTCGGACTGCTGGCGGCGGAAGATCTGGACCGCGGGCGTGTCCATGCCCCACGGCACGGCACCGCCGGTGAGGAGCTGGTAGGCCATCGCGGCGCACGAATACTGATCGGCCTGGCTGGAGACGCCGCGCCCTTCGAGTTGCTCGGGAGCCATGTACTGCGGCGTGCCGATGCCGACGCCGGTCCCGGTGCCGCCTTGCTCGTTGAGGAGCTTGGCGATCCCGAAGTCGAGGACCTTGACGTGGATCTGCGCGTCCTGCGGAATGCCCGCGGCGGTGAGCGTCGGGCGCACGTCGTCGGGCACGGCCACGAGCATGATGTTGTCGGGCTTGATGTCGCGGTGGACGATTCCGACGCCGTGCGCGGCGGTGAGTGCGTTGGCGGTCTGGCCGACGATGATCAGGACGATCGCGGGCGCGATGCCGCGTGCCGTCCGCGCGACGCCCGGCGCCGGGGGCGCGCTGGCCCGCGCGCGGTGGGCGGCGAGGAACTGTTGGCCCGAGACGCCGCGGAGGTACTCCAGCACGAGGAACGGTTGGCCGTTGGCGTCGGTGCGGCAGTCGTAGACCACGACGACGTTGCGGTGCTGCAAGCGCGCGGCGGCGCGCGCCTCGGCGAAGAACCGCCGCACGGCTTCGGCGCTCTGGGCGTGTTCACGGAGGATCTGTTTGACGACGCGCTCGACCCCGAGGTTGACGTGGCGCGCGAGGAAGACGCACCCCATGCCGCCGGCCCCGAGCTGGCGGAGGATCTCGAACTCGGCGATCGTGGCGGGGCTGGCGGAGGGCTGGGCTGACATCGGCGCAGGGATCGGCGAGCCGGCGCACAGTCAACAGGCCATCTGCGAGCGGCTGGACCGGTTCCGAAACCATGAGGGTAGGCATGCGGGCCCAGCATCGTCCATCACCCCCGCAGGGTGACTCAATGCAAGTAACTGCAACAACATGGGTGGTGTCGAGGATTGCGGGGCGGGTGCGGAAGAAACCGGATTCACCCCGCAATGTGGCATCGTAAGGCGCTGATTCGTGGTCGCGCGTTGCGGGGGCAAAGGCGGATTCGTGATGCGCGCCCCGCAATCGGGAACGGCGCGCGCCCGCCCGGCGTAGAAGGCTGCACGATGGCAACGAAGAAGAAGCCCGGCTCCGAGGCGGCGACGGATGCAGGCGACCGGCTCGCGCCGACGGATCCGCTCACCGCGGACGTGCGTGGCGTGACGCTGGCCCCGTCCAACGCGGTCGTGCTGCTCCGCGAGTATGGCGGCGCCGCGGAGTGGCCGCTCGACCGGACGCGGCACGCGTTCACGCTGGGATCCGGGAAGGTGGATATCGTCGTGCCCCGCCAGTACGTCTCGCGGTTGCACGCGACGCTCAGGCGCGATCAGTTCTGGCTCGACGTGCGGAACGAGTCGCAGAACGGGACGTTCTTCGGGGGGGAGCCCCACGACCGCGCGCCGGTCAAGCCCGGCGAGATGTTCACGGTCGGTACCACGACGCTGCTCGCGCTCGACGACTTCATGATCGCCGCGACGAGCGCCCTGCGGCGTCAATTCGGCCGCGAGGCGTACGCCGCAGTGGACGCCGCGCTGGTCGCGATCGTGCGGCGGGAACAACCGCCGCCGCCGCTCGCGTTGACGGGGCCCCACGGCACCGAACCGGATCGCCTCGCGGCGGCGATCCACGCGGCTTCGCCGCGCCGCGAGCTGCCGTTCGAGGTGATCGACGTCTTGACGACACGCCTCGCGTTCGAAGCGGCGATCGCGCGGGTCGGCGGCGGGACCGTCTTCATCGACCTGCGCCCGCTGCGCGACAAGAAGGTGACCGCCGCGATGCATCGCGCGCTGTTCGGACCGAAGCCGAAGGCGCGGGTGATCGTCGGCGCGCCGACGCTCGATCGCGTCCACGCCGCCTTCGACACGGAGCGCGTGCGCTTCGACGAGATCGCGACGCCGCCGCTCGCGACGCGCCCGCGCGAGATCGTCAAGCTGCTCGATCAGATGATGGCCGAGCAAGCGAGCCCGGTGCGCGCGTCGCACCTGCCGCTCGATCGCCAGGCGGCGCTCGCGCGCTACGCGTGGCCCGGTAACCAGGAGGAGTTGCGGACGGCGGCGATCCGGCTCGGGGCCTACCTGGCGAGCGCGGGCAACCTGTCGGCGGCGGCCCGCGTGATCGGGCTGCACCACTCGACGTTGCGGGAGTCGCTCGAACGGATCGGCGCGATCGCGCCGTAGCGCTGGCTGTCCGCGTTGCGTGAACCAAGGCCCGGCGCGATGGACGCGCGGGGGCGACGGCCGGGGTGCGTCCCGTGGCCGACGGGAAAGGACTGTGCGTGATGTTCCTGACGTGGAGACGAGGTGTTCGGCTGATCGCCGCGGTGCTGACGGTCGGCATCGGCGCGGCCTGCGAGCGCGTCGAGGTGGTGACGGGCCGGCCACCGAGCGACGTCGCCTACGAGCGGCGCGCGGACGCGTTCGCGCATGGGCTGATCGATGGCGCGGCAATCCCCCTGCCGTGTGAGCCGGCGATCATCGAGACGCGGCGGACGGTGGGCGACTGGCTGATCGGCACGATCTCGCTCGGCGTCTTCACGCCGCGGACCGTGCGCGTGACGTGCGCGGACGACGCGGTGCCGCTGGGAGGCGGGTGACCGTGGGCGCGCCGACGGTGATGGCGTGGGGCGACGAGGCGCCCGCGGTGTCGTCGTGGTTGCGGACGGCGTATGGTGCGCCCTATCGGCTCCCGCCATCGACGGTAGTGTTCGAGGTCTACCGGCGACCGCTGGGTGGGAGCTGGTGGCTGCGGGTGCTCGATGGTGGCGGGCTACCGCTGCGCGTGCCGGTCGACAGCACGCGGGCGGGGTTCCTGGCCGCGATCGGCGACCGGCCCGGCGAGTACCACCTGCTCCCGATCGACGCGGTAAGCGAGCAACCGGTCGGAGCGCGGGAGCCGGCGTGGGTGCGGGTCGACGCGTCCGCGGCGGTGCGCGCCGGGGAGCCCGCGTGACCGGGCGCCTGGGCGATGGTGTGGCCGCGCTGGCGCCGCTCGGGCGGCCGGCGGTCGAGGTGGCGATCGAGCAAGCGAGCTTCGGGGAGATCCGGGCCGTGCTGGCGTACGCCGAGGGCTTCGCGGTCGTCGCGGCGGGGCTCGGGGTGGTGGTCGAGGTCGCGCCGCTCGTGTTGACGCTGGTCGACGCGACGATCGCCGGGACGGTGCCGTGGCGGTGCGTGGCTGGATCGTTCCCGCTGCACCTGCGGCGCGCGCTCGGCCTGGAGCTGGGCGCCAGGCTGCACGCGGCGGCGCTGGCGATGCCGGCGCACGCGGGCACCGGCGAGCCGTCGCTGGCGGCGGTGCAGGTGGGCTCGCTGCGTGGGCTGGTCCAGGGTGCGCGCCTACTCGGCGACGTGATGACGGCGATCCGCGAGGACGATCACAGCACGGTGAACGCGGCGACGGCGCTACACGCCGCGGTGCGCACGCGCTTGCTCGCGGTGCTGGCGGAACTCGACGCGGCCGACGATCGCGCGCGCCGTGGCACGTCGAAGCGGGCCGCGCCGGTGGTGATCGACCTGGACGGCTGGCGGCCCGGCACCGGGCACGGCGGCGACGACAACAACGGACCCAACTGACCCAACTGACCGATCGTGAGGGAGCGGACGACGATGACGATGACGATCGAAGCGGATGACGTGCCGGTGAGGGGCCTGCGGATGACACCCGCGGCGGCGGCGCTGGCGCTGCGGCAGGTGAGCTTGTCCGAGGTGCTCGGGCTGCTCGCGTACGTCGAGGGCTTTGCCCTGGTGGTCGGGAGCCTCGGGCTCGCGCTGGCGCCAGTGCGGATCGTGCGCCACGCGGCCGAGCTGGTCACCGAAGGCCGCGCGGCGTGGGTGCCGCACCGGCGGACGTGGCCCGCGCACCTGCGCGCCGTGCTGCGCGCGCTCCTGGCCGATCGGCTGCGCCTGGAGGCTGTAGCGCGGACGCCCGCGGGGCGGCCCGTCGAGGATGTGCGGATGGCGGTGGCGCAGCTCGGCGGGCTCGCCGGAGTCGCCGAGCTGGCGCAGGCCGCGGGCGAGCTGATGGTGTTCGTGCGCGCCGACGATCCGGCGATGTTGCACGAGGCCGTGCAGGTCTGCGACGACGTGCGCGCGCGGCTGGCGCAGCTCGCCGCCGTGCCGGGCGCCGACGACACGGCACCGATCGTGCGGATGCCGGCGTCGGGCGCGGTGTCCGCGGCGATCGACGATAGTGGGACGAGCGCGACCAGCGCGCCGCGGGAGATCCGCGATGCGCCGACGCCGCGGGAGAGGAGGACCTAGCGCACGGTCGGCGTGCGTGCCGTGGTCGGGTTGGGTACGGTGGGCGCGATGCGGGATGAGCTGAGCGGACAGCGCCCCGCGGAGGCAGGGGAGTGGGAGGAACCGGCACGGTCGAGTTGGCTAACCAATCGATTCGGCGCGCCGTACCGGTTGAACGCGGTGCGCGCGCGGGGTGCGGTCGGGTTCGAGGTGATGCACCAGGACGGCGAGGGGCGCCTGTGGCGGCGGCTGTGTGATGACGCAGGGGCGCCGCGCGTGGTGTCGCTGGACATCGCGCGCGCGGCGGTGCTGGCGCTGGTGGGCGCGCGGCGCGGCGGCGCGATCCAGCTAATCCCGGTGCGGGGTGATGGCCAGCCAACCGGCAGCCCCCCGGAGATGGTCCACCTGCGGGGCTAGACGGGCTCTAGAGCCTCGACAGGTTCTCGGCACACGCCGCAACCGCCGCCAGGACCACCAGCGAGAGCTACCGGGTCGGATCGAACCGCGTGGCCTGGCGCAGGAAGCTGACGTCGAGGTACTCGCGGCGGATCACGTCGGCCATCTCCTCGGCGGTGGCGAACCGGTCGTAGTCGACGCGGATCACCGGCACCACCTTGGAGATCGACTGCACGAACTCCTGGTAGCCCTCGTACAGCGCCTCGAGGTACTCGAGCTTGATCGTCGCCTCGACGTCGCGGCTGCGCATCTGGATGCGCTCGAGCGAGCTCTGCGGCGACACGTCGAGGTAGATGATGCAGCTCGGCTTGCACATGAAGTTCGACATGTGCCGGAACAGCTGCTGGTACGTGCGGTAGTCGCGCTCGTCCATCAGCCCGGTCGCCGCCAGCATCTTGGCGAAGATCGAGTCCTCGTAGATCGTGCGGTCCTGCACCGCCGACCGGCCGCGCCAGATGATCTCCTGGTGCTGCTGGAACCGGCGGTTGAGCAGGTACACCTGCATCGCGAACGAGTAGCGCGCGGTGTCGCGGTAGAAGTCGGCCAGGTACTCGTTGTCGGCGACCGGCTCGTAGTGGACGTCGATGCCGAGGTGGCCGCCCAGCGCCGTGGCCAACGTCGACTTGCCGGCGCCGATCATCCCGGCGATGCCGATGAAGATGTTGCCGAGGCTGTCGTCGACCGCCTTCTTGGGCGCCACCACCGGGCCAGAGCCGGCGGCGGGCGGCGCAGACGTCGCGGGCGCGGGCGGGACAGGCGAGGGCGTTTCGACCAGCACCGGCCGACCTTGGCACCCCGGTCTGACGCCGCCCGCGCCCGCCGCCGTCCCCGCCGAGCCTTGGAGGTTCACGCGGCGCGGTACGCACCTGCCTCCACCTGGGCTCGGCGACGAGCCCCCTACATGTTCGTGTAGATGAACAGGTCGTCGCCGCTGGTGACCGGCACGATCAAGATCGTGTCGTCCTTGGTGGCGGCGTCGAGCATGTCCCACGCCTGCATCGCCACCTGCGCGTGCTGGGCGTCGATCGCCAGCGCGAACAGCATCTGCTTGGACCAGCGGTCCGCCGCTGACACCTGGGTGGTCGCCAGCTGGATGTCGTCGAGCTTGCGGTCGAACAGCGCCGTCGCGTCGGCCAGCGCGTAGGGGTTGCCGATCGGGAACGTCATCGCGCGGGTCACCGACACGCCGACCTTGCGGCCGTCGATCTCGACCAGGATGTCGGCCTTCTTGCCGACGACGTCGTAGACGATCTCGGTCTCGGTCTTGAGCAACGTCGCGCCCTCGCAGCGCGCCAGCCACTCGAAGGCGAACACCTCGGACAGGACCGAGCTGCCGCCGGCGTTGGGCACCGAGATGATGTGCTGGCCGCCCGGCGTGAGCTGGTCGCGCTCGGCCGGGTCGTCGAAGCGGTTGTCGAAGAAGAAGTCGCCGCCGAACCACAAGGGCGTCGTGCCGTCGAACTCGGCGAGGGTCAGCACGCCGCACTGGCCGCTGATCATGCCGAAGCCGGGGGCCGGGCCGCCGTCGGGATCGCCGGCGTCGACGCTGGGGCCGTCGTCGTCCCCGGCGTCGATCACCGCGGGCGGGGCGTCGACGACGTCGGTGAACGTGGGGTCGTCGGCCGAGCACGCGGCCAGCGCCGCCAGCAGGATGAACGCACGTCGCATCCGCGCAGTGTACCAGCAGGCCCCGCGCGGTCGGCGATCTGCGTTACGCTGGGGAGTGATGGTGCGGGGCTCACTCCTCGGGTTGTTCGCGCTGGCGGCGTGCGCCGATCCGCCGCGGCTGCCCGACGTGTGCGTCGGCGAGGCCGGGCCGAGCGCCCCGGTGGTCATCACCAACGCCGCGGGGCGCATCGACGTCACCGCGGCCGACATGCTCATCGACGTCAGCGCGCCGCTCGACCCCGATGGCGATCTCCTCGAGGCGACCGAGTACGAGGTGTGGACGGTCAACGCCGACGGCACGCCGCGCGAGCGGGTGTGGGCCTACGCGGTGACCTCGCCGCACCCGCCGCCGATCGTGCTCGGCCTGGGCAGCTACGAGGGCCCCGCCGCGGTGCTCGGCCACCTCGAGCCGTGGCGCGATCACCAGGTGCGCGCGCGCCAGACCACCCGGAGCTTCGACGGCTGCGCGGTGACCGGGCCGTGGAGCGCCGGCGTCGGGTTCCGCACCGACGACGGCTCGGCGGTGGTGTTCGACGACCTGGTCGTGCGCGACGTCGAGGTCACGCTGCCGCCGGCCAGCTACGCGGCGATCGACGCCGAGGCCGAGCCGCCGGGCTGCGTGCCGTACGAGCGCAACTACTACGGCGGCGACGTCACCTTCCACGGCGTCACCTACCCCGGCGTCGGCGTGAAGGTGAAGGGCGGCTGCGGCTCGGCCCGGCAGCTCGACGAGAAGGCCGGCTTCAAGATCGCGTTCGACTGGGACGACCCGGCGGTGCCCGGCTGCGCGGCCGACCGGCGCATCGGCGGCCTGGCCGGCCTGACGCTCAACAACATGGTGCAGGACAAGAGCCTGACCCACGAGCGCCTGGCCTACCCGCTGTTCCGCCGCATGGGCGTGCCGGCGCCGCGCGTCGCGCCGGTGCGGGTGCTGGTCAACGGCGCGCTGTTCGGCCACTACCTGAACGTCGAGACCGTCGACCGCCGCTTCCTGGCGCGGCACTTCGGCTCCAACCAGGGGATGCTGTACGAGGGCACCTACTGGTGCCAGCTCGAGGCCGGCAACGTCCACGACGATGACAGCGGCTGCCTCACCCGCGAGTTCCACCCCGACGCCTGCGACGGCACGCCGGCGCCCGACGCCGACCCGCAGGACTACACGCCGCTGCGCTCGCTGATCGCGCGGCTCGACGCGCTGCCGGTCGGCGGGTTCTACCCGGCGGTCACCGAGATCCTCGACTTCGATCACTACCTGTCGATGTGGGCGGTCGAGGCGCTGCTGTCGCACTGGGACGGCTACAGCTACCGGATCGTCAACAACTACCGCCTGTATCACGACCCCGCGGTCGATCGCTGGACGATCATCCCGAGCGGCCTCGACCAGACGTTCCAGGCCGGCACCGTCGACGCGTGGAACCCGACCGGGCGCATCGCGACCCGCTGCCTGGCCGAGGCGCCGTGTCGGGCCGCGTTCGCGGCGCGGCTACGCGAGGCGCTGGCGGTGTTCGAGGACATGCAGCTCGAGGCCCAGCGTCAGCGGATCGTCGCGCAGCTCATGCCGCTCCTGGCGGCGGCGCCCGGCCGCGAGTTCGACCCGTCGGCGTTCGCCACCAAGAACGCCGAGACCACGCAGTACATCGCGGACCGCCCCGGCGAGATCCGCGCCGGGCTCGCCGCCAACGGCTTCTGAGGGCGGGCCCGGGACGCCGCGTCGCTTGGCGGCGCGCGGCCCGCGATGCACACTCGAGGGGTGGCGGCCCCCGACCCGGTGCGCATCAGCTCGCCGACGCAGCTCCGCCTGTCGAGCCTGCTGGCCGAGCTGATCGCGACCGCCGAGGAGCGGCGCGCGACCAAGGCGGCGGCCGCCGCCGCGGTGCCGGCGCCAGCCGCGACGATCTCGCCGGGCGACGCGGTGGTGATCGACAGCGCCGACGGCCTGACCATCGCCGAGATCCTCGACGCCACCGCCAGCGCCGGCTTCGGCTTCGTGATCGCGCTCCTGGCGCTGGTCGCGATCCCGTTCGTCGGGTTGTCGACGCCGTTCGGGCTGGCGATCGCGTTCGTCGGCGCGCAGCTCCTGATCGGTCGCACCCGGCCGTGGTTGCCGGGCTGGATCCGCCGGGTCGCGCTGTCGGCGACGGCGCTGACCCGCATCGCGCGCTGGCTCAGCCGCGGCACCGGCTGGATGCATCACCTGGTGCGCGAGCGCCTGGGACCGCTGACCGGCGGGCCTGCGCTCGGGCTCGTCGGGCTGGGGCTGCTGGTGCTCGGCCTCGGCCTCGCGCTGCCGCTGCCCATCCCCGGCTCCAACCTGATCTTCGTCGTCCCGGTCTTGATGTACGCGATCGGCCTGCTCGAGCGCGACGGCCTGATGATGCTGGTGGGCCACGTCATGACGCTGGTCCACGTCGTGCTGGCGATCGTCGCGTGGCGGGTGGTGGCCGCGGCGCTGGCCTCGGTCGCGCGCTGGCTCGGCCTCAGCTGACGCGCCGGCGCCGGCGGAGCGCGGCGATCACCAGCAGCCCGAGCGCCAGCGGCGCGCCTGGGGCCCCGCCGGTCTGGCAGCACCCGCCGGCCTCGTCGCCGCCGCCGTCGACGCCCGCGTCCACGCCGCCGCTGCCGGCCGGGAAGCCCTTGAAGTCGGTGGTTAGCTCCCAGCCCGGGTTGCCGGCGGCGGCGAACGCGTAGGCGCCGACGTCGACGCTGGCGCCGCGCGCGACGCCGTTGAAATCGATCGCCACCGCGTACGCCGGGTCGCCGGCGCCGATCAGGCTCGAGCCGGCCGCCGGGAACAGGTCCATCGGCGGCGCGCCGCCGTAGCCGCCGCTCACCAGGTCGCCGGCGAGCGTCGACGCGGTGAAGCCGGCGCTGACGCCCGCGAGCGCGCCGACGCCGCGGTTGCCGGCGACGATCAGCCCGGTGGTGGTGCCGCTGGCCGCGATCGCGTTGCCGGCCTGGGCGTAGAGCGCGTTGTTGGCGATCGTCACCGCGCCGGTGATGCCGCTGACCCGGATCGCGTCGTTGGTCGCGTGCAGCACGGTGTTGTGGACGACGACCAGGTTGGCCGGCGTGCCGGCCTGGTGCGGCTGCATCGCGATGCCGTTGGCGACCGAGCCGAGGATCAGGTTGTTGCGGATGATCGCGTCGGCCGCCGACTGGATCGCGTGATCGCCGCAGCCCCACAGCGCGTTGCCCTCGATCACGTTGGGCCCGCCGTTGCCGACGGTGGCGTAGGTGAGGATGCACGGATAGCCGGTGTCGTGGATGACGTTGTCGCGGATGACGTTGCCGGCGCTGCCCTCCTTGAGCTCGATGCCGTCGCCCTGCGACACCGTGGCGGCGTTGGTGTGGTGGACGTAGTTGCGCTCGATGACGCTGTCGAGCACGCGGCAGCCGTTGTTGTTGCAGCCGAGGTACATGCCCTCGCCGGTGCCGTCGGTGTGGTGGATGTGGTTGTGGCGGATGAGCAGGTTGCGGTAGACCGCGCCGCCGTCGTTGGCCCGCAGCGCGACGTCGGCGGTGTCGTGGATCTCGCAGTCCTCGATGGTCAGGTGATCGGCGGCGGTGATGCGCACGCCGGCCGAGCCGCCCTTCCACTCGAGGCCGCGGATCGTCACGTAGTCGGCGCGATCGAGGTCCCAGATGTTCTGGTCGGCGGCGGGGCGATCGATCACCGGGCGCTCGCCGTCGGCCGCGCGGATGACGATCGGCGCCGCGGCGGTGCCGACCAGCGAGATCCCGAACCGGCCGCTCAGCGTGTAGGTGCCGCCGTGGACGATCAGCTCGTCGCCGGCGACCAGCGCGTTGATCTTGGCCTCGAGGTCGTCGGCCGGCGTCGCCTCGTAGGTGCCGGCGTGGGCGGCCGCGGTCGCGGCGGCGAGCAGGAGGAACGTGAGCGCGGGGCGTCGCATCGCGCGATCCTACCCGGCGGCGGGGCGCAGCCGGCGCGCGCGGCGTCAATACGTCAGGTCGTCCTGCACCGTCGCCGCGTTCACCGTGAGCGGCTGCGCGTAGACCTGCCCCGTATATAGGTAGACGTAGCGCGCGTAGTTCTCGGTGACCTTCTTCATGTACTCGCGGGTCTGCACGTAGCTGACCAGCTCGACGAACTCGTCGATCGGCCGCGCGCCGTTCTCCTCGACCCACTTCATCACCGGCCGCGGGCCGCTGTTGAACGAGCCCGCGCCGATCGGGATCTGGCCGTTGAACTTGGCCAGCAGCTTGCCGATGTACCAGGCGCCGGTGTGGATGTTGAGCTCGGGCGCGTACAGGTCGCCGGGCGCGTAGGTGAGGTTGAGCTGCTTGGCGACGCGGATCGTCGTCGCCGGGATCATCTGCAACAGCCCCTGGGCGTCGGCGTACGACAGCACCCCGGGGTCGTAGCCGCTCTCCTTGCGCATGATCGCGTAGAGGTAGTAGGGCGGGCTGCCGCCGAGCGGGCGGTACTGCTCGACGAGATCCTTGTAGGCCTCGGGATAGGCGTGCAGCCAGAAGCGGCGGGCCGGACCCTCGGGCGGCGTGTCGAGCGCGCCGCCGTCGTAGGCCATCGCCAGCTTCCACGGCCGGCTCCAGTTGCGGCCGGTGCCGTAGCGATCGAACAGCACCGCCAGCGCCTGGGGCCGCGGGTGGCGCTTGACCAGGCCGCGCTCGCGCCGCGCCAGATCGACGCCGGCGTCGGTGGCGAGCCCGGCGGTGACCAGCTCGTCGAACGCGCGGATCGCCGGGTCGGCCGTGACCGCGGGATCGATCGCGTCGGCGACCGCCGGGCCGCGCGGCGTCGGCGCGGTGGTCCCGAACGGGCCGATCGTCACGCCGCGCTCGGCCAGCCGCGCGGTCGCCAGGAGCGCGTACCACGAGAACGGCCAGCGCCCGACGATGCGCTGGTAGATCGGCGTGGCCTCGCCGTCCCGGTGGAGCGCGTCGAGGGCCCGGGCCTGCCAGTAGGCGCCCTTGCCGGCCTCGAGCGAGCCCGAGCGCGCGGCCAGCTTCGCCAGGTGCGGCAGCGCGGCGGCGGGATCGCCGACCAGGTAGTGGCTCATCCCGAGGAACCACAGCGCGTCGTCCATCCACTTCGACTTCGGATAGCGGCGGATGGTCTCGGCCAGCGGCGCGATCGCCGCGCGGTAGTCGCCGCGGTTGAACTCGAGCCAGCCGGTCAGGTACTGCGCCTCCTCGGCCCACGCGGTCTTCGGGTAGCGCTTCACCACCTCGCGGTAGTGGCGGATCGCGTTGTCGTCGTGGTCGGCCCGCGACAGCGCGCGCGCGCCGTGGAACAGCGCCTCGGCCGAGCGCATGTCGTCGGCGACGCCCAGGAGCAGCTTGCCGGCGTCGGCGTAGCGCCGGCGCATCTTGAACAGCGCGGTGCCGAGCCAGTAGTCGCGGCGGATCCGGATCGCCTTCGGCGCGCGCGCGTCGATCTGCGCCAGCTCGGCCACCGCGCCGTCCCACGCGTGCGCGCTGATCATCCGCTGCGCGCGCTCGATGCGATCGTCGTCGGAGTACGTCGGCGCGGCGCCGGCGGCGGCCAGCGCGCGATCGGCGTCGGCGGCCAGCGGGTGCGTCGGGTACGCGCGCAGGAAGCCGCGCAGCGCGGCCTGGCCGCGCGTCGGGTCGGCGTCGCCGGCCGCCAGCGCGATGCGGTACGCGACGACCCCGAGATCGGCGTGCTCGTCGGCGTCGGCCGCGGCGCGCAGCCGCTGGTAGGCCGCGGCGGCGTCGGCGCGCTGGCCCTGCTCCCAGGCCGCGTCGGCGGCGCGCCAGGCGGCGGCGCGCGCGAACCGCGAGTCGGGCGTCGCCATCAGCGCCGCGAAGTCGACGGCGGCGTCGGCGGGCTGGCCGTCGAGCAGCGCGATCTGGCCGCGCAGCCACAAGAGGTAGTCGGGGTTGGCCAGGCGATCCGGGGTCAGGCCGGTGAGGGCCGCGCGCGCGCCGGCCAGGTCGCCGGCGTCGTAGGCGGCGAACGCCCGGCCCAGCTGACGGGCCGCGTCATCGTCGGCGCGGGCGGCGGTGACGGTCGCCCACAGCACGAGCGCGCCGACGGTTGCTCGCACCATGGTCGCGAGAGTATACCGCCGGCGACCGCGCGGCGCCCGGCTGCGCGAGGAGGACCCCATGGCCGGCGCCTACCGCGGACTCGACTACTACGGCATCGACGAGCTCCTGACCGAAGAGGAGCGACTCATCCGTGACACCGTGCGCGACTTCGTCTCCGACAAGATCGTGCCGACCATCGGCAAGCACTTCACCGCGGGCACGTTCCCGCACGAGCTGGTGCCGGTGTTCGGCGAGATGGGCCTGCTCGGCGCGTCGCTGACCGGCTACGGCTGCCCCGGCACCAGCGGCACCGCCTACGGGCTCATCTGCCAGGAGCTCGAGCGCGGCGACTCGGGCATCCGCTCGTTCTGCTCGGTGCAGTCGAGCCTGGTGATGTACCCGATCTGGGCCTACGGCTCCGAGGCGCAGAAGCAGCAGTATCTGCCGGGCATGGCCGCCGGCACGCTGATCGGCTGCTTCGGCCTGACCGAGCCGGACTTCGGCTCGAACCCGACCGGCATGATCACCACCGCGCGCCGCACCAGCGGCGGCTACGTGCTGAACGGCACCAAGCGGTGGATCACCAACGGCTCGATCGCGCAGGTCGCGCTGGTGTGGGCCAAGCTCGACGGCGTGGTCCACGGCTTCCTGGTGCCGACCTCGACCAAGGGCTTCACCGCGCGCGACATCCACGGCAAGTGGTCGCTGCGCGCGTCGACGACCAGCGAGCTGATCCTCGAGGACGTCGAGGTCGGCGAGGACGCCGTGCTGCCCGGCGTGCGCGGCATGCGCGGCCCGCTGTCGTGCCTGACCCAGGCCCGCTTCGGCATCTGCTTCGGCGCGATCGGCGCGGCGATGAGCTGCTACGACGAGGCGCTCGGCTACGCCAAGGATCGCGTCCAGTTCTCGCGGCCGATCGCCGGCTACCAGCTGGTGCAGCAGAAGCTGGTCGAGATGGTCTCCGAGATCACCAAGGGCCAGCTGATGTGTTACCGGCTGGGCCGGCTCAAGGACACCGGCAAGCTCGAGCCGCGCCACGTGTCGCTGGCCAAGCGCAACTGCGTCAGCGTGGCCCGCGACATCGCGCGCGACGCCCGCGACATCCTCGGCGCCAACGGCGTGACCGACGACTACCAGTGCGGCCGCCACATGCTCAACCTCGAGAGCGTCTACACCTACGAGGGCACGCACGACATCCATACGCTCGTGGTCGGCCAGGACGTGACCGGCCTGGCGGCGTTCGACGGCTGACCCGCGTGAGCGACGGCGAGGCGCCCAACGTCCTGGTGATCGCCGGGCTCGACCCGTCGGGTGGGGCGGGGCTGGTCGCCGACGTGCGGGTGTGCGAGCGGCACGGCTGTCGGCCGCTGGCCGTGGCCACCGCGCTGACCGAGCAGACCACCCAGGGGCTGCGCGCGGTCAACCCGGTCGATCCGGCGATCGTGCGCGAGCAGCTGATCGCGCTGCTGTCGGACATCGAGCTGGCGGCGGTGAAGATCGGCATGCTCGGCTCGGTGGCGATGGCCGAGATGGTGGCCGAGGCGCTGGCCATGACCGCGGCGCCGATCGTGTGGGACCCGGTGGCGCGGGCGTCGCATGGCGCGACCGCGCTGACCGACGACGAGCTGGGCGCGGCGGCCGGCGTGCTGGGCGCGAGCTGCGCGCTGATCACGCCCAACGCCGACGAGGCCTGCGCCCTCACCGGCTTCGGGAAGCACGGGCCGATCCGCTCGGTGCGCGACGCGATCGGCGTGGCCTCGGTGCTGCGCGATCAGCGCGACGTCGCCGCGGTGCTGGTCAAGGGCGGTCACTGGGGCGACGCGGAGGCGATCGACGTGCTGGTCGCGCCCGCCGGCGTGGTCGAGCTGGCCGGGCCGCGCATCGCCGGTGCGTCGGTGCACGGCACCGGCTGCGCGCTGTCGACCGCGATCGCGTGCGAGCTCGCGCGCGGCGCGGCGCTGGCCGACGCGTGCCGCGCGGCCAAGGCGTTCGTCGCCGCGCGGATCGCCGCGCCGGCGCGGCCCGGGCGCGGGCGGGCGGCGATCGTATGAAGCGCGTCGTGGTGTCCGGCGCGACCGGGATGCTCGGGCCGTCGCTGGTGCGGGCGCTCGTCGCGCGCGGCGACCGCGTGACGGTGTGGTGCCGCGACGAGGCCCGCGCCCGCGCGGCGCTCGGCGACGCGATCACCGCGGTGGCCGCGACCTACGAGACGCCGGGGCCGTGGCTCGACGCCGCCCGCGGTGCCGACGCGATCGTCCACCT
>Ga0075163_10001697_pt1 | contig 29682 bp, 28 predicted proteins | sample JI1023141ADNA_FD_71478 | JGI IMG/M metagenome (GOLD analysis project Ga0075163, IMG submission 71478) | Wastewater effluent complex algal communities from Wisconsin, to seasonally profile nutrient transformation and Carbon sequestration -... | ecosystem: Engineered > WWTP > Effluent > Algae...
CGTGCAGAAGGTGAGGTGCGACTCTCAATGATTCCTTCGCAAATCGATTGACAGACTAAGGAGATTACACCATGGCAAAACTGCGTCAATGCGCCATTTACGGCAAAGGCGGCATCGGCAAGTCCACCACCACCCAGAATCTGGTGGCGGCACTCGCTGAATCCGGCAAGAAAGTTATGATTGTTGGCTGCGATCCGAAGGCCGACTCCACCCGCCTGATCCTGCACAGCAAGGCTCAGACCACCGTGATGCACCTGGCTGCTGAAGCCGGCTCCGTGGAAGACCTCGAACTGGAAGACGTCCTTTCCGTCGGCTTCGGCGGCGTCAAGTGCGTTGAATCCGGTGGCCCGGAACCCGGCGTTGGCTGTGCTGGCCGCGGCGTCATCACCGCCATCAACTTCCTGGAAGAAGAAGGCGCCTATGACGAAGACCTCGACTTCGTGTTCTACGACGTGCTGGGTGACGTGGTCTGCGGTGGCTTCGCCATGCCGATCCGTGAAAACAAGGCTCAGGAAATCTACATCGTCTGTTCCGGCGAAATGATGGCCATGTACGCTGCCAACAACATCTGCAAGGGTATCGTCAAGTACGCGAACTCCGGCGGTGTCCGTCTGGCCGGCCTGATCTGCAACTCGCGCAACACCGACCGCGAAGACGAACTGATCATGGCCCTGGCTTCCCGCCTTGGCACCACCATGATCCACTTCGTGCCGCGCGACAACGCTGTTCAGCACGCTGAAATCCGTCGTATGACCATGGTCGAATACGATCCGAAGCACAAGCAGGCTGACGAATATCGCCAGCTCGCCTCCAAGATCAACAACAACACCAACTTCGTCATCCCGACCCCGATCGAGATGGAAGAGCTGGAAGACCTGTTGATGGAATTCGGCATCATGGAAGCGGAAGACGAGTCCATCGTCGGCAAGACCGCCGCCGATCTGGCTGCCTAAGCAACACCCCGCAAGCCCCGGCGGGGGCTCAGGCTCCCGCCACTTTCAACCAGCACGTCGGCCACAGATTGGTGGCGACGTCAGGAGGAAAAAATGACGACTCTGTCTCGTGAAGAAACCGATGCCCTCATCGCCGAGGTGCTCGAGGTTTACCCGGAAAAAGCCAAGAAGGACCGCGCCAAGCACCTCGCGTCCAACGACGTTTCCGTTGAACAATCGAAGAAGTGCATCACATCCAACCGCAAGTCCCTGCCGGGCGTCATGACCATTCGTGGTTGCGCCTACGCCGGCTCCAAGGGCGTGGTCTGGGGTCCGATCAAGGACATGATCCACATCTCCCACGGCCCGGTCGGCTGCGGCCAGTATTCCCGCGCCGGTCGTCGTAACTACTACGTCGGCACCACCGGCGTCGATACCTTCGGCACGATGAACTTCACTTCCGACTTCCAGGAAAAGGACATCGTTTTCGGCGGCGACAAGAAGCTCGCCAAGGTCATCGAAGAAATTGAACAACTGTTCCCGCTGCACAAGGGCGTTTCGATCCAGTCCGAGTGCCCGATCGGCCTGATCGGTGACGACATCGAAGGCGTTGCCAAGAAGTCCGCCGTGGCCATCAACAAGCCGATCGTTCCGGTCCGCTGCGAAGGCTTCCGCGGTGTTTCCCAGTCCCTCGGCCACCACATCGCCAACGACGCGATCCGCGACTGGGTCCTCGACAAGCGCGATGGCGCCCCCTTCGAATCGACCCCGTACGACGTCGCCATCATCGGTGACTACAACATCGGCGGCGATGCCTGGGCCACCCGTATTCTTCTCGAAGAGATGGGCCTGCGCGTCGTGGCTCAGTGGTCCGGCGACGGCACCATTGCCGAAATGATGAACACGCCGAAGGTCAAGCTGAACCTGCTGCACTGCTACCGTTCGATGAACTACATCTCCCGTCACATGGAAGAGAAGTACGGCATTCCTTACCTGGAATACAACTTCTTCGGCCCGACGAAGATCATCGAATCGCTGCGCAAGATCGCTGCCTTCTTCGACGATTCCGTCAAGGAAAAGACCGAAGCCGTCATCGCCCGCTATCAGCCGATGATGGACGAGATCATTGCCAAGTACAAACCGCGTCTGCAGGGCAAGAAGGTCATGCTCTACGTCGGCGGCCTGCGTCCGCGTCACGTCATCGGCGCCTACGAAGATCTCGGCATGGAAGTCATCGGTACCGGCTACGAATTCGGCCACAACGACGACTACGATCGTACGATCAAAGAAATGGGTGATGCCACCCTGCTCTACGACGACGTCACTGGTTTCGAACTGGAAGAGTTCGTCAAGCGCCTGAAGCCCGACATGGTCGGCTCCGGCATCAAGGAAAAGTACATCTTCCAGAAGATGGGCATTCCGCTGCGCCAGATGCACTCCTGGGATTACTCCGGCCCTTATCACGGTTACGACGGTTTCGCGATCTTCGCCCGTGACATGGACATCGCCCTCTCGAACCCGACGTTCAAGAACCTGGTTCCGCCCTGGAAGAAGGTTGAAGCCGAAGACGTCAAGAAGGCCGCCTGACCTAGCTCAGTACATCCTTAACCTTGAGCCCGCAGCCGCGAATGAGCGGGGCGGGCAAGGAGATAGCAATGCAAACCGCAGACAACATCAAGCCCTGTTACCCGCTGTTCCGCGATGATGACTACAAGAAGAACCTGGCCGAGAAGCGCCAGCAGTTCGAAGAAGGTCACGGTCCGGACAAGGTCTTCGAAACCTTCATGTGGACCACCACGCAGGAATACCAGGATCTCAACTTCAAGCGCGAAGCCCTGACGGTTGACCCCGCCAAGGCCTGCCAGCCGCTCGGCGCCGTCCTCTGCGCCTCCGGCTTCCACAAGACCATGCCCTACGTCCATGGTTCGCAGGGTTGTGTCGCCTACTTCCGCACCTACTTCAACCGTCACTTCAAGGAACCGTGCTCCTGCGTGTCCGACTCGATGACGGAAGATGCAGCCGTGTTCGGCGGCCAGAAGAACATGTTCGACGGCCTGGAAAACGCCAAGGCCATCTACAAGCCGGACATGATCGCCGTATCGACCACCTGCATGGCCGAAGTTATCGGTGACGACCTGAACGCCTTCATCAACAACTCCAAGAAGGCCGGTCACATCCCCGAAGACTACCCGGTTCCCTTCGCCCATACCCCGTCCTTCGTCGGTTCGCACACCACCGGCTGGGACAACATGGAAGAAGGCATCCTGCGCTACTTCACGCTGAACCACATGGAAGGCAAGAAGGTCGGCAGCAACGGCAAGATCAACATCGTGCCGGGCTTCGAGACCTATTTGGGCAACTACCGTGTCATCAAGCGCATGCTGGGTGAAATGGGCGTCGATTACACGATGCTCTCCGATCCGAGCGAAGTCTTCGACACTCCGGCCGACGGCGAATACCGCATGTACTCGGGCGGCACGACGATGGACCAGGTCAAGGATGCGCCGAACGGCATCACCACCCTGCTGCTGCAACCGACCCAGCTGGAAAAGACCAAGAAGTTCGTCGAGAACACCTGGCACCATGAGATCCCCAAGCTCAGCATCCCGATGGGCGTGGAATGGACCGACGAATTCCTGATGAAGGTTTCCGAAGTCACCGGCAAGCCGATCCCGGCCTCGCTGGAACTGGAACGCGGCCGCTGCATGGACCTCGTGTCCGACAGCCACGCCTGGCTGCACGGCAAGAAGTTCGCCGTGTATGGCGATCCGGACTTCGTCATGGGCGTCGTCAAGATCCTGCTCGAAGTCGGTGCCGAGCCGACCCATATCCTGGCCAACAACGGCAACAAGCGTTGGACCAAGGTCATGGAGAAGCTGCTCGCTTCCAGCCCGTTCGGTGTCAATGGCAAGATCTACGCCGGCAACGACCTGTGGCACATGCGCAGCCTGTGCTTCACGGACAAGCCGGACTTCCTGATCGGCAACTCCTACGGCAAGTACATCCAGCGCGACACCCGCCACAAGGGTGAAGCGTTCGAAGTACCGTTGATCCGCCTCGGCTTCCCGATCTTCGACCGTCACCACATGCACCGCGCCACCACCATGGGCTACGAAGGCATGATGTCCGTAGTTACCCAGCTGACCAATGCTGTCCTTGAGCAACTCGACAAGGAAACGATCGGCATGGGCACCACCGACTACAACTTCGACCTGGTCCGCTAAGCGGCTCCCGCCCTGCCCCGCTGCCGGCAACGGCAGTGGGGCTTCGGCGCGAACCGTGGTGACCATAAAACTAGGGAGCTGAAATGGCCAACATCATGATCCAGCAAGGCAGCAACGGCGGGCTGGTGTTCTACCTTCCGAAGCGCGACCTGGAAGCGTCCATCGAGTCCATCGAATTCGACACCGCCGAAAAATGGGGTGGCGAACTGAAGCTGGACAACGGCGGCACGTATTACATCGACCCGATCGCCAAGCCGCCCCGCCTGCCCGTTTCCCTGAGAGCCAAGCGCCTCGGCGCTGCTGAAGACTGAAAGGCAGTAGGGAGTTGCTAGTCATTAGTTGCGAGCAAAAGCGAAAAGCCCTCGCCAAACTCGCCCGGCTAACAACTAACTACTAACTACTAGGAGCTAACCATCATGGCAATGAAAATCGATCCCGACATGTGCACCGCCTGCGGCGACTGCAAGCCTGTCTGCCCGACCAAGTCGATCAGTTCCGGCAAGATCTTCTACAAGATCGACGCCGCAACCTGCACGGAATGCGACGGCCACAACGATAGCCCGCTGTGTGTCGACGTCTGCCCGTCCGGCTGCATCAGCCCGGCCTGAGCAAAGCCTTGAACCGAGCGCCTGGCTAACGCCAGGCGCTCCACTGAAGACTTTCCCAGGAGCCCATCATGTCCGAAACGCCCATCGCCTCCCGTGAAGCCGCGCTGCGTATTGCGCTGGCTGCCCGCGCCCTGAACGGTCTCGATGTCCGCGCCCTGGTCGGCGCGCTCATTGAAAAGCTCGAAGCGCCGCTGACCGAAGCCAAGCTCGGCACGCTGACCGTCGAAGACCTGCGCGTCATCCTGGCCGGCGACTTCGCCGAACAGGGCTGCCACGTCGGCGTCGAAGCCGAAGGACTCAAGGAAGCCATCCGCCTGCTCTGGGGCCAGGGCGTCGCGAACAGCGACTTTCCGGCGGTCGACGCCTACAGCGAGGGCGAAATGCCCGGTTCGCTGCGCGTCGCCGTGGCCGCCAACCGTGGCGAGAATCTCGACGGCCACTTCGGCTCCTGCGAGCGCTTCCTGGTCTACCAGGTCAGCCCGGACACCATCAAGCTGATCGCCATCCGCAGCACCGTCGAAGCCGATGCCGCCGAAGACAAGAATGCCGCCCGCTCGGCGCTGATCGGCGACTGCCAGATCGTCTATGTCCAGTCGATCGGCGGCCCGGCTGCCGCCAAGGTTGTCCGCGCCGGCGTCCATCCGGTCAAGAAGCCCACCGGCGGTGCCGCCCGCGAAGTGCTGGTCGAGCTGCAGGGTCGCCTGACCAGCCCGCCGCCCTGGCTGGCCCAGATCATGGGCGTGCCGGCCGCCTCGCTGGCCCGTTTCGAAGAAGAAATTGAAGCGGAGGAATCGGCATGATCACCCCCACCATCCTCGCCCGGATCGGCGAAGCCGCCCTGCTCGACGGCCGTGCCGCCTCGCTGCGCCAGCGCTTTCCCGATCTCCACTTCACCGAGTGCAGCGAAGACGACGTCTCGCCGCGCTACAAGGCAGCGTTCACCGTCGAGGGCTACGATCTCTTCCTGATCTCCGGCGCCAGCGGCCATTGCCTGGAACTGACCAACGATGCCGACCGCGCGACCGGCATCCTGATTGCCAGCAAGGTCGATGACGAGTGAAAAGACCGCCGCCGACGCAGGGGTCGGCAAGCTCGGCCTGTGCTCGGGTTGCCGCTATTTTCCGGACTACCTGAACGGCAACCGCTGCACGCCCGGCGACGCCTGCATCCGCGCCCACAGCGGCCGGCAGATCGACCGCTTCCTGCGCGCCAACCCCGGCGAAGCGGTCCACTACCTGGCCGACATCTTCTGGGAGCGGCGGGCCATCGCAGCCAAATATGCTGCGGTCGATGCCATTTTTTGCCTCAAATCCGATCCCGATGAGGTCGTACGGCGCGTCGTCGCTACCCGCCTGCCGGTCGACCAGCTGTTCCTGATGGTTGATGACCCCGATCGCGAAGTCCGCCTCTCGGTCGCCGCCCGCCTGCCCGAAGCCCTGCTCATCAGGTTGATCCACGACCCCGACTACCTGATCCGCGCCACCGTCGCCCGCCGCCTGCCGCACGGCCAGCTGGCCAAGCTGAGCAAGGACCCGGAACGCGAGGTACGCAAGGTCGTCGCCTCCCGCCTGCCCGCCTTCGCCCTGCACATGCTGGCCACAGACCCGGAGCCGGAAGTGCGTGCCGTCGTCGCCGAGCGCGCTCTGCCCGGCCTCGCCGCCACGCTGCTCCAGGACAGCGAATGGTGGGTGCGCCTGGCCGCCGTCGCCAACGCCCCGCTGGAATTTTTACCGCCGCTGACCGAAGACCCGGAAATCGAAGTCCGGGAAGCGGCCCAAGCCCGACTCGCCGAGTCGGAACACGCCTGACCCGAGGGAAAATCATGAAACAGAACCAGGCCTGGACGGAATACTGCAAATCGCTGTCGCCGGCGATTGTCGAAACCTGCGCCAGGACGCCGGTCAACGCCGGCCCGGCCGGGCTGATCAAGGCCCTTGGCGGCGCCCTGCCCGACTGGAAATTTCGTCACGCCCTGGGTCGCGGCGGCTGGTATCGACTCGGCGGCATCGTCGATGCCGCCGGCCAGCGCATCAGTGACAGCCTGGAAACCTGGGTCGAAACCGCGCTCGACGAACGCGACGGCGACCTCCAGCATCTGATCGACGACTTCGCCGGGCAGCAACTGTACGCCACCCGACTGGTCGGCCAGACCCACTACCTCGTCGCTTCGGCCGGCGACGGCAGCGACGACTTCCTGCAACTGGAAATCGAAGACCTGCAGGAAATGCGCGCCCACCAGCTATTCGTCAATGAGCCGAGCACCATTGAAGAACTGGTCGACCCGCGCGGTGGCGGCGACTCGCCGGCACCCGTCGGCCTGCCCTTCTACGCCTTCCGCCGCATCCAGCACGTCGGCGCCTTCCTCAAGCGCATGCTGGCCCAGAAGCCGGAACCGGCACCGATCCACCGCATGGTCGAGGACTGGGCGAAGAGCAGCGCTGGCGGCACCAGCGCCTTCCACAACCACTGGGTCATCGCCACCCGCGAACACCTCGACCGTTACCACCAGCCGGTCTTCCGCGCCCAGCCGATTGCCACGCTGGCCGGCGACCCGCCCGAATTCGAAGCCGGCCCCGGCACCAGCGGCCTGAAACTGCAGGAAGCGCTGATCCACTTCGACCGCGAAGTCGGCTACCCGCTCGCCTGGTACTTCCACATGCTGACCACCAAGGCCGTGCCGCACTGGGTGGCCCAGACCGCCGTCGAAGACGCCCTGGCCGGCTTCGCCTACCTGCCGCAGAAAGACGTGGACATCGTCCGTAGCTGGCTGCACCGCCCATACGCGGTTTGACGATTCTGATTTTGGCCCTTTTTTGGGGCCGACCGTAGCATTTGCCGCGCAGCCCCGGCGGAACAGGCATCACTGGCACGGGACATGCTGAATGAGGACACTTCATTCAGCGGAGGCAACTATGTCCATCAGCTCTATCCTGACTTCCGGCATGCAAAGCCTGCAGTCCAGCATCAACCGAACCGCCATCGCCGGCAGCGGCCTGAACGTCGAAAACGACGATCTGGCGGCCAAAATGGTCGCCATGCGCCAGGGCGAAATCGAAGCCAAGGCCGCGGCCAACGTGATCAAGACCGGCGACGAAATCCTCGGCACCCTGATCGACATCCGCGGCTAGGGCGGCAATAGCTGCCGGCCGGGGGACAGCCTCAGGATTAACCGTGGTCTTTCCTCTAATTGTGTCCTAACTTAGTGCCATTCTGGCCTGTCCCCTATTTACTCTATTTACTGTCGTTTACGCTGAATGCAGCATTCGCCGGTCGAAGGAGGCGGGGGTTTAGCTTGGTTCAGAAAACCAATTGGCTCGACCCCATTTGGCTGATCCTTTTATCGGCATACCCGCTGATAAACCTTATCGACGAGTGAGTTTGGCGTGATAGTGCGATAGTTTTCGGCTGCTCCGAAATTTTGGGTTGTTGAACTGCCTGCGATTTGGTTGGGTGTGACCGTGGCATTAAACGTAGTGTTGGAGCTGGATGTCATATTTTGGCGAGGAATATTGCGCTTAATTACCTGCCCGCTAGCCATACCGCCGGAGAAAACTAGTTCTTCGATATTCCGCCAGCCAGATTGGTTACAGTGAATTTCCTCCTGTCGCAGAATTGACAGATATCGATAGCCAATATGCTCCTCTTGGACACGGTCGAAATCAAGCAAAACAAAAACTCTGCGCATTGGTCCATCACGTAATACTCGGCTCTGATCTAGATAGATCGCAACATTTGTCCTACGCTTTTGGTCATAGTTGCTAGCAAGTTTTATTAGTGCGCCTGATCCATTCACTTGCTGTTGCTGTGCAACCGCAGCAGTTACCCATAATCCGAACGCAAGCAACAACCCGAACGAGGTCAAAGAGATTGGAAACATTTCCCATTTTCGTGTTTCTGCGTTGAACATTTTGATTTTCCCAAAAATCCTATGGAGATAGGCATTCTGGGTTGGCATTAACGCAGCGTCAATATTGTCAAACGCATATAAACGGATTAAGGCCGCTTGATTGGCAGAAGCCCTCCAACCGAGAATTTTGTTTTTGGCATTCTTTCGGGCCAACCGTAGCATTCGAGTATCTGGGCCAGGCGCACCGGCAAACAAGCCACCAAGCGCCAATTGTCAGGTAAACGACAGCCCCCGCCACCCTCGTCTCCCCAAAAATTCAACCACTTACCTTTGGCACCGTTCTTGCTGAACTCCCTGCAGTTCAAGGAGAACGCCATGAAAGCCAGCGAAATCCAAGCCCTGCTCGACGAGCCGGCCTGTACGCACAACAAGAAGGAAAAGTCGGGTTGCGCCCGGCCCAAGCCCGGCGCGACGGCCGGTGGCTGTTCCTTCGACGGGGCGCAGATCGCCCTGCTGCCGATCGCCGATGTCGCGCACATCGTGCACGGCCCGATCGCCTGTGCCGGCTCCTCGTGGGACAACCGCGGCACGCGTTCTTCCGGCGTCACGCTCTACCGCATCGGCATGACGACCGATCTGTCGGAAACCGACGTCGTCATGGGGCGCGGCGAGAAGCGCCTGTTCCATGCCATCAAGCAGGCCATCGACAGCTATGCGCCGGCCGCCATCTTCGTCTACAACACCTGCGTCACCGCGCTGATCGGCGACGATGTCGGTGCCGTCTGCAAGGCAGCGACCGAACGCTGGGGCACGCCGGTCGTCCCGGTCGATGCCGCTGGCTTCTACGGCACCAAGAACCTCGGCAACCGGCTGGCCGGTGAGGCGATGTTCAAGCACGTCATCGGTACCCGCGAGCCGGAACCGGCCAAGCCGCGCGCCGACGGCCTGCCGACCTACGACGTCAACCTGATCGGCGAATACAACATCGCCGGCGAGTTCTGGCATGTCTCGCCGCTGTTCGATGAACTCGGCCTGCGCATCCTGTGCACGCTGTCCGGCGACACCCGTTTCCACGAGGTGCAGACCATGCACCGCGCAAAGGTCAACATGGTGGTCTGCGCCAAGGCGCTGCTCAATGTCGCGCGCAAGATGGAAGAGAACTACGGCATCCCCTTCTTCGAAGGCAGTTTCTACGGCGTGCAGGACATGAACAACGCCCTGCGCGACTTCGCCCGGATCATCGGCGACCCCGACCTGATCGCCCGCACCGAGGCGGTGATCGCCCGCGAGGAAGCCAAGTCCAGCGCCGCCCTCGATCCCTGGCGCGACAAGCTGCGCGGCAAGCGCGTGCTGCTCTACACCGGCGGCGTCAAGTCGTGGTCCATCGTCTCGGCGCTGCAGGATCTCGGCATGAAGGTCGTCGCCACCGGCACCAAGAAGTCGACCGAGGAAGACAAGGCGCGCATCCGCGAGCTGATGGGCGACGACACCAAGATGATCGACGACGGCAGCCCGAAGGCCCTGCTCTCGATCTACCGCGAACTCCAGGCCGACATCCTGATCGCCGGCGGCCGCAATCTCTACACGGCGCTGAAGGCGCGCATCCCCTTCCTCGACATCAACCAGGAACGCGAATTCGGCTACGAAGGCTATGCCGGCATGGAAGAACTGGCCCGCCAGCTCGCCCTGTCGATGAACAGCCCGGTCTGGGAAGCTGTCCGCAAGCCGGCCCCATGGGCACGGCAGAAGGCGGCCGGGACGGTGCTCGCCGCCTGACCCCGGTGCCGACATCGCCCGCCCCATTCAGGTGCGCGCGGCGGGCGATCCGGCCTTTCAATGGGGCAAGACAAACCGGTCGGCAACCGGCTTTCCCCTCTGGGCGGCCACCACGCGCTTGGCACCACGATTGCTAGGTAGAGCAGTCGCCATTTCGTGTCTGACCGATGTTCGCCAACCTCCACAACCTGTCGCACCACGCCGCCTGGCGCCGCCAGCTGGAGATGATTCTCGAATCAACCGGCGAAGGCATCTATGGCATCGACCTCCACGGGCGCTGCATCTTCATCAACGAAGCCGGCGCCGAGATGCTCGGCTACACGCCGGACGAAGTGCTCGGCCGCTCGATGCATTACCTGATCCACCACTCGCACGCCGACGAAACCCTGATGCCGGTGCACGAATGCCGCATCTACAAGGCCTTCCAGGAGGGCCACGGCATCCGCGTTGACGACGAGGTGCTGTGGCGGCGCGAGGGTAGCAGCTTCCCGGCCGAATATGCCTCCTACCCGATCCGCGATGGCGACACGGTGGTCGGCGCCGTCGTCACCTTCAACGACATCACCGAGCGCAAGCGCACCGAAAAGCTGCTGCAGGAAGCCCACGACCAGCTGGAAAAGCGCGTGCGCGAACGCACGGCCGAACTGACGGCCGCCCACGACCACCTGCGCCAGTCGCACGAATCGCTGCGCCGCCTTTCAGCCCACCTCAACACCGTGCGCGAGGAGGAACGCCGGCACATCGCCCGCGACATCCACGACGACCTAGGCGCTTCGTTGACTGCCCTGCAACTGGAAATGAACTGGCTGCGCCAGCGCCTGGGCGACGATGCCGCGATGCGCGACAAGCTCGACGGCATGCTCGACATCGGCAGCCACGCCATGCAGGCCGTGCGCCGCATTCTCAACGACCTGCGCCCCGGCGTGCTCGATCACCTCGGCCTGTGGGCGGCGCTGGAAAGCCTGCTGCTCGACTTCCAGAAACGCTCCGGCCTCCATTGCCGCTACACCTGCACGCCGGAAATCGAACGCTGCCGCCTCGGCCGCGATGCCGAAATCGCGCTCTACCGCATCGTCCAGGAAGTGCTGACCAACGTCACACGCCACGCCAAGGCCACGCAGGTGCAGCTCGATGCCCACGCCGACGGCCGTGACCTCGTCCTCAGCATTGCCGACAACGGCCAGGGCATGCGCGTCCCGCCGCAACCCACCTCCTTCGGCCTGCTCGGCATGCGCGAACGGACGCTGGCGCTGGGCGGCTCGCTCAATATCGTCAGCAGCCCTGGCGACGGCACGCGCGTCGTGCTGCGCCTGCCCAACGCCATCGCCTGAACCGCCATGACCACCCTCCTGATCGTCGACGACCACATGATCATCCGCCGCGGCCTGCGGCAGATCCTCTCCGAAAATCCGGCCATCGGCGACATCCACGAGGCCGAAGACGGCCCGACCGCCCTGCGCCTGCTGCGCTCGACGCCAGTCGACGTCGTGCTGCTCGACATCGCCCTCGGCGAACGCGACGGGCTGGACGTGCTGAAAACCCTGCACGGGGAATTCCCGCGCCTGGGCGTGATCATGCTGTCCGTGTATCCGGAAAACCAGTTCGCCCTGCGCGCCATGCGCGGCGGCGCCCACGCCTACCTGAACAAGGGCTGCAGCCCGGACATCCTCTTCGCCGCCATCGCCAAGGTGGCCGGCGGCGGCCTCTACATCACCCCGGTGCTGGCCGAGCTGTTGGCGCAAAACGTCCGCGGCGGCCCCGACGACGAAAAGCCGCCGCACGAAGCCCTCTCCAACCGCGAATTCCAGGTCCTGCAACTGCTCGCCCAGGGCCGCAGCGTCGGCCAGATCGCCCAGCAACTGACGCTCTCGGCCAACACCATCTCGACCTACCGGGCGCGCATCTTCGAGAAACTGAGCCTGCACAACCCGGCCGACCTGTTCAGCTACGCCGCCCGGCATCGGCTGACGACCTAACCGGGCAGGATTTCAATTTTGGCCGTTTTTTCGGGCCGACCGTAGCATTTGGCCGTCAGGCTGTGCGGCGAGGCATCCCACGATGCCAGGCGTTTTTGTCAGCGCCTCTTAGCCCATCAGCTGGTGCTGCAGCAGATACACCCCGGCGCCGGCAAAGTAGCCGACCAGCGCCAAACCGCTGATCTTCTTCACGTACCAGAAGAAATGGATCTTCTCCAGGCCCATGGCCGCCACGCCGGCCGCCGAGCCGATGATCAGGATCGAGCCGCCGGTCCCGGCGCAATAAGCCAGGAACTGCCACAGGAAATGATCGGCCGGGAACTCGGTCAGGCTGTACATGCCCATCGAGGCGGCGACCAGCGGCACGTTGTCGACGATGGCGCTGACCATGCCGATGATCAGCACGATGACGTCCTGGCGGCCCACCGTTTCGTTCAGCCAGCCGGCCAGCGAGGACAGGATGTGGGTGTGTTCCAGCGTTGCCACGGCGAGCAGGATGCCGACGAAGAAGACCAGCGAACTCATGTCGATTTTGCTCAGGGCGTGAACCAGCGTCAGGTGCTGCTTGAACTCGTCCTCCTTGTGGCGATGCACGATATCGCCGACCAGCCACAGGATGCCCAGCCCGAACAGGATGCCCATGAAAGGCGGCAGATGGGTGATCGTCTTGAAGGCCGGCACGGCGACCAGAATGCCGATGCCGAGGAAGAACATCAGATTGCGCTCGAACTCCGTGGTCTTGATGCCATGCTCGCCCGCCGTGCTGACCGGCGATTCGACTTGCTGGCCGCGCAGCACGTAAGCGGTGATGGCGAGCGGAATGACCATGCTGACCAGCGCCGGCAGGATGACCGACTTGATGATGGCCAGCGCCGTGATCTGGCCGCCGATCCACAGCATCGTCGTCGTCACGTCGCCAATCGGCGACCACGCCCCGCCCGAGTTGGCGGCAATGACGATGATGCCGGCGAAGAACAGGCGGTCATCGTGTTTGGCCAGCAGCTTGCGCATCAGCGAAATCATCACGATGGTCGTCGTCAGATTGTCGAGCACCGAACTGAGGAAGAAGGTCACGAAGCCGACCAGCCACATCAGCGTCGACAGCTTGGTCGTCCGGATGCGCTGGGTGATCACCTCGAAGCCGTTGTGCGCATCGACCACCTCGACAATGGCCATCGCCCCCATCAGGAAGAACACGATCTGCGCCGTGCCCATCAGCGATTCGCCGAGCTGCTCGCTGACCAGATGGTGATCGCCGGTGGCCAGCGCGTAGATGGTCCACAACAGCCCGGCCCCGACCAGCGCCGAAGCCGACTTGTTGATCTTGAGCGGATGCTCCAGCGCAATCGCGGCATACGCGACGATGAATACGACAACCAGTGCAGTCAGCATGTCAGGGGCCTTCAGGAAAAGCGGGCAAAAGAAGCGACGACAATAGCGCAGGCAAACCGTAAAATAAATTCGATTTAATTCAGTCAATCCATCGAGAAATTCGACGCATGATGAACCACAAGCACCTCTTCTATTTCTGGAAAGTCGCCAAGGCCGGCAGCGTCGCCCGCGCCGCCGAAGCCATCGCCATCACGCCGCAAACCCTCAGCGGCCAGATCGGCCTGCTCGAAGAAAGCCTCGGCACCGAACTCTTCGCCAAGCAGGGGCGCTCGCTGGTCCTCACCGAAGCCGGGAAGCTCGCCCTCGATTACGCCGACGAACTGTTCGCCCTGAGCGCCGAGCTGGAAGTGATGATCAAGCACCACCCCAAGGGCCGGCCCACGGAATTCCGCGTCGGCGTCTCCGATGCCGTCCCCAAATCGCTGGCCTGCCAGCTGCTGCAACCGGCCATCGGCGGCGACCAGCCGACCCGCATCGTCTGCCGCGAATGGCAGCTCGACCGACTGCTCGGCCAGCTCGCCGTGCACCAGCTCGACCTCGTCATCTCCGACGCCCCGATTTCGGCCTCGTACAGCGTGCGCGCCTACAACCACCGCCTGCTCGAATCCGGCCTCAGCTTCCTCGCCGCCCCGGCCCTGCTCGCCGACGACCTGCCGCCCTTCCCCGACTGCCTCAACGCCCTGCCGCTGCTGTTCCCCGGCGAAGACTCCGCCATCCGCAGCAGCCTGGAACCCTGGTTCGAACGCAAACGCCTGCGCGCCCGCATCGTCGGCGAATTCGACGACACCGCCCTGATGGCCGCCTTCGCCCGCGCCGGCACCGGCGCCTTCCCGGTCCCCACCATCGTTGAAGAAGAATTCACCGCCGACGGCAGCCTGACGGTGATCGGCCGCACCCGCGAAGTCACCGCCAGCTACTACGCCATCTCCGTAGAACGCCGCCTGACCCACCCCTGCGTGCTGGCGATCACGCAGTCGGCGCAGCGAATTGGCGGACAGGGCGCGAGTTAGACTTAACTCACTCTCGCCGAAACGCCTGTCACTGAAGAAGCGGCCTCGCCAATTACAACGCAAAACCTGTAGTATTGATTTACAGCCTTTGATTTGTAATTTCAGAATATAGGCTGCTGGCTGTTAGTTGCGGAATCGCGCTGTGTTGCCCATTGAATCGCATCCGAAGTAACCAGACGAAATCATCGACCTGATCGGCACAAGTTGAACAACAGCAGAGTGCCCCGAGCGATAGTCGCCAACGAGGGAAGCGGATGCTCAGGAACGTTTGAAATCACAGGCGCTGCGTGACTTCATTGCTCAGCGCCTGTGGGTTGAGGGGTTAGGTATCTGGACACTATTTTTGAAGCGTAATCGTTGTGCTCTCGATTTCACCGATTAATTTAAGTGTATTTTTAACTGCTACGAGGTCGCCATCAATCTCTGACTTCCATGCATTAGCGTTTGCTATCTGTGATGCAAAGAACTCGTTTGTCAATGCCGCGGCGTGGTCCGTGCAAGGGCCAGATTTTTCGATCCTCGGTGCCGCTGCAACAAGTTTCTCCGTTCTCCCCATAACTACGCTAGCACCATCTTTTGGGGTCATCGTGATTGTTCGAAAGAACTTCCTAGCATAGGGATTGGCAGTGCACCTCCGGTTGTCGATCGCTTCGATCAAGCCACTTTCGCAGACTTCGCCTCTTGCATATATCTGATAACTCACAACAGCTTGAACTGGACCGTCGATGTGCTTTAGGCGAAATTCTTGCCGAAAAATCTCTTCTGTACGTTCACCTTGCCCCCAACAACTGGAATTAGCGTGACTACTGAGCGCCACTAGGCCGACAAAAGCAACTAGCACTTTGCACTGACGACTTTTGGACCTATTGCGAAATGATGAGTTCATGATTGCTTCTCCTTATTCCGAAGTTCGAAACTTGGTAGATTCGGCAGCCTGCCAAATGCTACCGTGCAGTTTGACGTCGGCATGTATTCGAGTGTGAAAAGTAGGAGCACACGACAAACCAGTTGCCGACTATTTTCCATGACATTTAATTGACACCCACGTTCCATACAATACAAACAAATAATTCCGTCGGCTTAATTGTTGGTATTGAGGAGAGCTCATCCACTGGCCGCTATTGGCGGGTGTCTGCCTGATGACGGTGTCACTATTCCGAGTTGGTCAGGCGCCAAATTTTTGCTGCTCAGCATGAGTGAGAATTCATGGTCAACTCACGTGATACTCCGCAGTTAGTAGCATCTACAAGACGAGCCTTGTTTTTCGCAAATACCAAATCGCGGAGGCAACCATGATTTTCCCGATCAAGACGCTGGCCCAGTTGCCGCTGCTCCTCAAGGCCTTTCGCAAGGAACGAGGTGTGACCCAAGCAGCGCTGGCCGAAAAACTGGGCATCACCCAGCAAAGCTACGCCGCCTTCGAAGCCAACCCGGCGACAGCGAACTTGGAGCGCCTATTCACCGTACTGCGCCTGCTCGATGTCGACATGTCGCTGGTGCAAGCTACACCAGCAGCCACCGCCAAAGCGGGCGACAAGCCAGCCGTCGAAAACCACCTTCCTGCCACACCGCTAAAAACACGGGAAAATTGGTAAGCAAGGAAGCCAACACCAAAAGCTACTTCACTGCGGGAAGCAACAATATTGCACCATAACGCAATACGGAAATTGTTTTTATTGCCCTATAATGCAATAATTAATAACCTAACATTGCATCAAGGCGCAACAAAATGGCTTCCAACTTCGCTGAACTCAAGCTCCGCCAACTAGACGCCACGCTCAGCCGCTGGCGCGCTGCCGATTTGCCACCGCGCCCCCCGGCGGGTTGGTTGAAAACCATCCGGGAAGCGCTCGGCATGACGGCGACCCATCAGGCAAAAACACTCGGCGTGACCACCTCCACCGTCACCCGCCTCGAAACCTCGGAGGCCGACGACACCATCAGCCTCGCCACCTTGCGCCGTGCCGCCGAGGCCCTGGGCTGCGAACTGCGATACGCGCTGGTGCCGAAGCAATCGCTGACCGACACGCTGGAAGCGCGCGCCACCGCCCTGGCACGCCAGCAGATGGACACCATCAGCCACAGCATGGCACTGGAAGCTCAAGCCACCTCGCGCGAAACCGTCGAGGCGCAAACCCGCGCCCTGGCCGACAGCCTGCTAAGAGGTTCGCGGCGTGCGCTGTGGCGCAATAGTTGAGCGCGATGGACTAGACACGCCAATACCTACTGAGGCAATAGTGATGACACAAATTGAAAATGATTCAGATCTCCACTTGGATCGCCCTCTCCGGCTTGGCCGGGCACTTGCAGGCGATCTACTGGATCGCGATGGTTTTGTGGCTCAAGTCGCTCAAGTTTTGAGGCGTGTGTCTTCCGAGGCTGGGCTCGTCGTCTCCATTGAAGGTGCTTGGGGAAGCGGAAAGACTTCGTTGCTGGCAATGCTTGAAGAATTGTTGAATGCTGAGCCCTCAGAACAAAGTGCGGTAGTTGTTCATTTCAATCCCTGGCTAATCGGCGACCGCGATGCCTTGTTGCGGCAATTCCTGGCCAGCATTGCCAAAGCTGTCAAATTGACAGATCACGCAAAAGAGGGGAAGCGGGTCGCTAAAGAACTCAAAACTTATTCGAAGGCGTTTGAGGTCCTGAAGCTCATTCCCGGAGCCGAACCATGGGCCAGCATCGTCAAGTCGGTGGTGGAGTCTGTTGGAAACGCTAGCGAGGCCGTTTCCGATTACAAGACTCCAGACATTGAAGCAAGGAAGGCTGCCTTGGAACACGCTCTGCGCAAGTTCCCTCGGCGCATTGTGGTTCTGCTCGACGACCTCGACCGTTTGTATCCGGCCGAGGCCTATGAGATGGTTCGCATTGTCAAGGCTGTTGGTGATTTACCGAACGTGGGCTACGTGCTCGCTTGGGACGAGAAATATGTCAGTGCCGCTTTGGACAAGTTGAATGTGCCTTTTGCGGCAACTTATTTGGACAAGGTGGTTCAGGTGAGATTGCCAGTGCCGCCGCTATCTTTTCCTCAACGCGTCGCCCTAATGAACAAAGCCTTGGGAAGACTGGCAAAGGAGGCACAAGATTCCCACTTTCCCGGGGATGACGAGCGCCTTGGGGCACTATTCCATCATGGATTGAGTGAGCTGATTGAGCAGCCACGGGATATCGTTAGGTTGTTCGATGTTGTTTGCTCAATCGAGCCTGGTTTACGTGGCGAAATCCATCTGGCCGATATTTTTGGTTTGGCAACCTTGATGATCAAGGCACCTGCAGTCTTCGAGTTGCTCAACCGAACCCCGCAGGCGTTTGTCGGAAGACGGCCAGGATCTCGAACGGAGTTCCGCGATGTCAAAGAAGTAGTACAGCTCCATGCAGCGGAACGTGATGTAGCCATCGACAGGTATCCACATGCAAAAGCAATTCGGGATGTCGTGCACTGGCTATTTCCGCAGACAGCCAAAGCCGATGAAGCTTTCACCTTCGGGCGGATTGAGTTTGGCGAAGGGCATTTAGCCGCACCTGATCGCTTGCTTGTAGCCTTACACCTTAGTACCCGGCCGGATGACCTTAGTCTTGTGCGCGTCAGGCAGTACCTCTTCAACCCAGCCAAGCGCGCCGAAATTGCCGCGTCGCTTCAGCCTGATAATTGCATTGATTTCGTTGCCCAACTGGGCAACATGGCAGAGGGGCTAGGTAATGATGTGGCCATTGATGCTGAGAGTCTGGCGATAGATATTGCTCGACTTGTTGAAGGAGATGCATTCGTTCAGCGGGCAAGGGGGCGGATCGATGTTTTTTCGATGAGAGCTGAACGCGTTGCGGTACAAGCGATTGGACAACTGGCCAAACGCTTGCCCGGACAGGCTTCCCTGAGCTTGGCGGAACGCATTTTGAGCGACGAAATGGCTGTGTCGGTAGCGGCAAGAATCGCAATCAATAATTTTATTTCCGATGACCGCGATCAAGTGGATTACCTCAACGTAGAGGCAGAGCATCGTGAGTCAGCCTTGGATGCCTTTGCCAATAATGTAAAAAAAGCAGCGCAGGGCGGCGATCTGTTTGCTAGGGCCACACCTGACCTTATTTTGTGGGTTCTAACGCGATTAAGACCTGAACGCTGCAAACTTGTGTTTGAAGCAATTCAGCAAGCGGACCCAACTTTGGACAATTTCGTCGAAGCCATGTTGAAGGGGTCATTCGACAGTCACAAAGGGCAGAGTTATCGATTGCCGAAAGACCTCAAGGAGCTTGAGAATTTTGTCACGATTGACCAATTGAAGCAGAGCGCCGGTGAACGTCTGAACGACGAGACTTTGGGGTATCCCGTACGAGCAGTGTGGCAAGCATTGCTAACTGGGAAGTGTATTTATGGGAAAGATGGTTCAGAAAACAGAGAAACCCATGATTAGCTTCTATAGCTGACAAACAGCCAGCTCCTTCCAAGCCAATTTCAATTTCGGCCATTTTTTCCGGCCGACCGTAGCATTCCCTCCCCACCCCGCCCTCCAGCCTAATCCCCCCTTGTAGTGCTCCCCCTACAAGCGAATCACATTTGTCGTGATACACGACAAACCGGCGTTCATCGAATATCACTCCCAACAGGCAGTCGCGCTTGGCACTTGCGGCGGCTGGCTGAATCTTCTCTACCGGGAGTCGTTCCATGGCACGCAAGCAGGGGTTCAGGCTGGGCATTTACGTCTTCAAGGACGCGGAGATCGTCGATTACGCGGCGCCGGCTGGGGTTATTTCGGTGGCGCGGCGGCTGGACCCTGAGCTCGACACTTTCCTGATCGCCGAATCGATGCGGCCGGTGCAGACGCAGGCCGGGTTTACCGTCATCCCCAACTACAGCTTCGCCGACCAGCCGGCGATGGATGCCTTCCTGATTCCCGGCGGCTACGGCACGCGGCAGGAGATGAATAACGCCAACCTGCACCGCTACATCAAGGCGCTGCCGCCGGATTGCCTGCTGACCAGCGTGTGCACCGGCTCGTGGATCTACGCCCGGATGGGCCTGCTCGATGGCTTGCCAGCCACCAACCGCAAGGAGCCGGATCGCCTCGAAGCCTCGCACATGGGCAAGACGCCGATCGACCGCCTGGCCGAGATAGCCCCGGCCTGCCGCGTCAGCCGGGCGCGCGTGGTCGATGCCGGGCGCATCGTGACGGCCGGTGGCATCGCTTCCGGCATGGAGATGGGTTTTCACCTGCTGCGCCGGGCCGGCTACGACGAGGCCTTCATCGACGACGTCGCCCGCGTCATGGAATACCACCGTGCCTACGAGCTGTACCGGCACGACATCGAATTCAACGAACCCGCCCTTTAATCGTTTTTCCAGAAGGAGATTGCCATGTCTGCTTTCAAGGACCCATTCAGCGACGGTATCAAGCTCGGCAGCTGTTCCTGCGGCAAGCACCACTCGCAGGCCGCTCACGATGCCGCGCTGGCCAAGGCCGCCGATTTGCCCGTCGAGGCCAATGAGGAATCGCTGAACCGCCGCACCATCGAATCGGCGATCATGCGCGCCGTCTTCCCGGATGACGGCGAGCGCCGCCGCTTCCTGCGCGCGGTCGGCCGGTCGACGGCGATGGCTGCGCTGTCCAGCTTCTTCCCGCTCGGCGCGCTGGAAGCGATGGCCCAGGAGAAAGGCCCGCTGGAAAAGAAGGACCTGAAGATCGGCTTCATCCCCATCACCTGCGCCAGCCCGCTGCTGATGGCCGACCCGCTCGGCTTCTACAAGGCGCAGGGCCTCAACGTGCAGATGATCAAGACCGCCGGCTGGGCGCTGATCCGCGACAAGGTGCTGAACCGCGAATATGACGCTTCGCACATGCTGGCCCCGATGCCGATTGCGATGAGCATGGGCATCGGCTCCAATCCCATCCCGCTCAACGTCGCCACCATCCAGAACACCAACGGCCAGGCGATCACGCTGCACGTCAAGCACAAGGACAAACGCGATCCCAAGCAGTGGAAGGGCTTCAAGTTCGCCGTGCCTTTCGAGTATTCGATGCACAACTTCCTGCTCCGCTACTACGTGGCCGAGCATGGGCTGGACCCGGACAAGGACATCCAGATCCGCGTCGTGCCGCCGCCGGAGATGGTCGCCAACCTGCGCGCCGGCAACCTCGACGGCTATCTCGGCCCCGACCCGTTCAACCAGCGCGCGGTGTTCGACGAGGTCGGCTTCATCCATATCCTCTCCAAGGAAATATGGGACGGCCACCCCTGCTGCTCGTTCGGCGTGCCGACCGATTTCGTCAAGCAGAACCCCAACACCTTCGCCGCCCTTTACCGCGCCATCCTGACCGCCGCCAAGATGGCCCGCGACCCGAAGAACCGGCCGATCATGGCCGAAGTGCTGTCGCCGGCCGCCTACCTCAACCAGCCGAAGACGGTGCTCGAACAGGTGCTGACCGGCAAGTTCGCCGACGGCCTGGGCAGCGTGCAGAACGTGCCGACCCGTGCTGATTTCGACCCCTTCCCCTGGTATTCGATGGCGGTGTGGATCCTCAGCCAGATGAAGCGCTGGGGCTACATCAAGGGCGACGTGAATTACAAGGACATCGCCGAGAAGGTCTATCTGATCACCGATGCCCGCAAGCACATGGCCGAGATCGGCATGCCGGCGCCCAAGGACAATTACGCCAAGTTCAAGGTCATGGGCAAGGAGTTCGACCCGATGAAGGCCGACGCCTACGTCAATTCCTTCGCCATCAAGAAGGCCTGACGAAAGCCCGCCATGAAGAACGAGCACTGGAAGAGCCTGCTGCTGTCGGTGGTGCTGTTCGCCTTCTTCGTCGGCGTGTGGTTCGTTGCCACGCAGCCGAAGGAGAGCGTGCAGCAGGCCGCGGCGCAGGACGAATACGCGGCGCTGATGGGCAAGGGCGCCGCCAAGTCCGGCGGTTTCCCGCCGCCGCAGGAAATCGGCAAGGCCATCGTCACCCACCTGTCCGACCCGTTCAAGGACAACGGGCCGAACGACAAGGGCATCGCCATCCAGCTCGGGCATTCGCTGGGCCGCGTCGGCATGGGCTTCGCGCTGGCGATTCTGGTCGCGCTGCCGCTCGGCTTCGTGATCGGCATGTCGCCGCTGCTGCACCGGGCGCTCGATCCCTTCATCCAGGTGTTGAAGCCGATTTCGCCGCTCGCCTGGATGCCGCTGGCGCTATACACGATCAAAGATTCTGACCTTTCGGGCATTTTCGTGATCTTCATCTGCTCGGTGTGGCCGATGCTGATCAACACCGCCTTCGGCGTCGCCAACGTGCGCAAGGACTGGCTCAATGTCGCCCGCACGCTGGAAGTACGGCCGCTGCGCAAGGCGCTGACGGTGATCCTGCCCGCTGCCGCGCCGACCATCCTGACCGGCATGCGCATCTCGATGGGCATTGCCTGGCTGGTCATCGTCGCTGCCGAAATGCTGGTCGGCGGCACCGGCGTCGGCTACTTCGTGTGGAACGAGTGGAACAACCTGGCGCTGCCCAATGTGATCTTCGCCATTCTCGTCATCGGCGTCGTCGGCATGATCCTCGACCGCTGCTTTGCCGGCCTGCAAGCGCTGGTCAGCTACACGGAGTAAGTCATGGCCTTCCTGCAAGTTGAAAACCTCGCCAAGTCTTACCCCGGCAACGATGCGCCGGTGTTCGAGAACGTCAATTTCACCATCGAGAAAGGCGAATTCGTCTGCATCATCGGCCATTCCGGCTGTGGCAAGACGACCATCCTCAACGCGTTGGCCGGGCTGGAAACGGCCAGCGACGGCAACCTGACCATGGACGGCCGGGAAGTGATCGGCCCCGGGCTGGATCGCGGCGTCGTCTTTCAGAGCCATGCGCTGATGCCGTGGATGAGCGTCATCGACAATGTGAAATTCGGCGTGCGTTCGCGCTGGCCGGACTGGAGCAAGGCGCAGATCGAGGCGCAGGCGGCCCAGTATCTGGAAATGGTCGGCCTCGGCCACGCCCTGCACAAGAAGCCGAGCATGCTCTCCGGCGGCATGAAACAGCGCGTCGGCATCGCCCGCGCCTTCGCCATCCAGCCCAAGATGCTGCTGCTCGACGAACCCTTCGGCGCGCTCGATGCACTGACCCGCGGCACGATTCAGGACGAGTTGCTGAAGATCGTCCAGGCGACGGCGCAGACGGTATTCATGATCACCCACGATGTGGACGAGGCGATCCTGCTTTCCGACCGCATCCTGCTGATGAGCAACGGGCCGCGGGCGCGCATCGCGGAGATCGTCGAAGTGACGCTGCCACGCAGCCGGACCCGCCACGACATGCACCACGACCCGCGTTTCTACCGCATCCGCAACCACCTGGTCGATTTTCTGGTCAGCCGCTCGAAAGACCCGAAGCCGGCTGGCGAAATCCATCCCCCGGTCGTCCGCCCCGGCGAAGACGAACCGGCCACCACCTCACTCGCAGCTTAATTTCTCAAGGAGACCCACCATGAACCGCGAAGAAGTCACCGACCTGATCGTCACCCAGAAAGTCAAAAAGAAACTGACCTGGGCCAAGCTGGCCGAAGTGGTCGGCCACAGCAAGGAATGGAGCACCGCCGCCCTGCTCGGACAGATGACACTGACCGAAGCCCAGGCCAAGGCCGTCGGCGCCGCGCTTGATCTGCCTGAAGAGGCGGTCACGCAACTGCAGGTCGTTCCGTACAAGGGTTCGCTGCCCACCGCCGTGCCGACCGACCCGCTGATCTACCGCTTCTACGAGCTGATCAGCGTTTACGGCACGACCTTCAAATCGCTGATCCATGAAGAATTCGGCGACGGCATCATGAGCGCCATCGACTTCAACATGGACCTGACCCGCGAAGCCGACCCCAAGGGCGACCGCGTCAAGATCACCATGAGCGGCAAGTTCCTGCCCTACAAGACGTACTGATCGCCGCCTGCTTTTTTGATTTTGGCCCGATTTTCCGGTTGGCCCTGAAAATCGGGCCTTTGGCTGATCATGCTTGGCGCTGGATCAGCCAGCCGGGCTTATTTTCGCCACTTGGCCCAGGGATCGGTATCGCTGGATGCCGGGGCATTTGATTCTCTTGCTGGCCTCCTGGTGGGGGCTGACGGACGACGGGCTTTTCCCGCGTCGTGCTCGGCCGCCTTTCTGGCCCGCTTTTCACGCAGGCGCTCAGCATCTTCCATACTGAGTTGAGCGGGCTCGCCCGGCGTCTGGTCCGGCGGCACGATGCGGTCGCGCGGCGGCAGTTCGAATTGTTCGTCCGAAGCGCGCGGCAGACTCTTGAACTTGTACAGGTAGAAGCTTTCCACCTTCTCGCGCGCCCAATCCGTCTTCTTCAGGAATTTCACGCTGGCATCGATGCTCGGGTTGTTCTTGAAACACTGGATGTTCAGATAGGCGAACAGCAGATCGTAACCATAGTGATTGACGATTTCGGTGACCAGGGTTTTCAGACTGACCCCATGCAGCGGGTTGTTCTTGTAATCGATTTCGGTGTTCATGCGGATGCCGGGGCCAAGGATAGGGCTGCCATTTTACCCGTCCGCGCCCGGTTATATTCGGCGGCGCTGCGGGCGGATGACTGCCTGACCGCAGCGTGGCTTCGTGGTGGCGGACGCAAAGGCCCTGAACGGCCTCTGCAGATTTTTTGAAAAAGGCCTTTTTTTCGGGCTGACCGTAGCATTTGCCGGCTGGACATCTCCCGCTGGCCTGCGACGGCTGAAGGAGCGTTTTGACCGGCTTCAGCTGCCTGAGGCTTAGCGCTCGCTGTTCAGTTCGATGGCCAGCGTGGTATTGCCCAGTTTGGTTTTGACCGGCGCGGCGAGGATGTCGCCCTTGGCCGGTTCGGCGCTGCCGCTCTTGGAGACTTTCGCGCTGACCAGCATTTCGGGGAACTGCGAAATCGTCCGCCCCGGCATGATTGCCGAGCTGTCATCGAGCCGGAACTCAATCGGGAAATCGTTACCCTTGTAGCGCCAGACGGCCAACGGCGGCCCGCTGCCATCGGGGGCCTTGGCGGTCACGAACAGCGTGTCGCCGGCCGCTACCTTGCCCTGCAGTTTCGGGCTGATCGTCACCACACCACCGACCGCGCCAGTCGGCACGCTCGGTTCGGCGGCCGCCGGCTTCTTGCCGGAGAGCATGGCATTGGCTTCGGCGATGTTGGCGTCGGCCAGCTTGCCGTCCATAGAATCGGCCGGTGCCGCCGCTTTCATGCGTTTCCAGAAGTCGATGGCGGCCTTGTAGTCGGCCCGGGCAAAAGCCTCGCTGCCAGCCAGGGCCAGCGCCTTGACGTGCTTGGTATCGGCCGCTACGGCACGCTTGACGATCTTCCGGCCGGCATCGTCCCACTTGCGGTCGTTGGCCATCACGTGGGTGTCGGCCCAGTCGGCCAGCATCGTCGCGTCCGCCGGCAGCAATGCGGCGGCCTTTTCGTAGGCGGCATCGGCTTCGCGGTACTTGTGCAGTTCGTTGTAGGTCTTGGCCAGCAGCAGCCAGCCTTCGCCGTTGTTCGGGTCGGCCGCCATCTTGTCGGCCAGACGCTTGACGACGGTATTCAGGTCGCCCCCCGTGGGGGCCTTGGCAGGCTGCTCTGCGCTCGGCAGCTTGAAGGCCTCCTCGGGCGCAGCGACCTTGTCGCCTCCTCCGAGGCCGGCGTAGCCCGCGTACATGGCCACCGCGACAAGCACGGCAAGGACGGGGGCGCCCACGCGCAGCAACTGGGGCGAGAGCCATACTTTTTTTGCCGGCGACTGCAGCACGGCCGCATGGAGCGCGGCCTGCCGGCGGTCGAATTCGTCCTGATCGATCCGCCCTTCGGCCCTGGCCAGCAGCAATTCACGCAAGGCGGCTGCGACATCGACCTGCGGCTCGCCCGAAGAATTCCGTAGCGAAGCGAACTTGCCGAGCGTCAGCAGCATGACGAGCGACAGGACGATACTGGCCAAACCGATATAGACGATCAACATGAATTGCTACCTGCCTTCAGGGTGGGGCCGGACTGTCTGCCCGGCCGATTACGGTGACTCTGGGGCTACTTAGCGATAGTCCCAGCGAATGCCGACGTAAAGGTATTCGCGCCTGAATGTACTCGAACTTGTGCCAGTGCTCCGATTGTCATTCATTCCGAGCTCGGTTTCGAGGAAGAAGCTGTTCTTCCACTGGTGCGCAAGTTTCACGCTGGGCGAAAAATCGGTCGAACCCGAACCATCGTCGCGACTCTGCCTGAAATAGCGGAGATTGCCTTCCAGCCGCCAGTTTTCCGCCAAGGGATAGATGTAATTCAGGCCAATGTTCTGGCCGCTGCTGCCGGGGCTGAAGAAGGAGCCTGCTGTCGCGACACCGACCGCATTGGGTACGAACAGATTGGTGCCGATGGCCTGCAGCGAAATCATGTGTGTATCGCCGGTAGTGTTCTGGCCGGCCTGGCAGGTATTGGTCGCCGAGTCGTAGCTATTGGGCGCACACAGGTCATAAACCGAGGTGTCGCCACGCGGGCCGCCAAGGCAGCGCGGATCGTTGGTTTCGCGGTTTTCAACGCCACGCGAGCAGATCTGGTCGAGCGACAGCAACGCATTAGCCGCACTGATCGACGACATCCGGTAGTCAGCGCCAAATTGCCAGCGCTCTCCCACCGGCACGGTTACCCCAGCCGCAAACATCTTGGAGGCGGCGGTGGAATCGCCCGCCAGCGTGCGCGCCTGATTGATCCCGACGCTATTGACAAGGTCCTTGACAGTGCTGAATCCAGAAGCCGCCAACCCATTGACCAGACTATAGGAGGGGCTGTTCCGGTAGTCGTAGGAAATGAAATAGTTGTTGCCCGCCGAATCGAGATAATTTCCCTGCACGGCAACAATATTCAGGCCCTTGTACAGGACGTCGTAGTCGACCGTACCATAGCCGGAAAACTGGCCATCGAAATATCGGAACTCAGAGCCGATCGCCCGCCTATTCAGGTAACCGTCAAGATTCTGCTCGATCGCATAGAGGCTGACCCCGGGACGCCCAAGCAGGGGAAGCATTTCGACGCTGGCGCCGTAGAAATCCTTCTCGAATGGCGAGTTGAACTCGACCGCCTTGCCGTATACGCCATTGACCCGCCAGTCGGAATCGATGGTATAGCCGCCTGTAATACCGTCGAACCTTTCCAAAACCCCGGCACCGTTGGGGTTCTGGCGGCCGGCGCGGACGAAATAGCCGACCTCGCGGTCGGTCCGCTCGGCGTAGGCAGAATAGATGCGGTTGTAGCTCCGGTTGGTCTGCATGAAATTGCGGAAATCGGTATCGCGGAAGACGAAACGCGTATCGGTCACCGAATCCCGCAAGCGGGCATTGAGGTTGACCGACGAAACCAGCGAGTCTTGGTCCTTGTTTTTCGAGCCGGAATCCATTTGCGAGCGACCGGTGAAGAAATACGATGAAAGGCTGCCGCTGACCTGCCATTCCGCCGGTTTGTCGTCACGGACCGGACGCTTCGCCCCCTGGCGCCTGACGACATCGGCAGACGGCAAGGCTGCGAGGCGTTGCTTGAGCCTGGGGGCCTCAGCGCTGGCAGGGTAGAGCTTTAGGAACAGTTCATACTCGGCACGGGCCTTGGCAATTTCGCCATTCTGCTCGCGGGCCTCGCCGATCAGCGCCTGGGCCGGCTCAGTCTGGCGGTTGGCAGGTAGCCCGAGGATGCGATTCAGGCGATTGATGGTCTTGATGTAGTCCTTGCTGTCAAAAGCCTCGCGCGCCTCGGCCAGGAAGCCCTGAGCCAGGGACTCCACCTTTTCCGGCGGCAGTTGGGGCGGAGCCTCTGCCTTTTCGGCATCCGGAATCTGGCTGGTCGGCGCCGCGACTTCGCTGGCTGCCGCTGTCGCCTCTGCGGTCGGCTTTTCCGGCACGGCAGCGACTGGCGCGGCCGCGACTGGTTTGATCGGCGCGGCAACGACCCCCTTGCCCTTCTGCTCCGGAGGCAGCGGCACCAGGATCAGGATGCTCCGATTGTCGCCGCCGGGCCGCACTGAATACTGTGTCGTCTTGGCAAAGGTGATCAGCATGCCGTTGACCACTTCGGGGTAGGCCACGGTGAAACGGGGAATCAGATCGCTTTTGGGTGAGCGCAGAGTTTCCTGCATCACTTCATTTTCGGCAAAACCCGGTTTGGTCACCCGAAAGAAAACACGGAGAAACTTTCCTTCGTCCTCGGGGCCATGGCGCAAATACTGGATTTCCGTCGTAAAGCGGATCGTGATCTGGGCATGGTCGGCGAGTCGCGCAATTTCAATCGAATCGACCACGTTTGCAAAAGCATTCGCGGCAAGGAGCGACGAGGCGAACAGGATGCCAACAAGTTTGGCAAAGCCGACAAAAAAACGCCCCAACGAGAGGGCGAACCAAGCAGTATTTTTTTTCAACATCAATCCCATTTGCTATAGGGCGTGCCTTTTCGGCCAAGTGGCTTGTGACAACCGGCCATGGAGCAGTCGTTGCCAGCCCTTGATCCCTCATGGCTGCCAATTCTAATCTTCTCCATGGAGCCCATGTAAGTGGCCGTCGAGCTGTGGCAGGTAGCGCAACCGGTCTGCATTGCGCCATGGTTCATGCGTTCGACGGTGAAGGACGTCGTACTCGAATGGCAGTTCGAACACTCGTTGCCAAGCAAGCCGGCCAGGGTCGTCGGGATGTGGTTCGCCGGCTTGGCGACGATCCCGGTGTAGCGAACGTCGTGGCAACTCTGGCAACTGACCGCACCGGCATGATTGAACGTATATGGTCCCATCCAGGTCGTTTTCTTGTGACAGGCATCGCAGCTTGCCGTCGTCGGAATGTGATTGGCCGGCTTGTACTCCATCTCCGGATAGGAACTGACATGACATGTGGAACAGGTACCAGCCGCTACGCCCGCATGCGCATACGGCGTAATCAAAGGCAACCAGGCTATTCCAGTACGGTGACAGACATCGCAGGACTGCGTCGTCGGAATATGTGGCACCGACTTCCCTGCCGCATTGGTGCCGTTATGGCAGGTTGCACAGCTTCCGGGCGCAACCCCGGTATGGCTGAAACTGGTCGGCTTCCACTGCACGGTGGTATGGCAGATGTCGCAGGACTGCGTGGTCGGGATGTGGGTTGTCGGCTTGGCATCGGCGCCCAGCGTCGTGTAGCTGCCGCCGTGGCAGGTCGAACATTTGCCGGCCGTCCCACTGTGGTTCATCTGGGCCGGGGTGAAGGCCGTGAAATTGGTGTGACAGGTGTCGCACTGGGCCGTCGTCGGCACGTGGTTGGTCGGCTTACCCAAGGCATTGACGCTGTTGTGGCAGGTCGAGCAGCGCCCGGCCACGGCCGGTACCGCGCTACTGTGGTTAAAGCTGCCGTTTGCCCAGGTCGTCGTAGAGTTGTGGCAGGTCGAGCATTGCGCCGTCGTCGCGATGTGCGTCGTCGGCTTCATCTGGGCATTCTGCGACACATAGGCGCCGCTGTGGCAGGTCGAGCACTGGGTCAGGCCGGTGTGGTTCATTCCCGACGGTGACCACGACACAAAACCGTTGGTGTGACAGCTGTCGCACTGGCTGGTCACAGGAATGTGCGTCGTTGGTTTGCCGAGGGCATTCTGTGCAACGTAGGCACCGCTGTGACAGGTCGAACACTGTCCTGCCGTGCCGGCATGGCTCATCTGCGCCGGCCGGAAGGCCACATAGTTCTTGTGACAGGTGTCGCATTGCGCGCTGGTCGGAATATGGATCGTCGGCTTGCCGAGCGCGGTGCTGCCGTTATGGCAAGTAGAGCAAGTTCCTGCCGCCGATGGGGCATGGGCGAAACTGGCCGAAGCCCAAGTCGTCGTCGAGGTGTGGCAGCTATCGCACTGCGCGGTGGTGCTGACGTGGGTGCTCGGCTTCATCTGGGCATTGACCGCCAGATAGCTGCCGCTGTGACAGGTCGAACATTGCCCAGCCGTA
>Ga0075163_10001698_pt1 | contig 29682 bp, 27 predicted proteins | sample JI1023141ADNA_FD_71478 | JGI IMG/M metagenome (GOLD analysis project Ga0075163, IMG submission 71478) | Wastewater effluent complex algal communities from Wisconsin, to seasonally profile nutrient transformation and Carbon sequestration -... | ecosystem: Engineered > WWTP > Effluent > Algae...
GGACACCGAGACGGCGGCGATGACGTCACCGGAATTGTCCCGAACGGGCGCGGATACGCTGGCCACGCCGGCCTCCCGTTCGGCGGCGCTCTGGGCCCAACCGCGTCGGCGTACCTCTGCCAGAGTTCGTTCGTTGAATTTCGCTGAGGGCAACACAGCGCGCTGCGTGACGGCGTCGCTGTAGGCCAACAAGACTTTCGCACCGGAGCCGGCGGTCATCGGCAATCTGGCGCCGACCGGCACAGTATCGCGAAGTCCCGCAGGCGGTTCCAGTGCGGCCACGCAGACGCGTGTGGTGCCTTCGCGGCGGTACAGCTGCACACTCTCGCCGGTGATCTCGCGGAGCCCCGGTAGGACGGCGGCGCCGGCCGCGAGGAGCGGGTCGTTGACGTGACCGGCCAACTCGGACAGTGCCGGCCCGAGTTGCCAGCGGCCCTCGTCGTCGCGGCCGAGCAGCCGGTGTGTCTCCAATCCCGCTGCAAGGCGATGGGCGGTGGCCCGGGGCAGGCCTGTGCGCTCACAGAGTTCGGTGAGCCCGCAGGGGGCCCCGGCGATGGCGTGGAGCACTCCCACGGCTTTGTCGAGCACGCCGATGCCGCTATCCTGTCTCATATCTAGATACTAGTGTCCCAAAATATGAGATGGCCAATTCAGCCCGGCCACTCTGGAGGAGGCGAGAAGCAATGACACAGCCCAGGACGCTGGCCGAAAAAGTGTGGGCGGACCATGTGGTCTCAGCCGGTTCGGGATCCGGCACATCGCGTGAACCCGACCTGATCTACATCGATCTCCATCTCGTTCACGAAGTAACGAGCCCACAGGCATTCGACGGACTCCGCCTCGCGGGACGCCCCGTACGCCGTCCCGACCTGACGATTGCGACCGAGGACCACAACGTCCCCACGATCGATATCGACAAGCCCATCGCGGACCTGGTGTCTCGTACCCAAGTGGATACGTTGCGGCGCAACTGCGCCGAGTTCGGCATCAAGCTGCACTCGATGGGGGATGCCGAGCAGGGCATCGTCCATGTGATGGGCCCGCAACTGGGTCTTACGCAGCCGGGAATGACCATCGTCTGCGGTGACAGCCACACCTCGACCCACGGTGCATTCGGTGCTCTGGCAATGGGAATCGGCACTTCGGAAGTGGAGCATGTGCTCGCGACCCAGACGTTGCCGCTCCGTCCGTTCAAGACCATGGCAGTCAACGTGGACGGTGAACTGCCCCCGGGAGTGACGGCAAAGGACATCATTTTGGCCGTCATCGCCAAGATCGGAACCGGCGGCGGTCAAGGGCATGTCATCGAATATCGCGGCAGTGCCATCGAGTCCCTCTCGATGGAAGGCCGAATGACCATCTGCAACATGAGTATCGAAGCCGGCGCGCGTGCCGGGATGGTTGCGCCCGACGAGACGACCTACGAGTTCCTTCGCGGTAGGTCGTGTGCCCCGGAGGGTGCGGATTGGGATGCGGCGGTCGAAGCCTGGGACCGTCTGCCGACCGACGACGGCGCTGAATTCGATACCGAGGTGCACATCGACGCATCGACGTTGAGTCCGTTCGTCACCTGGGGCACCAACCCCGGTCAGGGCGTCCCGCTGTCCGGTTCGGTGCCCGATCCCGAACTGCTTGGCAGCGACTCCGAACGTCAGGCCGCCGAGAAGGCCTTGGCCTACATGGATCTCAAGGCCGGTACGCCCATGCGCGATATTTCGGTCGACACCGTGTTCGTCGGATCGTGCACCAACGGCAGAATCGAAGACCTTCGGGTTGTGGCGGACATCTTGCGTGGGCGCCAGGTGGCCGATGGCGTCAGAATGCTGATCGTTCCGGGATCGATGCGGGTTCGGGCGCAGGCCGAATGCGAGGGTCTGGGTGAGGTGTTCACAGCCGCGGGCGCGGAATGGCGGCTCGCGGGATGCTCAATGTGCCTGGGAATGAACCCCGATCAGCTGTCGCCCGGGCAGCGATGCGCCTCGACGTCCAACCGCAATTTCGAAGGGCGGCAGGGCAAAGGTGGCCGGACGCATCTGGTGTCACCCGCGGTTGCCGCGGCGACAGCGGTGCGCGGAACGTTGTCATCACCGGTCGATCTCGAAAACTAGTCAGGCTAAGGAGAATCCGATGGATGCATTCACCACCCACACCGGAATCGGTGTCCCGTTGCGACGATCCAACGTCGACACCGACCAGATCATCCCCGCCGTTTACCTGAAACGTGTCACGCGAACAGGTTTCGAAGACGGTCTATTCGCCGGATGGCGGTCTGATCCGTCGTTCGTGCTCAACCTCAGCCCGTTCGACCGGGGGTCCGTTTTGGTCGCCGGTCCCGATTTCGGTACGGGGTCCTCACGCGAGCATGCGGTCTGGGCGCTCATGGATTACGGCTTCCGAGTCGTGATCTCATCGCGATTCGCGGATATCTTCCGCGGCAATGCGGGCAAGGCGGGATTGCTGGCTGCCGAAGTCGCGCAAGACGATGTCGAACTTCTTTGGAAGTTGATCGAACAAAATCCGGGCATGGAAATTGCTGTGAATCTTCAAGATCGGAATATCACTGCGGGAACGGTGGTGGTGCCGTTCACGATTGACGACTACACCGCGTGGCGATTACTCGAAGGGCTCGATGATATTGGCCTTACGCTGCGAAAACTGGCCGACATTGAAAACTTCGAAATGACCCGGTCAAGTTGGAAGCCGCGCACTCTCACCGATTCCTGATCGGAAACGACAGCATCGATCCGACCGCCCAAGTGGGGCAAGAGGATTGCTGAAAATCCGCTGAAGCGTGTTTGAAATTGCGCGTGGCTCTTGGAGATTTGCGGGACAAGGGTTTACCGTGTTGTGCAGTCGGTTCATCTGGGAACCACAGGCTTCGGAGGAAATGAATGAACAAAGCAGAGCTCATCGACGTACTCACGGAGAAGTTGGGCTCGGACCGTCGGCAAGCCACACTCGCCGTCGAGAACATCGTCGACACGATTGTGCGCGCGGTTCACAAGGGCGAGAGTGTCACCATCACCGGATTCGGGGTGTTTGAGCAGCGTCGCCGCGCGGCCCGCGTTGCACGCAATCCTCGCACCGGCGAGACCGTGAAGGTGAAGCCGACCTCTGTTCCTGCATTCCGTCCCGGCGCTCAGTTCAAGGCCGTTGTGTCTGGCACACAGAAGCTTCCGTCTGACGGTCCCGCCGTCAAGCGGGGCGCCGTCGGCGTCGCTGTGAAGAAGGCAGCCAAGAAGGCTCCGGCCAAGAAGGCCGCTCCCGCGAAGAAGGTTGTCGCGAAGAAGGCCGCGCCGGTGAAGAAGGCCGCGCCGGTCAAGAAGGCCGCTCCCGCGAAGAAGGTTGTCGCGAAGAAGGCCGCGCCGGTGAAGAAGGCGGCTCCGGTCAAGAAGGCGGCTCCGGTCAAGAAGGCCGCGCCGGTGAAGAAGGTTGTGGCCAAGAAGGCTGCGCCGGTCAAGAAGGTTGTGGCCAAGAAGGCTGCTCCGGTCAAGAAAGCTGCCCCGGCCAAGAAGGTTGTGGCGAAGAAGGCTCCGGCCAAGAAGGGCCGCCGCTAAATATCGCAAGTCATACGCCGCGGTTCCCGGGTCACCGGGGCCGCGGCGTATTTCGTTATGCGCTGCTGCTCAGATTGTTTCGGACGCCAAAGCACTGGCGATGTAGTCGACGGCGATCAGCCGGTCGCCCGAGAACGACAGAACCGAAGTGCTGCCCTTGCGGTTTCCCCAATCGCCGGTTGGTAACCCGTCGCGGGTGCACCACCACTCGCGCAAGTGCGGGATCACCTTTCCCTGAGTGCATATCACCGGAGTTGAGCTCGACGCCGCGATGTCGAGGATGCGTTCGTATGCAGGCTGCGGATCGCCGGCGTAGGCCTCTTCGGTGAGGCTGGACTCGATTGAGATCTGCACGCCGAGTTCCTGCGCGAGCGGCTCGACCGTCTGAACACAGCGCGCCCGATCGGCCGCATAAACGTCGGTGGCGCCGAACGCCAGGAGCTGACCGACCAATGACTCCGCTTGTGCGCGACCCCGTTTGTCGAGCGGTCGGTTCCGGTCATCGCCCTTGTACCGGGACTTGATTCCCGCGGTGCCGTGTCGGACGATGAGAACGTTCCGGGTGTCGAACGGAAGCTCGGCGAACTTATCCAGAATCATCCGGTCATATTGGTATGTCAGTAATTTCGCGGCCTCCTGAACGGGGAGCCAGCGCAGCTCATCGACTTCGTCGCCGGGTGTGAAATCGCCACCGAGCCCGCGAGCCGTCCGATAGGTGACGATCTTGGTGCCTTCCGAAATCGGATAGCGGACTTCGGCCAGGTGCCTGCCCAATTGCGAACGTTGCCCGGTCTCCTCGAAGATTTCGCGGACAGCCGCAGCCGAGGAGTTCTCACCGGGATCGATCTTGCCTTTGGGCAGGGACCAGTCGTCATAGCGCGGTCGGTGGATCGTCGCGATCAGTGGCTCGCCCGACTCGGGGTCCGGGCGCCACAGTGCCGCGCCCGCTGCGAATACCCGCCGTGCCGCTGAGGATTTCGACCGGTCACGCGAATCTTGCCTGGCCACCTCAGCGCTGCCGATGACCTTGCATCAGCCAGACCTGATGATCGCGCACCTGGCGGCCGTCGCGCGGCTCCGCGGTCCAGTTTCCGTCCGAACCGAGTTCCCAACAACGGGTCGACGGATCCATCGCGGACTCGAACACATCGTCGAGGTAGTTCGTGAGCTTCGGGTCTTTCACTTGAGCCATCACCTCGACCCGACGATCGAGGTTACGGTGCATCATGTCCGCACTGCCGATGAGGAATTCGTTGATCGCCCGGAAATGGAATATCCGTGAGTGCTCCAGGAAGCGGCCGAGAATTGATCGCACGACGATGTTCTCCGAGAAGCCCTCGACGCCCGGCTTCATCGCGCAGATTCCCCGCACCACGACCTCTACTCGCACTCCTGCTTGCGAGGCCCGATACAGAGCATCGATCACCTGTTCATCGACAAGCGCGTTGGCCTTCAGCCGGATACGTCCGTTGCCGCCGTTGCGGTGGGCGGCAACCTCTCGCTCGATGCGCTCGACAATGCCTCTGCGAACACCATAGGGAGCAACCAGAAGGTTGCGGTAGTTCATCTTTCGCGAATAGCCCGTCAGCGAGTTGAACAGGTCGGTGAGATCGGCGCCGATGTCCGGCGCAGCGGTGATCAGACCGACGTCCTCGTACAGACGGGCCGTCTTGGGGTTGTAGTTACCGGTTCCGATGTGGCAGTACCGACGAATCGTCGAACCTTCCCGGCGGACCACCAGACACGTCTTGCAGTGTGTCTTCAACCCGATCATCCCGTAGACCACGTGCACGCCCGCATCTTCCAGGGTCCGTGCCCATTTGATGTTGGCCACTTCATCGAAGCGCGCCTTCAATTCGACCAGCGCGACAACCTGCTTGCCGGCCTGCGCGGCATCGATCAAGGCGTTCACGATCGGAGAGTCGCCCGAGGTGCGGTACAGCGTCTGCTTGATTGCCAGCACATTCGGATCCGCCGCGGCCTGTTCGATGAACCTCTGCACCGTGGTCGAGAAGGAATCGTAAGGGTGGTGGACCAACACGTCGCCGTCGCGCAATGTGGCGAAGATGCTCTTCGGCGTTTCACGCTCGCCGAACGCCGGTGGCGTGGCGGGGACGAACGGCGGATCTTTGAGGACGGGACGATCCACGCCGTACACCTGCCACAGCGCCGAAAGGTCCAACAATCCCGGTACCTGCACCACGTCGCCCGGGTGGACGTCGAGTTCGCGCAGGAGCAACTCGAGCATGTGCTCGGTCATGTCGTCAGCCACTTCGAGGCGAACGGGTGATCCGAAGCGCCGGCGGGCAAGTTCGCGCTCAAGTGCCTGGAGGAGGTCTTCGTCGCGATCCTCTTCGACTTCCATGTCGGCGTTGCGGGTGATCCGGAAGGCATGCTGCTCAACGACTTCCATCCCCGGGAACAGCACCGAGAGGAACGCCGCGATCAGCTCCTCCATGGGAAGGAACCGAACGATGCCGGCATCTTCCCCGTTCGCCTTCAGCAGCACGAAGCGATCGACGTTGTCAGGCACCTTGATTCGGGCGAAATGCTCACCGCCGTCCTCGGGCGATTTGACGGTGATCGCGAGATTCAGACTCAACCCGCTGACGAACGGGAAGGGGTGCGACGGGTCGACCGCCAGCGGCGTGAGGACCGGAAAAACCTGCTCGTGGAAGTACGTCGACAGTTCCTTGCGCTCCGCCGCGTTGAGATCTGCCCACGTGACGATGTGAATTCCCTCGTCGGCCAGCGCCGGTCGCACCGAATCGAGGAACACCCGTGCATGCCGCATCGAAATCTGGCGGGTCCGTTCCCCGATGAGTCGAAGCTGTTCGCGCGGAGACAGGCCGTCGGAAGAGCGAACGGACAGCCCCATCTCGTCGCGACGCTTGAGCCCGGCGACCCGGACCATGTAGAACTCGTCCAGATTCGATGCGAAGATCGCCAGGAATTTAGCCCGCTCCAGCAGAGGCAGAGAGCCATCGGCCGCCAGTGCCAGCACGCGAGCGTTGAAGTCCAGCCAGCTCAGCTCGCGATTGAGATACCGGTGTTCGGGAAGGGCGTCATCGACCTCGATTGTGGTTGCCGCGGGAGGCGCCTCGGGATCGGACATGTCTGAGGATTGCACCTCAGCTGATCGCAGGTCGGCTTCACTCTCAGTCATGTGCGCGATCATTCCTCATCTTGGGTGCGCGCGGCTAGCGACCTGTCGATGTCACCCGGTGTTTCCGCGATGTTCAGCTACCGATCCGGCGGATAGCGTCCAGTTCCGCGACAGCGGCCGAGGTCGCGGGGCCCAAGCCCACCCGCCGAGCCGCCAGCAGGTCATCAGGGGTGTCGATGTCGCACCGCAGACCGGGCCACTCACCGGTCAATTCGACCGCACCGGAATTACGATGCCGGCGAGCGGAATCCGGGCCGAACCTCGGGTCCGGCGGACAACCGAAGGCGAACAGGGCCGATGTCCCCGCGTCGTGCCGGTCGGCGACGAAACTGCGATTGTGCACGCGTGCCCGAGTTAGTGCCCCGGCGATCTCCGCCGCCGTCAGCGCCGGCAAATCGCCTTGCAACACAAGCACGTTCGGTGTGTGCGCGACAAGGGATCGCCAGGCCTCCAGTATCGCGTTGTTGAGCGGATCGGGGTGGCCGCTCGGTGTCGGATCGTGGAGAACCGCAGCGCCGAGTTCTCGAACCTCGGAGACCGCCGTCGTATCCGGTGTGACCACAGTGACCGAGGTGACGGACGATTCACCGCGAACGGCGGAGATGGTGTCCATCAACATCGCGAGCACGACGCGCTCCCTGATATCTGCGGACAGCGCCGGTGCCAGCCGCGACTTTGCCGCCGAGAGTGTTTTGACTGCGATGATCACGCCGACGTCGGAGGCGCTGCTCATAGGCGCCCATCCTGCCAGCCGATAGGTTGGTGGAATGCGACGAACTCGGATGGCGGCATGACTGGCACCGTGGGAACCGCGGCGGTGATGGGTGCCGGAGCGTGGGGAACAGCGCTGGCCAAGGTACTTGCAGAGGCGGGAAGCGACGTGCGGTTGTGGACGCGTCGCGCCGAGGTGGCCGAAGAGGTCAACACCAGTCGCACCAATACCGGCTACCTCGGGAACGTGCAATTGCCGCCGAATGTTCGGGCCACCACCGACCCGTCCGAAGCTCTGTCAGGACTGACGACGGTGTTGCTGGCGGTTCCGTCGCAGACACTACGACCCAACCTGGAACAGTGGCGGCGGTCCATCGCCCCGGAGGCGACGCTGGTGAGTCTCGCCAAGGGCATCGAACTCGGCACTCTTATGAGGATGACTCAGGTTGTCACGCAAGTCACCGGAGTCGACCCACGTCAGGTGGCGGTCATCTCCGGCCCGAATCTCGCCGCCGAGATTGCCCATCAGCAACCCGCGGCGACCGTCGTCGCCTGTCCGGATTCCGGCCGTGCCGTTGCCTTGCAACGGGCCTTGAACACCGGATACTTCCGGCCCTACACGAACGCAGACGTAGTGGGGACAGAGATCGGCGGAGCGTGCAAGAACGTCATCGCCCTGGCATGCGGGATGGCGGCCGGTAAAGGGCTGGGTGAGAACACCGCAGCCGCGATCATCACCCGCGGACTCGCTGAGATCATGCGGCTCGGAATCGCGCTCGGCGCCAAACCCGCAACACTGGCGGGTCTGGCGGGCGTCGGTGACCTGGTGGCGACGTGCACCTCGCCGTTCTCCCGCAACCGGAGTTTCGGTGCGCGGCTGGGAGAGGGGCAGACTATGGCGGCAGCGCGCGAAGCCGCCCACGGGCACGTGGCCGAAGGCGTGACCTCCTGCGAATCGATTCTGGCGCTGGCATCAAGCTACGACGTCGAGATGCCGTTGACTGATGCGGTGCACCGCGTCTGTCACGAGGGCTTGTCGGTCGATCAGGCGGTCTCGCTGTTGTTGGGGCGCAGGACGAAGCCGGAGTGAAGCGATGAACGAACGCCTGGGCGATTCCACCAGGGCAGTGAAAGCGATTGGCTCAGAAGCGATTCCGGGACAACCTGTTACACACCCCCTGGTATCGGCATCGGCCTTCCATCTGTCCGACCAAGAGGGGAGCGAGCCCTATACCTATGGCAGGTACGGCAATCCGACCTGCCATCAGCTCGAGCGTGCTCTGGCACGGCTCGAAGGTGCTGCGTCGGCGTTGGTGTTCGGCTCCGGGATGGCGGCGATAACGGCGGCGCTGCGGGTGTCCGCCGTTCCCGGTTCCACGCTCGTGGTACCGGGCGACGGCTACTACCAAACGCGTAGATTCGCCGTGGAATGCCTTGAACCAGTAGGCGTTACGGTGATCCAAGCATCAGCGAGCCAGGTGTGTGATGCCGCCGGGGACGCTACTGTCGTTCTGGTCGAATCGCCCACCAACCCCGGTCTCGACGTTGTCGATCTTCACCGCCTGGCTGCAATCTGTCATCGTCGGGGCGCTCGATTGTTGGTGGACAACACCACAGCCACCCCTTTTGGTCTGCAACCACTGTCGCTGGGGGCCGATCTGGTTGTTGCGAGCGCCACCAAGGTGGTGTCCGGCCACAGCGATCTGCTTGCGGGCTATGTCGCCGGCAGCCGGCCCGAGATGATGGCTGCGCTGGAACGCGAGCGGCTTCTCGCCGGCCCGATCCTCGGTGCGTTCGAAGCTTGGCTGGCGCTGCGTGGGCTGAGCACCGCGGGGCTGCGTCACGAACGTCAATGTCAGAACGCACTCGGATTGGCCAACGCATTGCGCGGGCACCCTGCGGTGCGCAATGTCCGGTACCCGGGGCTGCCGGATGATCCGTCGTACCCGGTCGCGTCAACTCAGATGCGTCGCGCGGGCGGGCTGCTATCCATTGAACTTGCCGATGCGGACGCGGTGCACTCCCTCGTGCGTAACAGCGAATTATTGGTTGCCGCGACGAGTTTCGGCGGCATCCATACGTCGGTTGATCGTCGTGCGCGCTGGGGCGATGAGGTCGCACCGGGATTTGCCCGCATCGCGGCGGGCATCGAGGACACGGCCGACCTGGTGGCGGATGTTCAACAGGCACTCGATGCCCGGTAGCCTCTCTAGGTTGTGACTTCTGGTCCCGGTTCACGGATCCGCGTCGCCGTTGTCTACGGCGGACGCAGTTCCGAGCACGCAATCTCCTGCGTATCCGCGGGAAGCATCCTGCGAAACCTCGATCCGCAACGATATGAAGTAGTTGCGGTCGGCATCACGCCCGAGGGTTCATGGGTACTCACTGACGGTAAACCGGAGACACTTGCCATTGCCGACCGGCGATTGCCCGAGGTCAACGGCGATTCCGGCACAGAGTTGGCGCTGGCCGCCGACCCGGCGCGACGCGGCCAGCTTCTGTCATTGGGGCGCAGTCCCGGGGAGGTGCTGGCGTCAGTCGATGTGGTGTTCCCGATCTTGCACGGTCCGTACGGGGAGGACGGCACCGTTCAGGGGATGTTGGAGTTGGCGGGAATCCCTTATGTCGGAGCCGGTGTGCTTGCCAGCGCCGCTGGTATGGACAAGGAGTTCGCCAAGAAGCTCTTCGCGGCGGCCGGGTTGCCGATTGGCGACTATATCGTCCTGAGGCCGCGGGAAGTCGCTCCTTCTGTGGAAGATATTGAGCGACTTGGCTTTCCGCTGTTCGTGAAGCCGGCACGAGCTGGCTCGTCGATCGGGGTGAGTCGAGTCACCTGTGCTGATGAGCTTCCCGGTGCAATCGCCGAGGCTCGTCGCCATGATCCGAAGGTCATCATCGAAGCGGCGATCGTCGGGCGTGAATTGGAGTGCGGGGTGCTGGAATTCTCCGATGGTTCCGTCGAGGCCAGCACGATCGGTGAGATCCGGGTGGCCGGCATTCGCGGTCGCGAGGACGGATTCTACGACTTCGCGACCAAATATCTCGACGATGGCGCCGAACTCGATGTGCCAGCGAAGATCGAGGATGACGACGCAGATGAACTGCGTGCCTTAGCAATCCGAACATTTCATGCACTGGACTGCCAGGGGTTGGCGAGGGTTGATTTCTTCCTCACCGAGGATGGTCCCGTTCTCAACGAGATCAATACGATGCCGGGCTTCACAACGATCTCCATGTACCCGAGGATGTGGGCCGCCTCGGGGATCGACTACCCGACGTTGGTGAGCACCATGGTGGAGACCGCACTGGCGCGGGGGACAGGTTTGCGATAGCGGATCTTGTCAGACCCGTCTGGCATCATCGAACAGGTGTTCGATGATAAATCTCTTGTTGGTCTGATTGCCGAGTCGGCTCGGGCTGAGGCTCGGGCTGCTGCTGCTCGGTTGGATGCGATCGGTGGGTTATATCGGTTGCGGGTTGCTGAGCATGGGCAGCGGGGGGAGTGGGCTGCTGATACCTGCGATGAGGTGGCTGCTGAGGTCGCGGCTGTTTTGCGGACCAGCGTTGCGATGGGGCACAGCAATCTGCGATACGCGCGCGCGATGCACGAGCGGTTGCCGTTGGTAGCGGATGCGTTCCGAGCGGGGGATATCGATTTTCGGGTATTCCGGGCGTTGGTGTTCCGAACCGATTTGGTGACCGATGAGACCGCGTTGGCTGCAGTCGATGGTGCGTTGGCGGTGCGGGTGCGGCGCTGGCCGTCGATGACAGCGCGTCGGTTGGCGGACTTGATCGATCGCGTGGTGGTGATGGTCGATCCTGATGCGAGGCGTCGGACTCGTCAGGATGTGGCGGATCGATTTGTGGAGGTCTCGGAGGTCGATAACGGCTTGTGCTGGGTGAACGGGGTCGTGTTCTCTTCGGCGGGAAGGGCATTGGACCTGCGCCTTAACGAGCTGGCGGCGACGGTGTGTTCCGGGGACCCGCGGACAGTGCCGCAGCGGCGCGCAGATGCTTTGGGGGCGTTGGCCGCGGGTGCGGATCGGTTGCGGTGCGGGTGCGGTGATGCGGGATGTGCGCTGGCGGCGGTGGAGTCACGGAGCGCCGTGGTGGTGCATGTGGTGGCTGATCGCGCCACGGTCGAGGGTATCGGCGACAGTCCCGGGGTGATCGATGGTGGTGGATTGATTCCCGCGGAGGTTGTGCGGGAGTTGGCCGCCACAGCGAGGTGTCGTCCTTTGGTGGTGCCGTCTGATTCCGTGGGCGAGCCGCGGTATCGGCCGTCGGCCGGTTTGGCGGAATTTGTGCGGGCCCGCGATCTGACGTGTCGGGCACCTGGATGCGATCGTCCCGCCCGGGGGTGCGATCTGGACCATACAGTTGCGTACTCCGATGGTGGTTTGACGCACGCGTCGAACTTGAAATGCCTTTGCCGTCAACATCATTTGCTGAAATCGTTCTGGCGGTGGCGTGATCGGCAGTTGCCCGATGGCACGGTGATCTGGACTGCGCCGTCGGGGCACCAATACGTCACCACGCCGGGTAGCGCAGTGTTGTTCCCCACGCTGACGGTGTCGACTGGCGATCTGCCGACGGCCGGCCGCGATCTTGACACTGTTGATCGGACCGGCGACAGGGCGGCAATGATGCCGCGCCGGTCGCGGACTCGCGCAGAATGCCGGACGGCCCGAATCTTGGCGGAACGCACACTCAACCAAAGTATTCGAGAGCAGCGAAGCCGCAATCTGGAGCAATGGCTGACGGGCATCCAACCTGCTGGCCCGGGCGAGGAACCGCCGCCCTTCTAACCGGGTGGCCCGGGCCGGATCGGTTGTGCCGGCATCACTTTGGCGATCACGTCGGACAACGACTGGATCGGCGACGGGCCGGATCGTTGCGGTAGCGTCAGGACGACGTAGACGGGGCGATCCACACTGACCCATGTGCTGCTGTCGCTGTGCTCGTCGACAAGCTGAAACCACTGCACGTTATTGACCACCTGAATGGGTGAACCGACGACGAATTCGGCGGGCCTGTCCATTCCGCAGCGCATGATGACCGGATCGGTTGCCTCCGGATCGCGCCAGGCCGCGGTGCCCGTGGGGGCCGGTTCGATCACTTCGGCGCGTTCAAAGGTTCCGAGCGCATCGGGCAGGGCCGCGAGGAGCTCCCGGCACGGGGGTGAATCGGCGTGGGGCGCGGGCGCCGACGGTATCGCGACAGGCGAATCGTCGGGTTTCTGCGACCCTGTCGCACTTGCGAATACCAGAACTCCGATGACAGCGCCCACGGCTACCACCAGAGCTGCCAGCAGCAGTGCCCGTGGCGGGCCGTCTGACTCGGTCTGCACGGGCGGGTTCTCCTCCTAGACTCGGCAGTGACCAAACGTACCGGACGGGAGCGCAGCGGCCATGGACGGCGACCTCAGCCTCGCGGAGTTGGGCGAATTCGCGATGATCGATCGGATAGTCGCGGGGCGTCGTCAGCCCGCCGGCGTTCTGATAGGTCCCGGTGACGATGCAGCCGTGGTGAGTGCCGCCGACGCCCGCGTTGCGGTGACCACTGACATGCTCGTCGAAGGCAGTCATTTTCGGCTCGATTGGTCATCGCCGCACGATGTGGGCCGCAAGGCAATTGCCCAGAATGCCGCCGATATCGAGGCGATGGGAGCGAGTGTCACGTCGTTCGTCGTCGCTTTCGGTGCTCCGGCACACACGCCGGCTTCGCGCGTACAGGAGCTTGCTGACGGCATGTGGCACGAGGTTGACATGGTGGGCGCCGGGATCGTTGGCGGCGATCTGGTCCGCAGCCCTCAGTGGGTGGTATCGGTGACGGCTTTGGGTGATCTGGCCGGCCGCCGGCCCGTACGCCGGAGTGGTGCACGGGGCGGGGCGCACATCGCCGTGGTGGGTGATCTGGGCCGATCTGCAGCCGGTTTTGCGTTGTGGAATAACAGAATTGACGGTTTCGGCGAACTGAAGCGTCGTCATCTCGTACCCGAACCGCCCTACGGTCAGGGGGCCGCTGCTGCCGAGGCGGGCGCATTGGCGATGACGGATGTCTCCGACGGACTTCTAGCTGACCTCGGACATATGGCTACCGCGTCGGGCGTGGTGATCCGCATTGACTCGCACGCACTGCGGCCTGATGTGGATGCCGTCGCCGCCGCGGCCCGGGCATGCGGTGCCGACCCGTGGGAATTTGTGCTGGGCGGTGGTGAAGACCATGCTCTGGTCGGCTGTTTCGACGGCATTGTGCCGGCGGGCTGGAGGGTGATAGGCCATGCCGGGGAAGGCAGACCTGAAGTCCTCGTGGACGGGAGTCCGTGGACTGGTTCCGCGGGCTGGCAATCGTTCGGCTAGGTTGACGTCCGTGACAGCCCGCCCGCTGACCGAACTGATCGACGAGGGTTGGGCGCTCGCCCTGGAGCCGGTCAGTGGCCAAGTCGGCGCGATGGGGGAATTTCTCCGTAGCGAGATCGCGGCAGGCCGCAGGTACCTCCCCGCCGGGGCGAACGTCCTGCGCGCATTCACCTTCCCGTTCGAGGCCGTGCGAGTGCTGATCGTTGGTCAGGACCCGTATCCGACCCCCGGGCATGCGGTGGGGCTCAGCTTTTCCGTTGCGCCCGATGTGTCGCCCGTGCCACGCAGTTTAGCGAACATCTTCACGGAGTATCGGGCCGATCTGGGCTATCCGATCCCCACCACGGGGGACCTTTCACCCTGGTCGGAACAGGGCGTCATGTTGCTCAACAGAGTGCTCACCGTCAGCCCGGGCAGCCCGGCTTCGCATCGGGGAAAGGGCTGGGAGGCTGTGACAGAATGCGCCATTCGGGCGCTGGTGGCACGTGACAAGCCGATGGTGGCAATCCTGTGGGGCCGTGACGCATCCACGCTGAAGCCGATGCTGAGCACCGGAACCCGGTGCGCGGTGATCGAGTCGCCCCATCCGTCGCCGTTATCGGCGTCGCGGGGCTTTTTCGGTTCGCGCCCGTTCAGCAGGTCAAACGAACTGCTTCACCAACTCGGCGCGGATCCGATCGATTGGCGGCTGCCTTAGCCGCGGCTGACCTTGCCGGCCTTGATGCACGAGGTGCAGGCGTTGACGCGCTGCTTGTTGCCACCGGGGCGGGTGACAGCGTGAACGGTTTGGATATTCGGATTCCAGCGTCGGTTGGTCCGGCGATGGGAGTGTGACACCGATTTTCCGAAACCGGGACCTTTCCCGCAGACGTCGCAGACGGCAGCCATCTCGGAACTCCTTGGATCGAATAGGTTTCTTACGGGGCCAACAACCGTGTCACGGGTGACCCGACAACCTCACCAGGATAGCGCTGGGATGATCCGAACACCAAAATGGCCCTGCCGCCGCCGTTGGCAGGGCTTTGACCTGCGTCTGAACGCGAGCGGTCATACTCACTGGTTAGTCTGGGGCGCGATCGCGAGGAGGTTCCGATGCCCGACCGGCGGCTGGATGCGTCGGCCTTGCTGGACTGGGCCACAACCGCTGTCGGTGACCTCATGGTCCATACCGACGAGATCAATCGGCTCAATGTCTTTCCCGTCGCTGATTCCGATACCGGCACCAACATGTTGTTCACCATGCGCTCGGCATTGGCGCGAGCGAATTCGTCGTCCGAATCGGGTGATGTCAGCCGGATAGCGGTAGCACTGTCCGACGGCGCTCTCGACGGAGCGCGCGGCAATTCTGGAATCATCCTGGCCCAGATTCTGCGTGCTGTCGCCGAGGTGGCGACAGCGGCGGCTGCGAAAGCCGGCGGTGTCCTGAGCCAGATCGGCCCTGAATTGCTGGCTGACGCTCTGAACCATTCAGTCACGCTGGTGGTCGAGGCGATGGGTGGCGACATTGTTGCCGGGACCATCGTCTCCGTCCTTCAGGCCGCGGCGGCCGCCGCCGACGGGGCAGGCGGTGGCACAGAGTTGGTCGAGGTCGTCACGGCAGTGGGCTCTGCCGCGGCCGATGCACTGGACAGGACACCGGAACAGCTGGACGTGCTAGCCAAGGCGGGTGTTGTCGACGCCGGCGGCCGGGGGCTCCTGGTCCTGCTCGACTCACTGATCGTCACCGTCGGCGGACAGCGGCCGCCGCGCCGCAAATACGAACCTGCCTGTCGCACGGCATTGCCGGACACCGCCCCACCCCAGTTCGAGGTCATGTACCTGCTCGCGGAATGCGCATCGTCGGCGTCGGCACGATTGCGCACACAGCTGGAGAGGCTCGGAGACTCGGTTGTGATCGCGTCGTCAGGCGCCCAACTCTCAGTCCATGTTCATACCGATGACGCCGGGGGTGCCATCGAGGCCGGTCTTGCACAGGGGCAGGTGAGCAGGATCCAGGTTTCGGTTCTGAGCGCGGGTCCGGCCCGGACTTCGCCGGGAAGCTGGGGACACCAACGGGCCGTCCTGGCCGTCGTCGACGGTGACGGGGCCGCCCGGCTGTTCGGCCAGGAGGGCGCGAACGTCATCAGCCCCGGTCCTGAATCGCCCGGATCGGCCGGCGGTGTGAGCGCGCGTCAACTGTTGCGTGCGCTGGTCGATGTCGATGCCGCTCAGGTGTTGGTGCTGCCGAACGGCTATGTGGCGGCCGAGGAACTTGTTGCCACGTGTACGGCCGGAATCGGCTGGGGAATAGAGGTGGTCCCGCTGCCCGCGGGCTCGATGATTCAGGGACTCGCCGCCCTCGCCGTGCACGACCCGGACAGCGAGGCTGTCGATGACGCGTACACGATGGCCCGGGCTGCGGGAGCCGCCAGGTTCGGATCCGTGCGCGTCGCCACCGAGAAGGCATTGACGTGGGCGGGCACGTGCGAGCCCGGTGACGGTCTCGGCATCGCCGGCGACGAAGTCCTGATCGTCGACCGCGATGTTGCCGCGGCAGGGGCGGCATTGATCGATCTGTTTCTGAGCGCGGGGGGAGAATTGGTGACAGTCCTAGTGGGTGAGTGCGCCGATCCTCATGTTGCCGACCAACTTGCCGATCATGTCCGTCGAACACATTTCGGTGTGGAGTTCGCCGGTTACCTGACGGGGCAGCGCGGCGACGCGCTGCTGATCGGGGTCGAGTAACAGTGGTCGGATTGGGTGATCGCCTCGACTCGGTCGTCGGCGGCAAGGCTGCGCAGTCCCTCGAAGAAGCCTTCGGTATCAGGACGGTCAACGACCTTTTGCGGCACTATCCTCGGCGGTACTCCAACGGCATGACAGTCCTTGGCGACGACGGAAATCCGCCCGAGGCGGGCGAACACGTCACCTTCGTCGGGCAGATCGCCAAGGCGGAGAAGCGCTTCACGAATCGGCAGCCTCGCCGCGAATACCTGGTCGTGACACTGCTGAAGCAGTCGCGGCGCATGCCCACGATTACGGCGACGTTCTTCAACGCCAAGTATCTGAAGAACGAGCTGGTCGAGGGTACGAAGCTCATGCTGTCCGGCGAGGTCGACTATTTCCGCGGCACGATGCAACTGACTCATCCGGCATTCCTGGTACTCGATTCCCCCTCGGGCCGCAGCATCGGAAGCAAGTCACTGAAAACGATTGCCGCAACCTCACGCGCCGAAAACGGTGAATTGTCGATGGCGGCGTTCGAGCGTGACTTCTTCCCGATTTATCCAGCCAACGCCAAGGTGCAGAGCTGGGATATCTATGCCTGCATCAAACAGGTACTCGCCGTGCTGGACCCGGTGGGCGATCTGATTCCCGAATCGGTTCTGCGGCGGCACGACCTGGTCTCGGAAGACACGGCGCTACGTGACATCCACACTGCCGACAACGCCGTTCAGCGCGAACGTGCAAGGGAGCGACTGACATTCGACGAGGCGGCGGGGTTGCAGTGGGCGCTGGTTCAGCGGCGTCATGGCGAAGTCTCGGAGTCCGGACCGCCTGCCCCCAGGCGCAATGATGGACTCGTCCAGGCCATGATGTCGAGATTGCCCTTCGAACTCACCGCCGGACAGCGCGAAGTGCTCGGCGTCATCTCCGGCGAACTTGCCTCGACAAAGCCGATGAACCGGCTGCTACAGGGTGAGGTGGGCTCGGGCAAGACGATCGTCTCGGTCCTGGCGATGCTGCAGATGATCGACGCCGGCTATCAGTGCGCATTGCTGGCGCCGACGGAAGTGCTTGCAGCCCAGCACGCCCAGTCCATTGCCGCGATCCTCGGACCGTTCGGGATGGCCGGGCAACTCGGCGGCGAGGAAGGCGCGACACGGGTCGCCCTGCTGACGGGTTCGATGTCCGCGGCGCAGAAGCGAAAGGTGCGCGACGAGACGGCGACGGGCGAAGCGGGAATAGTCATCGGAACTCACGCGCTGTTGCAGGACGCGGTCGAGTTTCATCGCCTCGGCATGGTGGTTGTGGACGAACAACACCGATTCGGGGTAGATCAGCGGGATCGACTGCGTGCCAAGGCATCTGACGGTGTCCACCCGCATCTCCTGGTTATGACGGCGACGCCGATACCTCGAACCGTCGCATTGACCGTCTTCGGTGACCTGGAGACTTCGACGCTGCGTGAACTTCCCCGCGGTCGTCAGCCGATCACGACGAATGCGATATTCGTCAACGACAAGCCCCAATGGCTTACCCGCGCCTGGCAGCGCATCGCCGAAGAGGTGGCGGCCGGCCGGCAGGCCTATGTCGTAGCTGCGCGAATCGACGGGAACGACGACAAGAGCGGTAGTGAGAGTCGAGACGCCGGTCCTCCTGCCACACCAGTCGGTGAGCTCTACGAACGGCTGCGCACCGGGCCTCTGGCGGGGTTGCGGCTCGGCCTGATGCACGGGCGGCTGACTCCTGACGAGAAGGACGCTGTCATGTCGGCGTTCCGCGCGGGTGAGGTGGATGTGCTGGTGTCGACCACGGTGATCGAAGTCGGCGTCGACGTACCCAATGCGACGGTGATGGTGGTGATGGACGCCGACCGATTCGGCATCAGTCAACTGCACCAGCTTCGCGGTCGCATCGGACGAGGCGAACACCCGAGTTTGTGCCTGTTGGCTACCAAGCATTCCGAAGGTTCAAAGGTGGCAGATCGGCTCAAAGCCGTTGCGGGAACTCTGGACGGATTTGCCCTGGCCGACCTCGACCTTGCCGAGCGGCGGGAGGGAGATGTGCTGGGCCACAGCCAGTCCGGAAGGCCGATCACACTGCAATTCCTCTCGCTGGCAGAGCATCTCGACGTCATCCTTGCGGCCCGCGAGATGTGTATCGAACTGTACGAAGTCGACCCGGCTCATCGCGGAATGGCACTTCTGGCTGGGCAATTCACCTCGACCGACCGCATCGAATTCCTGGACAAGGCATGAGCCGCGCCCGGCTGCTGTGGGTGACTGCGGTCGCCGCGCTTACGGTCATCGTTGCGGTGCAACTGGCATCGAGGCCCGATGACGTCCCTGCCACCGCTCGCGCCGACGTGCCGACAGTGCAGCCCGGAGTCGATGTCCTGCAGGGAGTCGGCGTTGTCCCGCAACGGATCCGGAGCAATGACTACCGGAGGGCCGCATTCGGGTCGGCGTGGGATGACGACAATGATGCGCCCGGCGGTCACAACGGCTGCGACACTCGCAACGACATCCTGAACCGCGATCTGGTCGACAAGACCTATGTGGCGATCAAGCGTTGTCCGGACGCAGTGGAGAGCGGCACACTTCGCGATCCGTACACCAACGCCACGATCGCCTTCATCAGAGGCAATCAGGTGGGTGCATCGGTTCAGATCGACCACATCGTTCCACTGGCCTATGCGTGGGACATGGGCGCGAAAAACTGGACCGACGTCATGCGCACCCGGTTTGCCAACGACCCGGCCAACTTGCTGGCCGTTTCAGGGCAGGCCAACCAGGAGAAGAGTGATCAAGGGCCGGTTGCGTGGATGCCGCCGAACCGCGGATTCTGGTGCCAGTATGCGATGCAGTTCATCGCTGTCGCGCGCGGTTACGGATTGCCGATAGACGAAGGGTCGGCTGACGAACTACGGCAGGCCGCCTCGACATGCCCGGTGGGCTGATGGGCGTCAGGAACCGAGGGCGGTGATGGATTCCACCTCGGCGGGAGTTAGTTCGAAGTCGAACACATCCGCGTTCTCCGCCAACTGCGCGGGATCCGATCCACGGGTGATGACTGCGTTGCCCAGCTGAAGGTTCCACCGGATCAACACCTGCGCGGGGGACTTGCCGTGCGCAGCCGCCACGGCGACCACCGTGGGGTCTTCCAGCAGTGCCCCGTCCGCGAGGGGACTGTAAGCCTGAGTGGTAATGGATTTAGCGGCGTGAACGGCGCGCATGTCGGCTTGGTTGAGCTTGGGATGCAGTTCGAGCTGATGCACCGTCGGGACCGTGTAGGTCAGGTCGACAAGGTCGGAGAGCTGCTCGGAGTTGAAGTTGCTGACGCCGATCGACTTGGTCTGCCCGACTTCCTTGGCCTTCATCAGGCCGCCCCAGGCGTCGATGTACTTGCCGTTCTGCTCGGCGGGCCAGTCGACCAGGTAGAGGTCGACGTAGTCCAGTCCAAACCGTGCCAGGCTGGCCTTGCAGGTGTCTTGTGACGACTGAAAGCCCTGGTCCTCGGTCGCGAGTTTGGTCGAGATGAACAGCTCTTCGCGGGGGACACCCGATGCGGCGATCGCGCGGCCGATGGCCTCTTCGACACCGGCTGCCGTCGATGCGTCGATCAACCGGTAGCCGGCTGCCAACGCGCTCGCCACCGCTTGTTCCGCCGCTTCCGGGGACAGCTCCGCGACGCTGATGCCCAACACGGGCATGGTCTTGTCGTCGCTGAGTGTGACGGTGGGAATTGGCGTCATGTCACCTACCTGCTGAAGTGGATGGTCGCGGATGACGATAGTACGCGTGGGCAGGAATCGGTACGCTGCGCCAGTGTCGAGCTGGAGAAAACCGGCGTGGAGCAACCGCGCAAAGAATCGTGCCGTGATCGTGGCGAGTCAGGCCGCGTTGAAAGTCGTCTCTCGGTTGTCCGAGCGCACGATGCGGCTGGCGGCCGGCGGACGGTCTCTGACCGTGGAAGGCAACACCCTGGATCCGATGCTCCAGCTGCTGCGAATCGGACAGCGCACGATGGGCCTCCAAGGGCTGGTGGACGGTGACGTGGACCAAGCCCGTACCTATGTCCGGTCCACCGCGCGAGTGATGGCCGGCGCCGACATCGGCGTCGAAGTCGAGAACCTGACGATTCCGGGTCCCGCGGGTCCGATTCCCGCCCGCCACTATCGTCCTGCGGACAGTGAGGGCGCCCCGCTGCTGGTGTATATCCATGGCGGTGGTTTTGTGATCGCCGACCTCGATGTGTACGACGGTGTCTGTCGATTGATCGCCCGCGATGCCGGTGTCCACGTGTTGTCGGTCGATTATCGGCTGGCGCCCGAGCACACGGCCCCGGCGGCGCTCGACGATTCCTACGCGGCGTACCGATGGGCGGTAGTGCACGCCGCTGACCTGGGAGCCGACCCGAATCGGGTGGCGGTCGGCGGTGACAGCGCCGGCGGAAATCTAGCGGCAGGCGTGTGCTTGCGCGCGCGGGACGACAATGCGCTGGCGCCCTTTCTGCAACTGCTGATCTATCCGATGGTCGATGCGACCGGATCAACGCGATCCGAGAAGCTTTTCGGCTCGGGGTTCTTTCTCACCGAACGCGACATCACCTGGTTCGTCGACAACTACCTCGGCGGTTCGGGCCTGGAGCCGACGGACCCGCGGGTGTCGCCGCGATTCGCCGAAGACCTCTCAGGCCTACCGCTTGCGCTGGTCGTGACGGCGGGATTCGACCCATTACGCGACCAGGGGGACGACTACGCCAAGGCTCTTCGCGACGCCGGCGTCCCCGTCGATCACCGCAGTTTCGGCTCGATGACCCATATGTTCGTCAACTACGCCCTTCTCGGCGGCGGATGTGCGCGGGCGATGGCGGAGGTCAATTCCGCTTTGCGGGCACATCTGGTGCACGGTTAGCGGAACCGCATGAGACCGCCGGTACTGTAGAAGCGCTAATACCGAGTCTCCGACACAGCTGAGGACAAGTCGACCTGTGGCTAGTAACAAGAAAAGCACCCCGCGCTACGACCTGAAGGCACAGGACCGGAGGCGCAATATTGCGGTCCAGCTGGGGCTGACTGCCATTGTTGTGATCTTTGCCGTAGGGCTGGTCCTCTACATCGTCATGGGGCACCAGAAGAAGATGGCGTCGGAAACACCGCAAGCCGTGCGGATCACCTCCAGTGCGCTGATCAAGAAGGACGGCACTGACGAGCCCAAAGCCGTGCTGTCGCTGTACGAAGACTTCCAGTGCCCCCACTGCCGCGAATTCGAGAAGACGTTCGGACCCGTCATCGCCAAGATGGTCGAGACCGGCGCGGTGGCCACCGACTACTACATGGTCGCGATCCTGAACAACGCGTCAACCAACAAATACTCGACCCGTGCCGCCAACGCCGCCTACTGCGTCGCCGATGAGAACAAGGACGCATTTGTCCGTTTCCACTCGGCGTTGTTCGCTCAGCAGCCGGAAGAGGGTTCGGGCGTTGCCCCCGACAACAATTCGCTGATCGAAACGGCACGCCAAGCCGGTGTAGTCGGAGGAGTTCCGGCCTGCATCAACAGCGGGAAGAACGACAAGATGGTCGAAGGGCTGGCGTCCGCCTCGAAGATCACTGCGACGCCGACGATTCGGCTCAACGGTCAGGACATCAGCCCGGCCACGCCTGAGGAACTGATGGCCAAGGTGAAGGCAGTCGTCGGAAACGTGCCCGGTTTGCAGCTAACCCCGACACCGCCCGCGCCCGCTCCCGCGCCCGCTCCCGCTCCGGCGCCGTGAGCGTGACCGCACGTGGCGGTGTGCCGGTACGGACACCCAGTGCGGTATGGGTCTTGATCGCGGGGATCGTCGGCCTCACGGCTTCGGCGACCCTGACGATCGAGAAGATCAGCATGCTGAAAAACCCGGCTTATCGTCCGTCGTGCAGCATCAACCCGGTGCTGTCATGCGGGTCGGTGATGGTCACTCCGCAGGCATCCGTATTCGGCTTCCCGAACCCGCTGATCGGTATTGCCGCGTTCGCTGTGGTGGTGGTGACCGGCACGCTGGCGGTAGCCAAGGTGGAACTCCCGCGCTGGTACTGGATCGGTTTGACGGTCGGTACCGGTCTGGGTTCCGTGCTTGTCCACTGGTTGATCTTTCAGTCGCTCTACAAGATCGGCGCGCTCTGCCCGTATTGCATGGTGGTGTGGTCGGTGACGATTCCGCTGTTCGTCGTTTCATCCACGATCGCGCTTCGATCGCTAGCGCCCAACCCGATAGCGAGGGCGCTGTACACCTGGCGATGGTCGATCGTCGCGCTGTGGTTCACCGCGGTCGTGCTGATGATCTTGGTGCGGTTCTGGAATTACTGGTCGACCCTCATTTAGTAGGGTTCGCGTGTGATCTCCAAGGTTCTGGTCGCCAACCGCGGTGAGATCGCGGTACGCGCATTTCGTGCCGCCTATGAAATGGGCATCGGCACAGTTGCGGTCTATCCCTATGAGGATCGCAATTCACTACATCGGCTGAAAGCCGATGAGTCGTATCAGATTGGTGATATCGGGCATCCCGTCCGCGCGTACCTTTCGGTGGGCGAGATCGTGTCAACCGCGCGGGCGTGCGGGGCGGACGCGGTGTACCCGGGATACGGATTTCTTTCAGAAAATCCGGAGCTGGCGGCATCGTGTGCGGCGGCGGGCATCACTTTCGTGGGGCCCAGCGCCGACGTTCTCGAATTGACCGGCAACAAGTCGCGCGCAATTGCCGCCGCGCGGGAAGCCGGACTGCCGGTGTTGTCGTCATCGGAGCCCTCCTCTTCTGTGCCGGAACTGGTGGCCGCCGCCGAAACCATGGAATTCCCGTTGTTCGTCAAGGCCGTCGCCGGTGGGGGCGGACGCGGCATGCGACGGGTCACCGATTCCGCTGCGTTGCCAGAGGCGATCGAAGCTGCCAGCCGGGAGGCGGAGTCCGCGTTCGGCGATCCCACAGTGTTCCTGGAACAGGCGGTGGTCAACCCACGCCACATCGAGGTTCAGATCCTGGCAGACACAAGCGGCGAGGTCATCCATCTGTATGAGCGTGACTGCAGTGTTCAGCGCCGGCATCAGAAGGTGATCGAGTTGGCGCCGGCGCCGAATCTGGACCCCGCTCTGCGGCAACGCATCTGTTCGGATGCTGTCGCGTTCGCCAGGCACATCGGCTACAGCTGCGCGGGCACCGTCGAATTCCTGCTTGACGAACATGGTCGGTACGTGTTCATCGAGATGAACCCGCGAATTCAGGTGGAGCACACAGTAACCGAGGAAATCACCGACGTCGACCTGGTCTCGGCTCAGCTGCGCATCGCATCGGGGGAGACCCTGGCGCAACTTGGTCTGACGCAGGACGCAGTCAAACCGCGCGGCGCCGCCCTGCAGTGCCGGATCACCACGGAAGACCCCGCCAATGGGTTCCGGCCCGATACGGGCCGGATCAGTACGTACCGTTCCCCGGGCGGGGCCGGGATCCGACTGGACGGTGGCGCGCATCTCGGGGCCGAGATAGGCGCGCATTTCGACTCGATGCTGGTGAAGCTGACGTGCCGGGGACGGGATTTTTCGACGGCTGTTGCGCGGGCCCGCCGTGCCGTCGCCGAATTCCGCATCCGGGGAGTTGCGACCAATATTCCCTTCCTGCAAGCGGTTCTGGACGACCCGGACTTCCAGGCCGGTCGCGTCACCACGTCGTTCATCGATGAGCGCCCAGAGCTCCTGACGGCTCGTTCATCGGCCGATCGCGGCACCAAGATCCTGAACTATCTGGCCGACGTGACGGTAAATCAGCCACACGGCCCGCGGCCGTCCGCGGTCTACCCCCGCGACAAGCTGCCACAGATCGACCTCTCCGTGCCGCCGCCGGCCGGTTCCAAGCAGAGACTGGAATCCCTTGGGCCCGAAGGATTTGCGCGATGGCTGCGAGATTCGCCGGCCGTGGGCGTCACTGATACGACATTTCGCGATGCGCACCAATCGCTGCTGGCCACCAGGGTCCGCTCGACCGGCCTGCTCGAAATCGCCCCGTACATCGCGAGGCTGACGCCCCAGCTGTTGTCCATGGAGTGCTGGGGTGGTGCGACCTACGATGTCGCACTGCGCTTCCTGAAGGAAGACCCGTGGGAGCGGCTGGCCGCACTGCGTGAAGTGCTGCCGAACATCTGCCTACAGATGCTGCTGCGCGGCCGAAACACCGTTGGCTACACGCCGTATCCGGAACTCGTCACCTCGGCCTTCGTGGCTGAGGCAACGGCCACGGGTGTTGACATCTTCCGTATCTTCGATGCGCTCAACCACGTCGAATCGATGCGGCCCGCGATCGATGCCGTGCGCGAAACCGGTACTGCGATAGCAGAAGTCGCGATGTGCTACACGGGTGACCTGTCGGATCCGGCGGAATCGCTCTACACGCTGGACTACTACCTGCGGATGGCTGAACAGATCGTTGAAGCCGGCGCGCACATCATCGCCATCAAAGACATGGCAGGGCTGTTGCGAGTGCCGGCCGCGCAGCGGTTGGTGGCGGCACTGCGAAGCCGGTTCGATCTGCCCGTTCACATCCACACCCATGACACGCCGGGTGGGCAACTCGCGACCTATGTGGCGGCGTGGCACGCGGGCGCCGACGCGGTTGACGGTGCTGCATCGCCACTTGCGGGAACCACGAGTCAGCCCGCTCTGAGTTCGATTGTGGCCGCCGCCGCCCACACCGAATATGACACCGGCTTGTCGTTAGCGGCGGTGTGCGACCTGGAGCCGTACTGGGAGGCTCTGCGAAAGGTGTACGCCCCCTTCGAGTCCGGATTGCCGGCTCCGACCGGGCGGGTGTACACCCATGAAATTCCGGGCGGGCAGTTGTCGAACCTCCGGCAGCAGGCGATCGCGCTCGGCTTCGGCGACCGGTTCGAGGAGATCGAAGCCAATTACGCTGCGGCCGATCGCGTTCTCGGGCGGCTGGTGAAGGTCACCCCGTCATCGAAGGTGGTGGGCGATCTGGCACTCGCATTGGTTGGAGCCGGTGTCAGCGCCGACGAGTTCGCCGCCAATCCGTCGCGCTACGACATCCCCGATTCGGTGATCGGTTTCCTGAGAGGCGAATTGGGTGACCCGCCGGGAGGGTGGCCCGAGCCGCTGCGGACCAAGGCACTGGACGGGCGCGCGCCGGCCAAACCTGAAGCGGAGCTCACCACCGCGGAGGAGACCGATCTGCGGGAGCCCGGGCCGGTCCGGCGGGCCACCTTGAATCGTCTGCTGTTCCCCGGTCCGACAAGGGAATTCGATGCGCACCGGGAACAGTTCGGCGACACCTCCCGACTGACGGCCAATCAATTCTTCTATGGCCTGCGGCATGGTGAAGAGCATCGAGTGCAGTTGGAGCGCGGTGTTCAACTACTGATCGGCCTCGAAGCGATCTCTGAACCCGACGAGCGTGGCATGCGGTCGGTGATGTGCATCATGAACGGTCAGCTTCGCCCCGTCGTCGTGCGAGATCGCAGCATCGCTGACGCGGTGCCGACGGCGGAGAAGGCTGATCGTGGCAACCACGATCATGTGGCAGCCCCCTTCGACGGCGTGGTGACGGTCGCCGTGGCGGTCGGCGACGAGGTCGCCGCCGGACAGACTGTCGCGACGATCGAGGCGATGAAGATGGAGGCTGCGATCACCGCTCCCAAGGGCGGCGTCGTCAACCGAATCGCGGTCGCGACCACAGCCCAGGTCGAAGGCGGTGACTTGCTGGTGGTGATCAGCTGACTCGGATCGTCGGCGGCGCGGCCGGCGGCCGGCGGATCCGGGTGCCGGCGAAGGGCACTCGACCTACCACGGATCGCACTCGTGAAGCGCTGTTCAATCTGCTCGCGGCCCGTCGAGACTTCGATGAGCTGCGGGTCCTGGACCTCTACGCGGGCTCGGGAGCACTCGGCCTCGAAGCGCTTTCGCGTGGGGCGGAATCCGTGTTGTTCGTGGAGAACAATGCACAGGCGTTGAAGGTCCTCGCCGACAACATCGAAACCGTCGGTTTGACGGGGGCCACTGTCTGTCGGGGAACAGTGACGTCGGTGCTTTCCGGTGGTGTCGATCGGCCGATGGATCTGGTGCTGGCGGATCCGCCCTACGATGTCGCAGCCGAAACCGTTCAGGAAATGCTTGCGCTGCTAGGGGCAGGAGGTTGGGTTGCCGACGGCTGCGTGATTGTCGTCGAACGTTCGGTGTCCTCGCCGCTCCTTGCCTGGCCGGCGGGCTGGGTTGCCTGGCCGGTGCGTCGATACGGCGACACTCGACTGGAACTTGCCGAAGTCGGCTCCTGCTAGCGTCCACTTCATGAGTGGCGCTGTCTGTCCGGGGTCGTTCGATCCGGTGACCCTTGGACATCTGGACATTTTTGAGCGCGCTGCAGCCCAATTCGATGAGGTGATCGTCGCGATCCTCGTCAATCCGAACAAGTCCGGCATGTTCGGGATCGATGAACGGATCGAAATGATCCGAGAGGCGACCACGCACCTGCCGAACCTGAGTGTGGAATCGGGCGAAGGACTTGTCGTTGATTTCGTCCGGGCGCGGGGGATGACCGCAATCGTCAAAGGTCTGCGTACCGGCACCGATTTCGAGTACGAGCTTCAGATGGCGCAGATGAACAAACATGTTGCCGGAGTCGACACATTCTTCGTCGCGACGACTCCGCGCTACTCCTTCGTGTCCTCGTCGCTGGCGAAGGAGGTCGCCACTTTCGGTGGCGATGTCTCTGAATTGCTGCCCGAATCCGTCAACTGGAGGCTCCGGCAGAAGTTACATGCCAAAGGCTGATTTCCGACACACCGGTTCGCCACCGCAGTCACAGGCGTAACACCAGGCACACTGGTCACCAACCACTACGCAGGAGGGTTGGGCCGTGTACCGAGTTTTCGAAGCCCTTGATGAGCTGAGCGCGATTGTCGAAGAAGCCCGCGGTGTGCCGATGACCGCCGGCTGCGTAGTTCCCCGCGGCGATGTCCTCGAACTCGTCGACGACATCAAGGATGCGATCCCCGGCGAACTCGACGACGCACAGGATGTGCTCGACTCGCGCGACTCGATTCTGCGTGAGGCGAAGGAGCACGCCGATTCCATGGTCAGCACCGCCACCATGGAGGCGGAATCGTTGACCAGCCATTCCCGTGCGGAGGCGGATCGACTGCTTGCCGATGCCAAGTCGCAGGCCGACCGGATGGTTGCCGAGGCGCGTCAGCACAGCGAGCGGATGGTTGCCGAAGCCCGCGAGGAAGTATCTCGCCTGGCGAACGCCGCAAAACGTGACTACGAGGCCGCCACCAGTCGGGCGAAGGCCGAAGCCGATCGTCTGGTCGAGACCGGCAACATCTCCTACGAGAAGGCCGTCCAGGAAGGCATCAAGGAGCAGGCGCGGTTGATCTCGCAGACCGAGGTGGTGCAGGCCGCGAACGCTGAATCCACGCGGCTCATCGATACCGCGCACGCCGAGGCGGACCGCCTGCGCGGCGAATGCGACATCTACGTCGACAACAAACTGGCGCAGTTCGAGGAATATCTCAACGGCACGCTGCGCTCGGTGAGCCGTGGCCGCCATCAGTTGCGGACCGCCGCCGGAACCCACGACTACGTCCAACACTGAGCCACAACCGGCAGTCCGAGATCAGTCATTGGGGCGCGCCGTAGGATCGCAACATGCGTTCGCCACTGGTGCTTGATGTTTCACGGCTGGGGCGCCGTCCCGGCGTAATGATGCCGGTACACCAGAGCGTCCCGAGTCCGTCGCGAATCGGGTTGGACCTCATGGCGATTGACGTCGGAACCGAACTGACTCTGGATCTCCGGTTGGAATCGGTGTCCGAAGGTGTTCTGGTGACCGGCACGGTCAGCGCACCGACTCACGGTCAATGCTCGCGGTGCCTTGAGCCGATCACCGGCGAGATCGAGATCTACCTGACCGAACTGTTCGCGTTCCCGGGCAGTGCCACGGAGTCCAGCACCGAAGCCGACGAAGTCGGGCATGTCGTAGACCAGACCATCGACCTCGAACAGCCGATTGTGGACGCCGTCGGACTCGCGCTTCCCTTCGCGCCGGTTTGCTCGGAGGACTGTCCGGGACTGTGCACGCAGTGCGGTGTTGTGCTTGCCAACGCGGCGCCCGGCCACGGTCACGATGTGATCGATCCCAGATGGGCCAAGCTTTCCGGAATGATCCCCGACGCAACGCTTCCCGCCGCGACGTTCTCCGATAAGGAGCCTCCCACGTCGTGACTTCGCCGCGCCAGAAAGTGTTGGACGCCTTGGGCGTTGACCTGCCGGATGAATTACTTACGTTGGCGTTGACCCATCGGAGTTACGCCTACGAGAACGGTGGACTGCCCACCAACGAGCGGCTGGAATTTCTCGGTGACGCCGTGCTCGGCTTGACCATTACCGACGAACTGTTTCATCGCCATCCCGACCGCCCCGAAGGCGATCTGGCCAAATTGCGCGCCAGCATCGTCAACACGCAGGCGCTCGCGGACGTCGGCCGCGGGCTGACCGACGACGGACTGGGCGCCTATCTGCTGCTGGGGCGCGGTGAAATCACCACCGGAGGTGCCGACAAGTCGAGCATCCTGGCTGACGGCGTCGAATCGCTGTTGGGTGCGGTGTATCTGCAGCACGGAGTCGAGGTCGCTCGGTCGGTCATCCTGAAACTGTTCGGAGACCTGTTGGACACCGCGCCCACACTCGGAGCCGGGCTGGACTGGAAGACGAGCCTTCAGGAGCTCACCGCGTCGCGCAATCTCGGCTCGCCGTCCTACCTCATCACCTCCACCGGTCCCGACCACGATAAAGAGTTCACGGCCGTCGTCGTCGTCATGGACACCGAATACGGCTCAGGAATCGGCCGCTCCAAGAAGGAAGCCGAGCAGCGGGCGGCCGCAGCCGCATGGAACGCCTTGGATGCCTGAACTTCCCGAGGTCGAGGTGGTACGGCGCGGACTGCAGGCTCACGTTGAAGGCCGATCGATCACAGCGGTGGAGATCCTGCACCCGCGAGCGGTCCGCCGACATGAGGCGGGTGCCTTCGACCTGGCCGCGCGATTGACCGGGGCGCGGATCACCGGAACCGGCCGACGGGGGAAGTACCTGTGGCTGGAACTGGACGACGGCGATGCGGCCCTGGTGGTGCATCTCGGGAT
>Ga0075163_10001699_pt1 | contig 29665 bp, 29 predicted proteins | sample JI1023141ADNA_FD_71478 | JGI IMG/M metagenome (GOLD analysis project Ga0075163, IMG submission 71478) | Wastewater effluent complex algal communities from Wisconsin, to seasonally profile nutrient transformation and Carbon sequestration -... | ecosystem: Engineered > WWTP > Effluent > Algae...
CCGCAATGTCAATTCCGCCAAATGACGGCCGATCTTCGCGACCGTCAAGGACCCGGTCGGACAACATGATCATTCCGGCACACGAGCCGTAGACGGGTATCCCGTCCGAAACCAACGTGCGAATTGGGTCGAACAGACCACTTCGTTGAGCAAGTAGCGAAATTGTTGTCGATTCTCCGCCGGGAATGAGGAGCCCTTCGAGATCGTCAAGATCGGATTCTTCTCGCACCCGAATGACTGTGGCGCCAACATCCGCCATCGCCGCCTCGTGCTCGCGAAACCCACCCTGAAGGGCTAGAACACCAACGCGAGGTGCGCGCTTACCTACCAACCGCGCTCGGCCAATCGGTGCGGCTGCGGGATCGACTCAACATTTATCCCGACCATCGCTGGACCCAGATTGCGCGACACCTTGGCGATCACATCTGGGTTGTCGAAGTTCTGTGTTGCGGCAACGATTGCTTCCGCACGATCAGCGGCGCGCTTGAGCTTCTTAGCCTTTGAATCGTGCTCATCACCGGACTTGAAGATGCCCGAACCAACGAAGACGCCTTCTGCCCCGAGCTGCATCATCATCGCCGCGTCTGCGGGAGTAGCAATACCGCCAGCGGTGAAAAGCACGACGGGAAGTTTCCCAACCTCGGCGACCTCAACGACGAGGTCGTAAGGGGCCTGCAACTCCTTGGCGGCTACGTAGAGTTCATCCTTCGGTAGCGAAGTGAGCCACCGGATCTGATCGCGCATCTTGCGCATGTGTGTTGTCGCGTTTGATACGTCGCCAGTCCCGGCTTCGCCCTTTGACCGAATCATCGCTGCGCCTTCAGAAATGCGCCGTAATGCCTCTCCAAGGTTCGTGGCACCACACACGAAGGGAACCGTGAATGCCCACTTGTCAATGTGATTGGCGTTGTCGGCGGGAGTCAGGACCTCAGACTCGTCGATGTAGTCAACGCCTAGAGCCTGCAGCACCTGCGCCTCGACGAAGTGCCCAATGCGAGCCTTCGCCATGACCGGAATACTCACCGCGGCTTCAATACCTTCGATCATTTCCGGGTCGCTCATACGCGCGACGCCGCCCTCGGCACGAATGTCAGCAGGAACACGCTCGAGGGCCATGACCGCAACAGCACCAGCATCTTCGGCGATTTTGGCCTGCACCGGATCGACGACGTCCATGATGACGCCACCCTTGAGTTGTTCGGCCATACCGCGCTTTACCCGGTCGGTGCCGACAGAGCGCGCTTGCGTAGAGGACTTTTTCGAAGGCATGGGCCAATGGTAGGCGTAGCCACCAAGCGGCCGACCACGAGTCGCCGCCTTTCCCCGTTGCAATGGGCTGTTCCGGCTATCGCCCTTCGAAACCTTCGGGCACCTCGTCGTCCATCTCGACCGTCTGAGGCCATGGAGTGTGACCTGCGAGGCGGAACCACCTCACAAGGTGTTGCCTGCGCACGGCTCGGCACGCCCGGACGGCATCGTTGTAGAACCTGCGCGAAATCGATGCCCGATGCAGAGCCGCGCTTAGCTGGTTCCCGAGCTGGCGACCTTCGGGATCTTCAAAGAGCACGGCAACCTCGTCGCGGGTTCCGATTGTCGCCGCAAGCGCCTTCGTGAGGTCACTTTCAGGTTGGGCCCGATCAACTGGATCGCCCTCATTCTCCTGGGCACGAATTGCCGCATCTGCCAGAACGAGACTCGCCGCCGGATCCAGCTTGCCCGACATCGCGACTTCCAAGGCAATGGCGCTTCGCCGTAGGAGTTGCTCATTGAGTGACGCGTAGGCAGTGTCGACTCGATGGTGTAGCCGATCGAGACGCCCAGCGGTCGAGGCCAAGTACACCCCGAAGATGATCAAGACAATGACCACTCCGATGATGATCCACATCATCCGAACCGCCCAAAGACCTGTCCGCTGAAGTCCGCTTCGACCTTCACACCGGGTTGCAAAACAGCTTCGTAGACCCGCACGACGTCGCGAGCAACACTGGCCCAGTCAAATTCGCGGGACCGACGGAACCCTTCGATGCGAAGTGCCTCGCACCGCTCATCGCTAGTGAGCAGGACTTCGAGTTGGGCAGCAAGGTCAGCTGAGTCCTCATTGGCAAAGAGTGCGCCTGCCTGACCGTACTCAAGCACCTTCGCAAATGCTTCGATGTCGCTAGCGAGGACTGGGGTCCCGGCAGCCATTGATTCCAGCAACACGATGCCGAAGCTCTCGCCACCAGTGTTCGGAGCGATGTAGACGTCTGCGGACTTGAAGGCTCGCACTTTGTCGTCTTCGCTGATCAGGCCGAGGAATTCCACATGGTTGGCAATCTCGGGAGCTAGCGATGCACGAACACCGTCAATGTCTCCTGGGCCGGCAATCAACAGGCGGATATCACCAAATCTGTTCACGATCGACGGCATCGCCTCGAGGAGCACATGCAAACCCTTTCGGGGTTCGTCGATGCGCCCGAGAAACAGAATCGTCTTACCTGGCCGCGGGTATCCATCGAATGGATCCCCAACTTCAAACTGCTTGCAGGTCACACCATTGGGAATCAGCACAGCGTCTCCGCCGACGTTTTCCACGAGCGTCTGGCGCGCCTTCTCACTGACCGCAATTCGACCCGAGATCTTCTCCATTGCGGTCTGCAGTAGGTAGTAGAAAGCGGTCATCGCGCGCGACCGCTCAGACGACGAATGCCAGGTCGCCACCAGCGGTCCGTCGCACACCCAACAAGCAAGCACGGACAAACTCGGGCTCGCCGGTTCGTGAACGTGGACCACGTCAAAGTCCCCGTCGCGAACCCACCGACGAACCCGCGCGGCAGAAACCGGACCGAAGCTCAAGCGAGCGACAGATCCGTTGTATGGGACCGGGATCGGACGACCGGCCGACACCACAAAGGGCTCGAGATCCGATTCGTCCTCGCACGGAGTGAGCACGCTCACTTCGTGACCCTGGTCTTGCAACGCGTACGCGAGATCGCGAATGTGCTGCTTGACCCCACCCGGGGCCGACCAGTCGTAAGGACAAACGATTCCCACTCGCATCGGCTATTGCCGCCCAGCGTCGGGACGCCCCCCAGCAGCATCGGAGGCTGCCAATCGTGTCTGATCCAGGTCCGCCAGCCAGAGCTTCTGCATCATGTGCCAGTCCGTCGGACGATCCGCGATCCCGCCAGCGAAGGCATCAGCAATCTGCTGGGTCATTCGACTAACGGCCGCGGCGTATCCAGGCTGCTTGCTGGCGTCGTCGCCGGTGGGCGCATCTAGGGGTGCCACAACCTGTGGATGGATATGCGCATAGGCCAGTGGACCTTCGTACCAAAGTGTGGCCGGGAACAGCGGGGCACCGGTGCGCAGCGCAAGGTTGGCCGCCCCAGCCGGCATCCGGGTCTTTTCCCCGAAGAAGTCGACCTCGATGCCACGGGAAGTGAGATCGCGATCAGAGACCAGCGCGACGATCCGTTTGTCATTTCGCAGCTCGTCGGCCAACGTGTCGATCACGTTCTTCTGACCGAGCGGATAGATCTGCATGCCGAGCGATTCGCGATACTCAACAAACCGCTCGAATAGACGCTCGGGTTCCAGTTTCTCGGCGACGGCAGTCAATGGTGCCTGGGTCAATGTCGCCCACGCGCCGGCGTGATCCCAGTTGCCCATGTGTGCCAGAGCAACAATGACGCCCTTGTTCTCAGCCAGCCCACGTTGTAAACGGTATTCACCCACACAGTCGAAGGTGTTGACGATGCGCTCGTTGCTCCAGTCCGGCATCCGGAACGCATCGCACCAGTAGCGGAAGTATTTGCGCATCGATTGGCGTGACATCTTCCGCAGGTCGCTGTAGGAGGCGTCGGGTACCACCCGACCCAAGTTCTTCTCCAGCTGCGCTACGCCTGGACCACGTCGACTCCACAGACGATCAGCTATGCCGTTGAAGCTCCGATAAGCCGTCTTTTCGGGAAGTCGACGCACAGTGCCCCACCCTGCTGAGTACGCAAGGTAGACCGCTTCTTCTTTCGCCGTCATTGAGCCGCCTGTTCGCCGGTTGCTTGTTTGTGCACGTGGGCCATCCGCTGGAACACGGTCAGAAGGGTGAGAGCCGCCAGGGCCCACAAGGCAATTGCTTGGATGTACGGAACCCCGAACCCTGCGATCAGTGTCGGGAGTAGCACCAAGATGAGGCGTTCGGTTCGCTCCGCAAAGCCGACGTTGCACGTCATTCCGAGTCCCTCAGCCCGAGCCTTGGCATACGAAACGATCATGCCGCCGATCAGACACACGGAGGTCGCGCCAACGAGCCACCATTGTTCGGTGCGAGCGAACCAGATCAGCAACGAAAGGAAGATCGCACCATCTGCCACGCGGTCGAGCGTGGAGTCCAGGAATGCGCCCCAGTTACCGGACCGACCTGAGAGCCGAGCCATGGTTCCGTCGAGCATGTCCGAAAAGATGAACGCGATGATGACGAGCGTTCCGATGAGGAATGACCCGCGCGTGTAGAACACAAACGCGGCAGTCGAAACCCCAATCGTGCCTATCCACGTGATGGCGTCCGGGGTGAGACCAATCTTCAGGAGCCCTTTTGCAATGGGCTCCACAACACCCGCAATTGCGCCTCGCGCACCCGTCTGATTAAGCATCAGGCCACCGGCCAAGCATCGGCGAGCAGTTCACGTGTCTGCTCCAGCAGAGCTGGCAGCACCTTCGTACCACCCACAACCGGCATGAAATTCATGTCTCCACCCCACCGCGGGACCACATGTTGATGCAAGTGGGCAGAAATCCCTGCACCAGCGATCGACCCCTGGTTCATGCCGATATTGAAACCCTCCGCGCCACTGACGTCACGCAACACGTTCATGGCCGTCTTGGTAAATGCACTGAATTCAGCCGTCTCGTCAACGGTCAATTCGGTGTATTCGGCGATGTGGCGATACGGGCAGATCAGCAGGTGTCCGGAGTTGTAAGGAAATTTGTTGAGCACCGCGTACACGTAGGTTCCGCCCGCGATCACCAGTCCGTCATCAGTGTCGGCCGCAATAGATTCCTGCGTGCGACAGAACGGGCAGTGATCGCCCTGAGTGGAATCCGTCGGTTTGCCTTCACCCTTGATGTACGCCATCCGATGTGGCGTCCATAACCGGTCCCAATCCTGCGGGTTACCCATGGCTAAACCTGAACCCGATCGGCGACGGCTGAGCAGATGACGTCAATCGCCTCAGCGACTGGGATGCCATTTTTCTGGGTGCCGTCGCGATAGCGGAAACTCACGGCCCCCGCGGCAATGTCGTCATCGCCGGCAATCAGCATGAACGGAATCTTCTGCTTCTGAGCGTTCCGAATCTTCTTGGGCATTCGGTCACTCGCAGAATCAACCTCTGCACGAATTCCACGAGCGCGCAAAGAATCAACGATGTCTTGCAGATAGTCGATGTGCGCATCCGCCACGGGAATCGCGACAACCTGAACGGGAGCGAGCCAGGGCGGGAAAGCCCCGGCGTAGTGCTCGAGCAACACCGCGAAGAATCGCTCAATGGAACCGAACAGTGCTCGGTGAATCATGATTGGGCGCTGACGTGTGCCGTCGGCAGCCTGGTATTCGAGGTCGAATCGCTCCGGCAGGTTGTAGTCCACCTGAATCGTCGACATCTGCCAACTCCGTCCGATCGCATCGCGCGCCTGCACCGAAATCTTCGGCCCATAGAACGCAGCGCCGCCCGGGTCGAGCACGAGTTCGAGGTCCTGCCGTTGGGCCGCCTCGCGTAGCGCCTCCGTCGCCTCATCCCACTGTTCGTCTGAGCCGATGCTCTTCTCAGGATCGCGCGTCGACAATTCAAGGAAGAAGTCCGTGAGCCCGTAATTGCGAAGCAGATCGAGCACGAAGCTCAATAGCGAGTCGAGTTCGTTAGGCATTTGTTCTTTGGTGCAGTAGATATGTGCGTCATCCTGAGTGAATCCCCGCGCACGAGTCAGGCCATGCACAACGCCGGACTTCTCGTACCGATAGACCGTGCCGAACTCGAACAACCGCAGTGGGAGTTCGCGATATGAACGCCCACGCGAATCGAAGATCAGATTGTGCATAGGGCAGTTCATTGGCTTGAGGTAGTACTCAGCGGCCGCCCTGCGCACATTGCCTTCGGAGTCGCGTTCCTCGTCGAGTTCCATTGGCGGGTACATACCCTCGGCATACCAATCGAGGTGCCCCGACTTTTCGAACAGAGCCGCTTTGGTGATGTGCGGGGTATTCACGAACTCGTAGCCGGCAATTTCGTGCTGCCGACGCGAGTAGTCCTCCATCTCGCGGCGGATCACTCCGCCCTTGGGATGGAACACGGCCAAACCCGAGCCGATTTCGTCTGGAAAGCTGAATAGATCAAGTTCGACGCCCAAGCGTCGATGATCCCGCTTTTCGGCTTCCTCGAGCATGTGAAGGTAGTCGCGTTGCGCGTCCTTGGATTCCCACGCAGTGCCGTAGATCCGCTGGAGCGACGGATTCTTCTCGCTACCGCGCCAGTACGCAGCGGCCGTCCTCATCAGCTTGAAGCTCGGGATGAGTCGAGTGTTGGGGATGTGCGGTCCTCGACATAGGTCGGACCACTGCAATTCCTTGGTCCGAGGGTGGAGGTTGTCGTAGATCGTGAGCTCGTTCCCGCCAACCTCCATCACGTCATCGTCGGGAGTGCCGCCTTTGAGACCGATCAGTTCGCACTTGAAGGGTTCGTCGGCAAGTTCCGCGCGAGCATCTGCCTCACTCACGACCCGACGGGAGAAGAGTTGCCCCTCCTTGACGATCTGCTGCATCCGTTTGGTGATCGCAGCCAAGTCCTCGGGAGTGAAGGGTTCGGCCGGATCGAAGTCGTAGTAGAAACCATCTTTGACGGGTGGCCCAATACCGAGCTTCGTTCCTGGAAACAAGTCCTGAACCGCTTGGGCGAGCACGTGAGCAGTGGAGTGGCGAAGGACGGCCCTGCCCTCGTCGGAATCAATCAAGACGGGTTCGACGAGATCTCCGTCGGAAACGACCGCCGCGAGGTCGCGTAGTTCACCATTGACCCGCGCTACAACGACAGCCTTGTCAGGGAAGATGTCGGCGAGTGTTGCGCCCTCTGGCACTGACTCCGTGGCTTGACCCGCATCGGAGACCACAGTGACCGAAGGCATGCCCCAACTCCCATTGATATCTAGTCCGAAGTGCCGATAGCTCCGAATTGCCAGTAACTCTGCGACGAGAGCCTATCCACGCTCAGCCAATCTCGCGTGTCGCCGCACCAAGATGTCGGATGCTACCGGCAGCGGCCAGTCACGAACTTCATCGTGTTCCAGTGGACATTTCCCCATGAGGCTGACCGGTTGACCGTTCCAACCCCGACATACCGAAACCCCGCGTCCAAGATGTTTGCGCGATGTCCCGGCGAGTTCATGTACATCGCGAACATCGAATCGGCGCTGCGCGACGTGTAGGCCACGTTTTCGCCCCACGACCTCAGAGCCGTGCACCCTCCCTTGCTGGACACACTCGTCTTGAGATTTGGGTCATGGCGAAGCACCTGGCTGCGGGCAGTCGTCTTCGACCATCGTTTGGCCGACTTAGCCAGCTTCTTTGTGACCTTCAGTGGTGCAACGCCGTCGGCCTTTCGTGCTTGATTGATCAGCGCAACCAATCGGGCGTCGTAGCTCGAAAGGGCCCTGCTCGCTGGGACGCTCGACAGGACTCGAACATTGGTCTGCGCAGGAACGGCGGCAGTGGCCGGGGCGAAGGTGCCGACTGACCCTACAAATGCGACGGCCGCAGCTGCGGACATTGCGATGGCGCGGAATCTGCGGCGGCCAGGTGCGCTGTGCATTGCGGGATCCTCACGGTCAGGACAGCCCGAAGCACAGCTGTCCCTCTAGTGATCGGCATTCGCCGAGGCCGCTCGATGGGCCGAACGGGTGAGGTTCGGCGAAGCCTACCTAGTTCGAAGAGACGCGGTAGACAGTTCCGCCGTAGGTCACGGCGAACAACTCGCGACTATCGGACTCCCCGAACGAAGTGATCCTGCCAAGCGTCGCCAACTGCCGTGTTTGGCCAGCTTGGTACCCGAAGACCCGGCCTGAGATGAAGTCCGCAAAAACGTAGGTCCCGACCAGCGTCGGCGATGTCCGACCGCGGTAGACGTACCCGCCGATGATCGACTCACCAACGAACGGTGGCGTGCAACCCGACACTGCTTCGGTGTGGCACAGCGTTGTCACCGGCGCGACATAACCAGCGAGCCCGGCGCATTGCGAACTGTTGAATCCGGCATTGCCCTCTTTGCAGGACCAACCGAAGTTGACTCCGCGTGCCCCTGTGCTGACGACGTTGACTTCCTCGTACGCATCCTGACCGACATCGGCCACCCACAGATTGCCAGTCGCTGAATCGACACTGATACGCCACGGGTTTCGCACACCAGACGCGAACACGAGCCGCTTGGTCTTGGACTTCGACGTGCGGTACTGATTCACAGAGGGAACGCAGTACCGCTTCTTCCCGCATGACTTGGAGACGTCGAGCCGAAGAATCTTCCCGAGGGGACTCGACAGTCGCTGCGCCGTCCGCTGCGGGTCTCCCCCGCCTCCCCCGTCACCCGTGCCGAAGTACAAGAGGCCATCGGTGCCGAATGCCAGGCTGCCACCGTTGTGGTTGGTCGCGAACGAATGTGGGACTCGCAGGATGGTCTTCAACGTGGACTTCTTGACTGAGTTCTTGCTCGATTTTTTGGCCTTCGCGCTTGCGAGGATCACAGCGCCGTCACGTGCGGAGTACGTGACGAAGAACTTGCCATTCGTCTTGAACTTTGGGGAAAAGGCCAGCCCGAGTAGTCCTTGTTCGCCACCGTTGGAACCGACCACCGAGGAGATGTTCAGGTACGGCTTCTTGTAGACCCTCCCGGACTTCACGATCCGCACAACACCGGCACGCTCAGCGACGAAGAGCCGCCCGCGACCGTCACGGGCGGCCGCGAGTGCTGTCGGATTGTTCAGCCCGGACACAGAGGGCGACACCGACAATGCGACGCCGCTCAAGGATCGTCCCGTCGCGGTTGATTCGGTATCTGCGGTCGCGGTATCCGCGTATGCGGCGCTCGAAGGGAGCACGACCGCACCCGCAGCCACGCACACAACCGCTGCGAGCGAAACCGCCTGGATCCGTGGACTTGTCTTCATATTGCGCATCGTCTCATTGGGAATGGAGTCTGGATAGGCGCTGACGTGATGACGTTGGTGGTGCACCTGCCCAGACTCGAACTGGGGACCTCACGCGTGTGAAGCGTGCGCTCTAACCAACTGAGCTACAGGTGCGGTGTCAACGGGTATCCGCTGACGTTTGCGCGCTTACTTTAGACGCTGCAGCGCGCCGATCTCGCAGCGACCCAAGCGGCCAACTCAGCTGGTAGCGATGTGCGTGGTCTGGGCCTGGCGTCAACTACCAGCGAATCACTGAGACGCTACGTGACTGCCTGATTACGCAAAGCGAATCCGTTGCTCCAAACAGAGGTTTGTTGGTCAAAAGGCGGTTATGGCGGATCCCCAGTGGGCATTACTACGTCGGAGACCTACGAGGAGGAACACAGAAATGACTACAGGACCATTGCCCACAATCGTTACTACCGAGATGAATTTGAAGCTCGTGATCACCGCCGAGCGGTCGGTGACTGTGCTCGCGTTGTTCGACTACGCAGCCCACGAACCATTCTCGGTACGCGCAACTTTCCGTACTTCCGAGGGCGACGTCAACTGGGTGTTCGCCCGCGACCTACTAGCAGAGGGCCTTCGCAAGCCAGCCGGTGATGGCGACATCGCAGTGTGGCCATCGAAGAACGGCAGCGGGGAGATCTTCTGCCTGTCACTGTCCTCACCCAACGGGCAAGCGCTGATGGAGGCGCCCCGTGAACAGATCGAGGATTTCTTGATGAGGACCTACACGGTCGTGCCCGCAGGGACAGAGAGCGGCATGATCGACATTGACGGACTCATCGACCGACTGCTTTCAGACGGCGGTCCCGCCACTCTCTAAGCCCACCTCGGGTCTCCATTGTGAGTCAGCCCGGACTACGTTCAGATGGCATGAGCCACCTCGACGTAGCCCGGGCTGATCCCATTGCGGACGAAATCGTCCACGTCACCCAACTTGAGCCACTCGCACGACAGAACCTCATCGGACCCGTTTGGGACTACGTTTCCGGCGGAGCCGGGGACGAATCGACCCTCGCCGACAACGTTGAGGCGTGGGCACGCATCAAGCTCGCACCGCATACTCTCGTGGATGTCTCGACTCTCGACACATCCATCTCGCTGCTCGGCCAACAACTCGCGCACCCCATCCTGCTTGCACCAACGGCACGCCACACGGCGTACCACCCCGACGGTGAGTCAGCCACAATCCGCGGTGCGCGCAAAGCGGATGCGCTCTACGTCCAGAGTTCACTAGGCGGCACATCCCTGCGCGAAGTCGGGGAAGTCGCCCGCTCCGTTGACGAGCCATGGTGGTTCCAGCTCTACATCCAGCATGATCGCGAATGGACCAGCCAGCTTGTAGCGCATGCCGTCGAACAGGGCGCTTCGGGACTTGCGGTCACGGTGGACACCCCAACGCTAGGCGCGCGAGATCGCGACAAACGCAACAACCTCGGTGCGGCCACTGGTGCCCAATATCCAATTCTCGACGGATCTCCGGTACGTCCAGATCCAACACCTGCGCACCGGCGCATCTACAACCCGCATCTGAGCCCAAACATCACATGGGCGGATCTTGAATGGCTGGTTGAGATCTCTCCCGTGCCAGTCATCCCCAAGGGAATCCTGCGCCCCGATGATGCACGCCGAGCTGTAGACACCGGAGCCAGCGCCGTGATGGTGTCGAATCACGGTGCGCGAAATCTGGACACGGTCCCCGCCACCGTCGACGCCCTTGCTGGCGTGGTTGCAGCTGTCGGGCGCGACGTTCCAGTAATCGTTGATGGCGGCATTCGCCGTGGCACTGACATCGCAAAGGCCTTGTGCCTCGGTGCCAGCGCGGTGATGGTCGGTCGCCCATACATCTGGGGACTTGCCACCTACGGCGAGCGGGGCGTCACACACGTTATCGAGATGCTGCGCACCGAATTCGAAATGGCGATGGCCTTGCTCGGCGCACCAGCCATTGCCGACCTCACGACGGACTTGTTGTGGCCTCCGACGTGATCTGGCTTGCAGGTTAGGGATCGAGGTCTTGCGCTGACCGGACCGCGAACTCCTTGATTGCCTCCGAACCCAGCGGTCCGGGGCTTGGGTAGATGTGGTCGTCGCACCTGGCAACCGGGACCAAGTTCCTAGTCGATGACGACAAGAGCATTTCGGAGACCCATCCGAGCTCGCTGAATTCGACGTCCTGCTCGCTGACAATCCCCCACTCAATCAACAGCGATCGGGTCACTCCACCGAGACAGCCTGTGCGCAGGGTTGGCGTGACGAGTTTGCCCTTGACCCCGAGTACGACGTTCGCAGTTGTTGCCTCGCAGATCCTGCCCTGCGTATCTGAGATCAACGCTTCATCGGCACCCTTCTGCCGAACCTGCTCGAGGACTGCCAGGTTGTCGGCATAGGAAGTCGTCTTCGCCCCCACAAGGGGCCCGCGCTCGTTGTGCGGCCACGGAACACTCACAACCTTCAACTCGCCAGGATGTGGTGTTTGAGGGTCCGCCGTGAGTACCAGCGTCAGATCGGAACCACCTCGGGTCGGAACTGACCCGGAACCTTGTGGGCGCCCGGCGGTTAGCGTCACGCGCAGCCGACCAAGATCGCCGAGACGGGCGAGGTTGGCATCTACGGTTGCCGCCACTGCCTCACGCAAGTGCGCATCTGGCGGCGGCGCAAAGCCGATGATGTGGGCCGATTCTGCGAGCCTTCGCAGGTGACGAGTGATCGCAAATGGAACGCCATGGACAACCTTGACGGTCTCAAACACGCCGTCTCCCGACGTGAATCCGCGGTCGTACACGCTGACCGTCGCCCGGTCTGCAGGGATCAGCTCTCCGTTGATCCAAACGGTTGCTGGCGGATTGGTCATGTCCATACTCCTGCCGCGACGGACGTCAAATGGCGTGCCTTTAGTTCGGACTCTTCCCATTCTGCCTCTGGATCGCTACCCCAGGTAATCCCTGCGCCAGTTCCGAAGTGCAGAACCTTGTGCCCCCGATCACCCGTGAGCCAGAAGGTACGAATACCAACTGCCAACTTTGCGGTCACGGCGTCGGCATCCACCACGCCGATCGCACCGCAGTACGGCCCACGCGCAGTGGGTTCAAGGTCGTTGATCATCTTGAGTGCTGTGAACTTGGGGGCGCCCGACACACTCCCTGGTGGGAACGTCGCGTTGATGATTTCCGACCAACTGACGCCCGATCGCAATTGCGCGGAAACTGTCGACACTAAATGCACGACCGTGGGGTGTTCTTCGATTCGCAGAAGGCTCGGCACACTTACTGATCCTGGTTCGGCGACCTTGCCAAGGTCGTTGCGAACGAGGTCCACAATCATCACGTTCTCGGCGCGGTCCTTCGCTGAGAGATCCGACGCATTGCGACCAGTTCCTTTGATTGGCCCCGACGACACGGTCGATCCAGATCGCTCAAGGAACAACTCCGGCGATGCGCTCGCGATCTCCAGACCCAGTTTCGGGACTCGGACGCATGACGCGTACGGCGCCGGATTCCGCTGCGACAACAGTGCGGCCAAACCGACCACGTCCGCTCCTGCGTCGATCGGCATTTGCGCCGACATCACACGACAGATGTTCGCTTGGTACAGCGTTCCCGCTGCGATCCCATCGCGAACGCACCTCACCGCCGCCTCGTAACGGTCTTTGGTCAGGCTCGTGGTGTAGCGATCAACGGCGGGCCCTGACCAAGGACGCGCGATCGTGGCCGGTCGACCAGGGCGCCAGTCGGCGAATCTCAGGCACTGGGCGGTCCCCTCGAAGTTGATGACAACGATCCAGCGCCCGTCCGAGTCCAAGGCAGCGATGTCGCTGGTGTGGTCGATGAGCCCCGACGCGATCTGCCCGTCGATGCATGCCACCGCAGTTTCGTCGCTCATTGGTCCACCTCCTGCCTACGAATCGCGCCACGCGCCTCCCCAAGGTTGGGCGAGACTTCTGGGATCGGATAAAGTGTGCCCGCACCAGGCGCGGCGATCCCGCGTCGGGTGCAATGCGGACGTAGCGCAGCTGGTAGCGCATCACCTTGCCAAGGTGAGGGTCGCGGGTTCGAATCCCGTCGTCCGCTCGGAATTCTGAAGGACCCCTCTTGTTGAGAAGGAATCCCCAGAACCGCGGTGGAGTGGCCGAGAGGCGAGGCAACGGCCTGCAAAGCCGTCTACACGGGTTCAAATCCCGTCTCCACCTCGCAGCAAGCCGCGAGACCGTACGACCAAGTAATGCGAACGCAAGCACGACCACGCACCTGTAGCGCAGTCCGGTTAGCGCACCTCCCTGACACGGAGGGGGTCCCCAGTTCAAATCTGGGCAGGTGCACTCACACACAAGACGGTCGGCCCAACGGGTCGGCCGTTTTGTGTGTTTTGGCAAGGGGTCCAGATTTGGGAGGAGGGCGCAACGCGCCCGACGGCTCTGGGCAGGTGCACTCACACACAAATCGGCTGGCGACGACTCTCCTTTGGCGAAGATTTCGCAGTACTTTGTTCGCATGCCAACGACTAACGCCGGGGGAACCTCCGTTCCAGACTATGCAGCAGGATTCGCAGACCAGCCAACTGAGATCGAGATCGACTCGCTCGAGACTGCGGGAACAATTCCCGCATGGCTTGAGGGTGACCTTCTGCGTAACGGCCCCGCAATGTGGCGTGTTGGCGGGCACCGGTTGAACCACTGGTTTGACGGCATGGCAATGCTTCATCGTTTCGGCATTCGCGCTGGGAAGGTGTCTTACACGAATCGGTTTCTCCGCAGCAAGGACTACCAGGCCGCGCAGAATGGCGCGATCGAATTCTCCGAGTTCGCCACGGACCCCTGCCGGTCATTGTTCAAACGAATGACAGCCAATTTCTCCCCGGTCTACAGCAGTAACGCAAACGTCAACATCACGAAGGTCGCAGACGAATTCGTTGCGATGACAGAGACTCCGATTCAGGTCGCCTTCGACCCTGAGACGCTCGACACCCTTGGCGTCGTTGCATACGAAGATTCATTAACACCGGGAATCACGACGGCACACCCTCACTACGACACTTCCACCCACGAGTCGTTCAACTACATGTTGAAACTGGGGCGGAAGTCCACATATACGGTCTTTGGTGTCCCGCAGGATTCAAAGCGCCGACGCACGATCGGAACTGCAGACACCGCTCGACCCTCGTATATGCACAGCTTCGCGATGACCGAGAACTACATCGTTTTGATGGAATTCCCTTTCGTCGTCAATCCAGTCAGCATGCTCCTGAGTGGTCGGCCCTTCATCGAAAACTACCGATGGAAACCTGAACTCGGCACCACGTTCACGATTGTCAACCGAGCCGACGGATCAACTAAGCGGTTACACACCGACGACCCGTGGTTCGCATTTCATCACGTCAATGCGTTCGAAGAATCCGGCCAGATCATCCTTGACGTGAGTGTCTATGCCGATGCCGAGATTGTGTCCGACCTCTTCTTGAACTCCTTGCTCGGACCCGCTCCCGAATCATCGGACTACCGTCCACCAAAGCTGCCGCCATTCTCGTTGCGCCGCTTCACACTCGACCTGCAAGCAAGCACCGTGTCGTCGCGCCAACTGTGCGATCAGCCAATCGAGCTACCTCGAATCCACTACGGAAAACACAATGCGCGCCCGTACCAATTCGCCTACGGCATCTCAGTGGACCCGGCAGATCCGGCGGCCTTCCTCGATCGCCTCACTAAGATCGATGTCCGCAGCGGCGAATCCTGGGTTTGGCACGAACCACACACGTATCCCGGCGAACCTGTCTTTGTGCCACGACCTGGGGCAGAAGCTGAAGACGACGGAGTGATCCTGTCGGTCGTTCTGGACGCCACTGCAGGAACATCCTTCCTGCTCGTCTTGGACGCATCGAACCTGTCGGAGGTCGCGCGGGCGACAGTTCCACAAGCCGTCCCGTTCGGCTTCCATGGGCAGTTCATTCGTTCGGCCTGAGCAGTCAGACTGAACAGATCGCGATCAGAGCGTGATTTCAGGCTTCAGATCGCTCATGGAAATGACGCGCTTACGCGTGGTCACCAGCACGGTGAGCAGAAAAGCGCCGACCCCGAATATTGCCAAGATCAGGCAGTCGACAACGACCGAACTGAGCTCTCCACCGTTGATCGTTCGGCGTAGCGCATCGACCGCATAGGTCATCGGCATAAACGGGCTGATGGTCTTGAAGAACCATGGCGAGAGTGCAACCGGATACGTGCCACCACTGGAGCACAGCTGCAGCATCAGCAACACCAGCGCCACCAATCTGCCCGCGACTCCCAGCGCGACCATCAACAACTGGATGATCGCCAGGAATACCACCGAGATGAGCAGACTGATCCCGCCAACCAGGACCGGATGAACGGCGTGGACCCCAACGAAGAACCGCAGAACGATGGAAAGCACGGCGACTTGGGCAATGCCGACGATCACCATCGGTGTCATGCCCGTGATGACCGCGCCAAACGACGACTGATACTGCGAAACCCGCGAGCGCATCGGCAAGGGCGCAAACATCATGAATGCCACCAACGTGCCTACCCACAGCGCTAGAGGCATGAAGTAAGGCGCGAATCCTGTCCCATAGGACGCTGAGGCATTGACCGTCTGGTCGTCGACGCTGACTGGGTTCGCCACCATCTGCGCCACCGCTGCCTGCTGGGCCGGGGTGTAGGTCGGAATCTGTTCCACACCTTGCTGAAGTCCAGTGGCGAGTTCATGCGCACCGGCATCCAGCTTGGTAATACCTGCCGCGAGACTCGCCATTCCGGTAGCAACCTGCTGTGAGCCTGCGCCGAGCTTGTCGATCTGGGCGATGCTTGCATCCGCCTTGGTCACGACACCGTCGAACTTCGCCTGCAGGGCAACCAAACCCTGGGCGATCTTCTGCGCGATCGGATCTGTGGGATGCGACTGGGCATACGACTGCGCTTGGGCGACCGCCGACTTCAGATCCGACTCGGCCACTGACAGGCCCGAGCGAACGTCGTTCGCCACCGTCGCCAACTGCTGATCTCCGGCAGCCACTTCTTTCGTTCCGGTCACCAACTGAGCTGCGCCACTATTGGCTGTGTCCAGCCCAGTAGCGAGCGTCTGCGCGCCAGCGGCGGCTTTGACCAGCGACGCTCTGATCGTCTGCAATCCGGACAGAGTCGTGGCCGCGAACTGCGAATCAACTTGTTGAGTCAGAGCTTGGGTGATCTGGGTGGAGGCCTGTTCGGCAATCAGCGACACCAAGTAGCTGTTCGCATTGTTGGTGGTGAGTTGCAACTGAGCTGGCTTCGGCTGGTTCGTAGCAAGCGATGCAATGTCGGCGCTGGTGCTCGAGGGAATCGTGAGCACCATGTAATACGTGCCGTTGTCGAGGCCCGAGCTCGCCGTCGCGGCATCCGTCACGGTCCAGTCGAACTGCTTTCCGTTAACGAGCGTGGTGGTGAGTTGGTTTCCAACATCGACTTGCTTGCCGCTTGCCGTCACGGGCTGGTCTTGGTTGACCACAGCAACCGGCAGAGCACTGAGGTTGTTGTACGGATTCCAGAAAGCAACGAGGTACACGCAGCCATACAGCAGCGGCAACAACACCATCGCAACGACTGCAGCACGGCCAAGCGGCCCGCGACGGTAACGCCTCAGCTCAAAGATGCCGAGCAGGATGCTTCTCACGATGCCTGCGCTTCGACGTGACGATCAAGCTCCACGATCACGGTGTTCGCGGTTAACTCCCCAGGGACCTCGATGCCCGTCCCGAGGACCGTGACACCGGTGTCTCGCGCCCACTGCGCCAACCACGCCCAGAGTTGATGCTTCTGTGAGACCGGGATGCCGTTACCGATGCCGTCGATCGCAACCACACGAGCTGCGGGTACGACGCCGAGCGCGATCTTCAATCGTGCCCGTTGCCAGGCAGTGAGTTCACCAAGCAAGGTTCGCGGATCAATATCAGCGCACCAAGGTGTGAGGATTTCATCAAGGCGGTCCGCCAATTGTTTGCCACGAGCTTGCCGGTAGCCGGGACGTCCGAGCAATACAGCGCGCTGCACTTCCTCGCGAACTCGGAGCCCACCGTCGAAGCCGCCGTCCGCCTCACTCAGGTGGATCGCCGAATTCCTGCGCACCCACCGCTGATCTTCAGGGAGGCTGCGACTGCCTACCTCGATCCGGCCAGAGGCGATCTTGAAGCGACCAGTCATCGCCAATAACAGCGCGCTGTGACCAGTGCCGGCAGAGCCAATCAGGACCCCGAAAGAGCCGCCCGGAATGTCGGCATTGATGCCCTCCACCACAAATCCACCACGGCGCGTACTGATCGAAACGTCGCGCAACGAAATATCAATGGAGTGGCCTTCACGCGTCGACTGCACAATCCCAGCACTGGACATGGCGTGAGAATGGCACAGCACGAAAGCCCGGCGCCACCTGTCTCGCAGGAAGCTTCCGGGCTTAACGCGTGGTCACTGCTGATGTTTGGCTCTGAACGCGTAGGCAATGCCTGTGCGTGGTCGCGTGAGGCTTAACGATCAGCGAGTTCGTGCGTGACCTGTTTATGCCCCGGCGTGCGCCGGTCTAAACCATCGGCCGCAAGTATTTGCGAAACTATCGAATTTCGGTGATTTCCGGCCCACGTTCGAACGGGTCTAGCGGCGGACGATCTTCGCCCTCTGCCCCTTCTTCTGCGTCTTCGGGTGTGGCGACGGCATCTTCTGGCAGCTGCAGCGGAAGCATCTCCCCTGGCGCCATCGGCTGGGCTCCGCGGTCAATGATGCAGCCGGCAAAGATGTCTTCGAATACTTCAGCGGCCCGTTCATCGACGGCTGCGGCACCGAGGAACACGCCGCGCAACATCCAGCGCTGTCCGTCTACGCCAGCGAACCGAACGTTCTGGAGTGCGTGCTCGCCCTCTTCATTGACGGCTGGGACAGTTGCTTTGATCTCGATGCCGAACCGACCTTCAACCTCGTCGATCGCCCCGCCAGCCGTCGTGATTCCCTGGCCCAGTTCTGCCCGCACTTCCTCCCAGAAGCCGCCGCTGCGTGGCGCCGCAAATGGTTGGAGTTGCAGGCCACCCTCACCGAGCACGATCGTGATGGCAACAACTGCATCGCTCTGCTCATCAACTTCGAGATTGACGTTCATTCCCTCAACACCAGGAATCTTCAGCGAGCCGAAGTCAATTCGGACGACGTTGTCTTCTGGTGCTTCACTAATGTCGTACGGCCCGTCAAGGCCAGGAGTTACAACAACGGATTCAGACTCGTCGGTCACAGTGTCAGCCTCGGGCGCAGTGTCGGTGGATTCGGTTGGTTCGTCATTTTGACGGTTTCGTCGGAACACCTGCGCCACGCTACTCCCACAAGTGCGACCTAACCAGTCGAGCCAAAGCCACCTTGGCCCCGCTGCGTGCCAGGAAGGCCGTCCACCGGCACAAATTGGGCACGCGCCACTTCTTGGACAACCAGCTGCGCGATTCGATCACCGCGGTTCAGGGTCACGGGAGCTTCGAGATCGTGGTTGATCAGATTGACGCTGATCTCACCTCGGTACGCCGCATCGATGGTTCCTGGCGCATTCACCATGCCGACACCGCTGCGCACGGACAGGCCACTGCGGGGGTGCACGAAGGCTGCATATCCGTCTGGCAGCGCGATAGCGATTCCGGTGCGCACCAGTCGGCGCTCACCTGGTGCAAGCGTCACGGATTCGGCGGCATACAGGTCAGCCCCAGCATCGCCCGGGTGTGAATACGAGGGCATCGGAAGTTCTGGATCGAGCTGTTCAATCAGCACCTGGACGTCATGCGGCCGCCGTGGTGGTTGAGTGCTCATGGGCTGACATCCAGATGCGCCCATGGTGCCGCGCCTCCGGCGGCTCGCTCGGCCGCCGTGCGCTCGACATCCTCTGGTCGTCCGTTGTCTTGGAAGTGCTCAAGGCCCACTTGGATGAACAGTGCCGCTGCAGTCAGCACCACTGGACCGTCCGCTCCCCCAAGTCGCCCAACAGCTTGGGTGTAGACCTTTCGCCCATCAACACCGACGATCTTGCCGTCAATGTGCACGATCTGCCCAACCGGAACGGGCTTGCGAAAGTCCGTCTCCAGGCGCGCCGTCACGGCAGGCATCCGAAGCAGCCAGTTGAGGGCGCCCAGTGCCTCATCAAACGCCGCGGCAAGCACCCCGCCGTGAGCAAGTCCAGGCGCACCCTGATGGTGCTCCGTCACTTCGAATTCAGCGCTAATGCCCAACCCGTCAGTTGCGAATACCTGCATATGAAGGCCAGTCGGGTGGTCAGCCCCACAGCCAAAACACCTCGGGTAGTGACTTGCCAACTCAGACCCCGGTGCAGGCGCGTCCGGATGCCGGTCGGGAATAGTTGCCGACTCTGGTGGGTCTGTCGGAAGTACGTATGAGGCCACCACGCCAGGCTAGCCCCCCCAGCCGTGGCACGCTATAGCCATGTCGCCCGAAACCGGTCCTGCCGCGAGGATTCCAGAAGCCGCGCCGAAGCAGACACCCAATGCGAATGCTGAAGTACGTTTCCGCGAACACCTCGGCGCACCTGCGTGGGCATGGCTTGTCATGTTCGGACTGGTCCTGTGCCTGACTGTCGCGTTTTGGGTTCCGCTTGGCGACGTGGCCGGATTGGTATGCCTGGTCGTTGGGTCCGCGCTCGTGACCTGGCTGCTGTTAACAACAGCGACCACAACTGTGGTGACCGGGACGGAACTGCGCGCTGGGCGGGCACATATCGGCGGCGATTCCATCGGCATCATCGCCACCCTCGATGCGGCGGCCACAGCGGATGCCCGGGGGCCCAATGCAGATCCACGCGCCTTCACAGTCATGCGGCCCTTGAGTGCCAAAGAGTCCGTGTCACTGGAAGTACTTGACGACGAAGATCCACATCCCTATTGGCTCATCAGCACGCGTCGGCCATTGGAACTCGGTCAGGCAATTCGTTCCCTCAATCCCGACTCCTAGGTTCCCGACCCGACCTTCATCGCGAGACGCTGCAGCACGACGTCACGCGTGAACCTGCAGTAGGGTTCACCGGCAAAGCAGTTCACTCACACTCGGAGGTATCGCGTGCCAGTCCTTACCGCTCGCACCGTGGCGCCATTTGCTGCCATGGGGGCCACCTGGATTGCCCGTAAGGGACTGTCGTCGGCCTACGCCCGTCGCACGGGTCACGTTCCCCCGAAGGCTGACGACACTGAAGTGTCGATCGTGAGTGTGCTCGCCTGGGCTCTGACAACTGCTGTTGTCTCGGCAGCGATCGAAGTGATCATCACGCGTATCGCAGCAGAGATGACGGACTCACAAGAGGTCTCGTCCTTCAAGGAACAAGACGCTGTCACTGGTTAGTCGCACCGGCGCTCACGCGCCGATGACTTAGTGCGCTAGACGCATTCTGTGCACACCGGCATGCCCTTGACCTCTTTGGCCAACTGGCTGCGGTGATGCACAAGGAAACACACGGAACAAGTGAACTCGTCTTCTTGCCGGGGCAGCACCCGAACGGTCAGCGACTCGTCCGAAAGATCGGCTCCAGGCAATTCGAGGTTCTCAGCCAATTCCGTTTCATCGACATCTACGGTCGATGCTGCTTTGTCGGCACGGCGCGCTTTGAGCTCTTCGAGGCTGTCCTCGGCGAGCTCTTCGTCTGTCTTACGCGGCGCGTCATAGTCGGTCGCCATCTTGCGCCCCCCACGATTTCGGAAGTAGGTCGGACGCACTTTGCGCCCGGCTAGTCGGTGAGAACAACGCAGACCTCGGGATGATTCCCACGTCTGTGCTGTGGAGCGGCAGATTGTGCCGCATCTGGCCCGTCGGTTGCAGCGCGGGGTCCATTCGAGGATCCCCAACCAGCCCAACAGCCCCTTCAGAAAGCCTCCACGAGTGCGATGTGGTGTGCTTTTCCCATGCCCATCTACGCGCTCGGCGACCGAGTTCCCACGATCGATCCATCAGCCTTTGTGCACCCGGACGCGGTGCTGATCGGCAACGTGATCATCGGGGCTGAATCGTCGGTGTGGCCGACGGCCGTGCTGCGAGGAGACCACGGAACTATCAAAGTCGGCTCTCGTACTTCCGTGCAAGACGGCACCATCGTGCACTGCACATCAACCCTCGACACCGTGATCGGCGACGGCTGCACGGTTGGACACAACGTTCACCTTGAGGGTTGCACCATTGAGGACGACTGTCTGATCGGCTCTGGCTCGATCGTCCTCCACGAAGCCCTCATCAAGTCCGGAGCCCTCGTCGGGGCCCAAGCCCTCATTCCCAACGGCATGATCGTGCCTTCAGGCGCGATGGCGCTCGGGGTACCTGCGAAGATTCGGGAAGACGCAGTTAACAAGGAACTCCTCGAACATGCTGCAGAGATCTATGTCCGCAACACCCACTGGTACAACGCGGAATTGCGCCGACTCGACTAAACCGGCTTACCCGCACCGAGCTGCTTGAGCCGGTCGTGGAACTTTGCAAATAGCACCGGGTTCGCTGCGATGGTCAGGTCAGCGTTAGGTCCGCGACCGTCGAGCCCCGCAACCACCGCTCCAGCCTCTCGTGCGATCACTGAAGCTGCTAGGTAATCCCAGGGATTCAGCCCCTTCTCGTACACAGCATCAACCTTGCCGTCTGCGACCCAGCAGATGTCAACGGCGGCCGATCCCGCCCGGCGAATGTCCCGGATCTCAGGCAGCAGCGTTCGAAGGATCTCTGCCTGAAACGCGCGCTGCGTCGAGGCGTATCCGAAGCCGGTTGCCGTCAATGCCATTGGCAGGTCCGCCACATGTGACGGGGAAATTGGTTCACTCGCACCAGATGTCTCCCGGAAGGCTCCGAGACCCCGTGCCGCGTAGTAGGTGACACCGTACGTAGGCGCCGAAACCACTCCCACGATCGGTTCGCCCTCGTATTCAAGGCCCACACATACCGACCAGCCAGGCAGGCCATACAGGTAGTTGACCGTCCCATCGATCGGGTCGATCACCCAACGGAACCCGGAAGTGCCGGGACGATTTGAGCCCTCCTCGCCAAGCACACCGTCCGATTCGCGACCGTCGAGTAAGTGGGACACCAGAAGCGACTCGCTTCGCTTGTCCATGACTGTGACGGCATCCGTCGGAGTCGCCTTCGTCTCAATCGCGAGGTCTGCCGGCGGGCTCAGTAGCAACACCGATGCCGCCTGCGCAGCATCACGCGCGCGAGTCAGGAGTTCATTGAGCAGATCAGCGGTCGGCGCTGTCATGAATCAGCGCCGCACAGAGCACCGCGGTCGGTTCGCGGATTCGGACAACAACCCACTGGGCACACATCGGGTGCCGGACCCCACGGTGCCAACGCAACGCGGTCACGTTCGGGGACGTTCTGCTCGCGCTCACGCACCAGGTTGGCCAGCGAAGCCACGAACCGCGGATCGCAGCCAACGGTGGACGCGCGGCTAGCGTTCAGACCGACCTCGCGGGCGTGCTGCAAGGCGACCGTATCCAAATCCCACATGACTTCCATGTGGTCTGAAATGAATCCGATCGGGACAATCACGACGTCGCGAGCGCCCGTGGCCTTGAGTTCATCAAGATGATCGCTGATGTCTGGTTCGAGCCACGGCATGCTGGGGGGCCCGGAGCGAGATTGATAGACGAGCTTCCACGGAAGCGGCGCTCCAACCCTGTCCGACACAGCTTCAGCAATCGCAGCGGCGGCGAACTCGTGCTGCTTGACATACATGTCCCCACCGAGCGCGGGATCGCCGCTGCTTTGCGCCTGTCCGATCGGGATCGAGTGAGTGGTGAAAGCCAGGTGCGGCGGATCTTCGGAAGCCGAACCCAACGCGTCGATGGCGGCCAGCACGTTGTCCGTCATCACCTCGATGAAAGCTGGTTGGTCGAACCATCGACGAATCTTGCTGAGCACAGGAACTGAGCCATCGCCGTCGCCATTGACCTCGGTCACCGCATCGAACAAATTCTCGCGGTATTGCCGACACCCGGAATAGGAGGAGTAACCACTCGTGACGACAACCGCTGCGTTGAGCACCCCGTCGGTTCGCATTTGCCGAAGGGTGTCGGCCAGGAACGGATCCCAATTCCGATTTCCCCAATAGACGGGCAGATAGCTCTCAGAATCCGGCTCAACCCCGGCATTCAGTTCAGCTTCGAGTGCTTCTCGCAGCGCTTTGGTCTGCGCATTGATAGGCGAGATTCCGCCGAAGGCCTGGTACTGCTGGGCCACGGCAGCGAGTCGCTCGTCGGGGATTCCGCGGCCGGCTGTCACCCGCCGCAGAAACGGCATCACATCGTCGGGTGCCTCAGGACCACCAAAGGAGAGCAGGAGCACGGCATCAAATGAGGGCATACCCGTGATTCTGCTACCTGACTCTAGAACGGGAGGGGTTACCCTGCCGTGTCCGATAAATCCGTTGGATCAGCCAAGCAGCGGTGAACGACATCGCCAGCGAAGAACGGGGAATCCAAGTGGCGCGTAAGTGGCAGAACTGGGCACATACAGCGTCCGCGACTCCAATCGACGTGGTTGCAGCCGCAGACCCGCAACAGATCGCAGACCAAGTAGCTCAAGCAGGCGCCGACGGTCGCACAATTCGCATGATTGGGTCCGGGCATTCATTCACCCCCACAGCCGTTGCGAACGACATCATGCTGACACCGGGTGGATTGACTCGGGTGCGATCGATTGACGCGGAAGCCGGACGTATCACCGTCGACGCCGGTATCGACTTGACCACGCTGTGTCAGGTGTTGGACGCGAACGGGCTCGCGCTGACCAACATGGGTGACGTTCGCGTTCAAACCCTTGCCGGAGCCCTCCAGACCGGCACGCACGGCTGTGGGCGGGCAACTGGCACCTTCGCAGACATGGTCGTAGGTCTGGAGCTTGTTCTCGGCGACGGTTTAATCGTCACCGTTGATGCCAACAACGACCCAGACCTGTTCAACAGTGCTCGCGTCGGCCTAGGCGCGTTCGGAATCGTCACGGCCATCACGCTCGCCGTCGAACCGCGCTTCCGGCTTCACGCTCACGAGTTCCCAGCGTCGTTTGAGGAAGTCAGCGCATCGTTCGACGCGTGGACTGCTGCGCACGACCACGTGGAGTTCTACTGGTTCCCGCACACGGGCAAGTGCCTCGTCAAACACAACGACCGCACGTACGACGATGCGCAACCCCCCGGCAAGTTTGCGAACTGGTGGGAGGAGGACTTCCTCTCCAACACGGTATTCGGGGCGATGTGTCGCTTTGGGCGCGCTGCACCTGGATACATTCCGCTCCTCAACAAAGCCGCCGCCCGGGTCCTGTCCGAACGCGACTACGTCAACGACTCGTGGCTGGTGTTCACCTCGCCGCGCAATGTCCGGTTCAAAGAGATGGAGTATGCAATCCCACGTTCGGCGCTGATTCCCGCCCTCACTAGGGTTCGGAAGTTGATGGACGACCGCAACTGGCGGATTTCGTTCCCCGTCGAGGTCCGGTCGGTGCCGGGCGACACGTCTTGGTTGTCGCCGGCAACCGAACGAGATACCGGGTACTTGGCCTTCCACGCGTTCGATCGAACCGATCACGAATGGTTCGTTGCGGTAGAAGAGGTACTGCGCGAGTACAACGGCCGACCCCATTGGGGGAAGATGCATACAAGAAGCCGCGATGATCTGGCACCGGCCTACCCGAAGTGGGACGACGCCATGCGGGTCCGGGATCGAGTCGACCCGAATCGCGTCTTCGCCAATGACTACACCAGAACTGTGCTGGGAGACTGACTGTGTCGGACGAGCAACCGCCAACGAGGAGCCAAAGCGTGCGCGAACTTTCGTTTATGGGCCCATCGAACGACGGGAAGCGCCTGCTACTGGTGGCCGAAGACGGCACCCAATTTGAGCTAGTGGTCGACTCTCGTTTGGTGTCAGTGGTGTCACGAGAGCACGGCACATCAGCGCGGCCGACGAAGGCCAGTGGCAAGGGACCCACCATGCCGAGTCCACGCGAGATCCAGGATCAGATCCGCCACGGTGCAACTGTTGAGGAAATTGCCACTGCGACCGGCGTCAGCCCAGACGACGTGGCGAAGTTCGCTCATCCGGTGATCACCGAACGTGCGTACATCGCCGATCAAGCACGCGCGACACTCGTCAAGGTGGGCGGTGAGCTCATCACGCTGGAAGCCGCCGTTCTGCAACGAATCCAGCCGCGAGCCGTTGATCCCCGCTTGGTGCGATGGGACGCGTGGCGCTCAGAAGGCACCACCTGGACTGTGGTCGTGGCCTACCCGGCCAACCAAGGCGAGCGACTCGCGACGTTCTCGTTCAACAACTCCGACAAGTCAATTGCAGCCAACGATGACGAAGCCCGGTGGATGATTGAGGTTGGTGATTCAACGCCCGATGCTCCCGAGCGGCCCACAACCCGACCGACGCCGATCACGCAGGCTCCAGCTACGACTGCGGAGGGCTCGCGACCGCGGCCCCACGTCGTACCGTCAGCGCCCGTCGATACTGCCCCCGCGGAGAACACACCCCGGGAATCCGAGGCTCAACAGGCACCGCGCGCCGCAAGTGAGGAGAGCGGCCAGAACCGTTCATGGGATCGAGCGCATCCAGCGGCACGTGCCCATGAACGACGTGAAGCGAACGGTGAATCACACGCCCCGGCAGCAACTGCCACTGCAAACTCCGACACACAAACATCACGAGTGAACCCCGACCACCCCGCCGCCACGTCGTCGCAGCAGCAGGTCGCGCCGCCGCCAACGCCTGCCGCTGCCCCAACTCCCCCGAAGGATGAACCACCCCAGTGGGAGGAACTGCTCTTCGGTTCGCCCACGCACGACGACTCGAACTGAGTCGACACCCCGCCGGGCAATTCCGGACGGGCTCCTGCCTGGCTAGCGCAGGCGCTCCGCTGTCGCCTTCGACAGGGCTTCGGCAAACTCCAGCATGCGAGTAACACCGTCGGCGCCATCGGCAGCTGCCGACACCCGAAGGCTTAGGTCGTCGTTCGCAGCGGACCCGGTGAATCCGTGGTCGGCCTCACAACTTGGGTCCCCGCAGGTCGCCGGTTCCAAGTCGATTCGACTGACGGCTCCCCAGCCAATAGTCAGCATCACTTCGATGGGGTCGGTCTCAGGCGAGTACGTGGCGGGGTCGGGAACAACCCGGGTCACAACAACCGAGTCGACCTTCTCCAGCCGCACTGCCTCCGTCGACGCCGAAGCGGTGGAGGGCTCTTTGCTTCCATCTGGAGCACCATGTTCGTCCACGTGAGCAACGATGAGCCGCGTTGCGGTCAGCGCCAGCACTGTGATGTGACGCCGAAGCTCGTCGCGATCGAAGGTGGCTTCGTGGTGGACGGCGTAAGCAATCAGATCCTCACCGGACACCGAGGTGGCCAGAGAATCCGCCACCAACGTTGGGTAGTAGCCGGTCCGTTCAATGTCGGTTCGAAGCGCGCGGGCAACCGAGGTCGTATCAACCATGCTGAGATTCTCCCACCCATTGAGATCGAACAGTCGGCGCCGTCCACATCACAGCAGTCGACGAGCTTCCAGGTCAGTGCGGGCCAACGGACGCGCAACTCGACCACTGGCAGCCAACACTGCCACTCCCTTCGAGTGCGCGATGATCGGATTGAGTTCCATGAAAGCGACCTCGGGAAGGTCATCTGCTAACTGGCCTAGCCGGGCGACGAGGTCCACCAACGCATCAAGATCGACCTCCTCCGGGACATTCCGATCCAAGAGTGGCCCGCCCGTGAGCAACGCTGCTGCCTTCGGCGAGCTGATCAACGAGCGGGCATCACGCAACGTCAGCGGCGGAATCCAGTACGAGATGTCCCCTAGGACTGCGGGATAGATCCCGCCAAGCCGGAAGGAAACGACGGGCCCGAAGAGTGGATCCTCGGTGGTCGCCGCGACGCAGGCAATGCCGGGAGGGGCCATACGCTGAACCACCAGCCGCCCACTTGCCTCCGGCGGCAGCGTCGCGCTCATCGACAGGTACGCGGTGCGAAGTGCATGTTCGTTTTCCAGCGTGAGCCGCAGCCCGCCGAGGTCCGTGCGATGGACCAGACGCTCCATTGACGATTTGAGCACCACTGGGTATCCGAGTTGTTCGGCCGCCGTGACTGCTTCGTCCTCCGTGGTCACCGCTAGCGCCGCCCAGACCTCGATTCCGTAGCTCGCGAGAATCTGTTCGATGATTTCCGGAGTCAATCGACTGCTTGTGTCCGGCTGTTCAGCCGCAGCGACTGCCTCAACGGCAAGTTGGTGCGCGCGGTTACGTTCCATGCCACTCCACTGCGGAACTGTGCCGCGCGGGACTGAGAGCCACTCGGAATAGTCAACAACGGAACGAAGAGCACGGATTGCGTCTTCCACATCTGCGAACACCGGTACGGATCCATGGCCAGGCAAGCCATAACGAGTCCGGTCCACCACCAGCAAACCTGATCGACGCGCAAGTTCTACTGAGAGCACTGGCTTTGTGGCATCCCTTGCTTGCCTCACGAGGCTCTCGGCAAGTGTCGCGTCGCTGCCAATGACGGGCGGAACGTGCGTCACAACCAGCGCATCAACGGCAGGATCGCCAATGACCTCAGCAACCGCGCGCTCGCGATCATCATTCGAAGCCGACGACTCAACGATGCGGACCGGCCCGACTGGGTCTAAGCCCATTGCCAGACTCGACTCCAACGCCAACATTCCCAGGGCATCAGAGTCAGTAACAATCCCAACACGATTGCCTGCCGGGCGCGGCTGGAACGCAAGAAGACCCGCCATGTCGAACATCTCACTGAGACTGTCCACCTGAATAACGCCTGCTTGGCGGAACATCGCGTCGACCGCTTCAGCCGCCAACTCCGTTTGACGCACCGCATGACCCAACGGGAGCGCCTGTGTCGCGCGCCCAGACCTCACCGCGACGACTGGCTTGCGTCGAGCCAAGCGGCGAGCGATGCGGGTGAACTTCCGCGGATTGCCGATACTTTCCAGGTAGAGCACAACAAGCGACGTCGAATCGTCGTCTTCCCAGTACTGCAGCATGTCGTTCGCAGACACGTCAGCACGGTTTCCGGCTGAGACAAATGTAGAGACTCCGAACTCCCGGCGTGCCGCCTCGGCGAGGATCGCTGACCCAAACGCGCCGGTCTGACTGAAGAAGCCGATCCGACCGCGACGTGGCATCTCCGTGACCAATGAAGCGTTGAGCGAGACTCCCGGATCCGTGTTGATCAGTCCCAGGGAGTTGGGGCCGAGCAGTCGCATCCCGAGCTCCCGAACGCGAGCAACCAGCGCTTGTTGGCGACTGTAGTCATGGTCTGTGATGAAATCGCCGGTGACGAGGATGATCCCGCGAACCGAACAGCTCGCACATTCATCGAGTTGGCGCAGGACGTCGTTGGCGTCGAGTGCCATCACGACCAAGTCGATGTCACCGCCGATGGCTGAGAGAGTTGAATATCCCTCGACTTCACCCACACCTTCGCCGGTCGGGCTCACCACCGAAATGTGTCCATCAAAACCGCCGGCCAGGAGGTTCGCCACGACGATCGCTGCCGGTGAACCATCAGCCACGTCATCACAGATCACTGCGACCGACTGCGGCGCAACAAGTCGTTGGATCGACAGCGACTCAGCCCTATGTTCCCGTGACCGCGCCACTCGACGTGACTTGAGCGTGGGGTCGATGTCGAAGTCGAGCAAGACGATTCCGTCTTCAACTTCCTGACTTGGCATGTACCCAGCGGCAGCGAACGTGGCCAGCATCTTCTTGTTACCCGACAACACTTCCGCTCGGAAACGGTGGATTCCGTTTTCCCGAGCCACTGCTGCCAGGTGCTCGAGTAGCACCGACCCGAGACCACGACCCTGATGGGCATCGCTGATCGTGAAGGCGATCTCACCTTCTGCTCTGCCAACACTGTCGTAGGCACCGACACCAACGACCTCACCACCAACAAGTGCGAGCAACGCCACGGCTTCGCGGTAGTCCACATGCAGAAGGCGTTCAATGTCGCGGGCCATAAGTTCGGGGCTGGCCGTGAAGAAGCGCATGTAGAGCGTTTCCTCGGAAAGGCCCTTGTGGAACTCCTCGAGCGCGGGGCCATCCGTCGGCCGAATAGGCCGGATGTGGCACGTGCGCCCATCGCGCAACACCACGTCCGCTTCCCAGTGGTGGGGGTAGGTGTGAGTTGCGGGCACAGCAGTCCCATCGGCTCGATCGCTGGCCTCTTCAGTCATCACGTGCACGCTACCGCGACGTCGACTCCGGTGCTCGCCCGCTGGGCAGGCATTAACCCCGACGACACAAACGGTCGGTCGAAGCTAGCGGCGGTATGCCGTCTGCTTGAGATATGCCGCCGCAGTCCCCGTCGCCGGTGCCGACCAGGTCACTGTCAGCGAGAACTTGCGCCCATACGTGCGGATCGCCTTGCCACCGCCTGCGGCCT